>PDWI01009272.1_pt1 | contig 11351 bp, 12 predicted proteins | sample 1430891 | NCBI WGS metagenome assembly PDWI01 (sample SAMN01162508, study PRJNA174530) | Oral metagenome, whole genome shotgun sequencing project. | biome: Marine environment; feature: Marine mammal; material: Swab sample of the gingival sulcus; isolation source: swab sample of gingival sulcus... | reverse complement strand
CATACATCAAACCATTGATAAACTTTGTGATAACTTTGCTGTTGTAGATAGGATCGGGTAATATTTCCCTAACCTGTGCTCTTCTTCTTCTCATGTTTTTCCTTCAAATTTTATGAAAATTTTACTCAAATACCGCCAAAACTAAGTGCGATACCTGTTTGGTAAATTATTTTCGTATTTTTTTAGATTATTTTTTTGGCTTTTTAGTTCCGTATTTACTTCTAGCTACGGTTCTGTTTGCAACACCTGCTGTATCTAAAGCACCACGTACGATGTGATACTTAACACCCGGTAAGTCTTTTACCCTTCCGCCACGTACTAGGACGATAGAGTGTTCTTGTAGGTTATGACCCTCACCGCCTATATAAGAGATGACTTCAAAACCACTTGTTAGCCTTACTTTGGCAACTTTTCTTAACGCTGAGTTAGGTTTTTTTGGAGTAGTTGTATAAACTCTCGTACAAACCCCACGGCGTTGCGGACAATTTTGCAATGCTGGTGATTTTGACTTTTTGATCACCTTCTTGCGTTCGTTTCTAACGAGCTGATTGATTGTAGGCACGTTTGTTTCCTTTGTTAAAATTTTGTATTGAGAAAAATACTCGTGATTATATTTAAATTTTGCTTAAATTTTGGTAAAGTTAAGGGAAAATGTAGAAAAATAGATATAAAAAAAGCCAAGGTAGCAAAACTACCTTGGCTTGAGTTTTAGACAAAGCTTAGATTAGAAGCTATATTTAGCTTCGATTCTTGCTCTCTTGTTGTCCTTGCTGTCGTCTTCCATGTCTAACATAGAGTAGAAAGTTGAAAGCTTGAATTTGCTTGAGTAGTTATAAGCACCGCCAACATAGATTTCTTTACCTATATCATCGCTACCTTGTTTTGCCATAGCAAAACCTAACTCAGCGCCGAATTGATTTCTTGTATAACCTAAGTCAACAAACATCAAGTTAGCATCAGCAACGTTTGCTACTGTACCGTTGATCTGCTTACCACCAGAGAAGATGAATCCCATAGCGTCATCAGCTGCTAGAGTGTAGTAACCATGCTTGTCACCATTTTTAGTGTAACCTAGCTCAGCACTAAAGCCTTTAGCTGCATAGCCACCTTTAACACCAAAGAACATATCTGTCTCATCCATGATGTCTTTGTTTAGTTTAAGCATATTAACTTGAGCTTCAAAGTTGAAACCTTTCATCTCATATACTGCGTCAACATAAAGGCTATAATCTATAGTCTTTTGAACATTTGCGCCCCAAACTTGAAGTGCAACTGGTCCTAAAGCACCTATAGCGCCAACACCCATTACATTCTTGTCTTGAGCACCAGCTACTGTAATGTTAGTGTTAGTAAAACCAACTGCTCCAAAAGTCCAGTTTTTAACGCCAGTGTAAAGTGCAGTAACACCGTCACCAACTGTTCCTCTGTAACCTGGGTCAGTCCATGGAGTAAACACTTCTTGCTTACCTACTTTTACACTAAGACCTTTAGCAGCATACTGGAACCATACACGACCTAAATCATAGCTTAGTCCACTGTTGTAGTCAGCAGCAGCTTGCTGAGTTGTATTTGCACCGTTCACTGTTAGTAAAACACCTGAAGTTACGTTTTTCGCAACTGGGATAGTTAGGTTAAATACTGAAGTGTACTGATGTGTGTTTGTTTTTGTTCCGTCATTGTCGTCAGCTGTTCCTCTGTAACGAATAAAACCGTCAACATTAACACCTTTGATAGCTTGCTCTAGGCTTGCAGCGTTTGCGAATGTGCTCATTGCGCCAACTGCAACTATTGCAGCTAAACTTAACTTTGCTATTTTCATATAAACTCCTTGAAAAATTTTTTATACAAGGAAATTATATCGCATTGTGCTAAAAGTTTTCTTAAAATGACGTTTTTTGCTATCAAAAAGACTAAAAAAAGCTATTTTTTGCACATTTGCTTAATTTAAAACACCAAAAAAAGGCTTTTTCATAACAAAGTGCTATATATATGTAAGCAAAATCAAGATAAAGAACCTTTAAGAGTTTTCGTGTTACAATGTGTTTAAGAAAGACATAATTGCATCTCTTGTAAGAGATATAGGTTTGGGTTTATTCATCAACGGGCTTTTTACTATTACACAAAATGGTTTCAGTCTCAATGCGATTATCGTTACATTTATATCGATAAAGATACTTTTTTTAGGTATCGTAGCGCAAAAATATATAAAGGATAACAAATGGACGGACAAAGCATAGTCACAGTTTTCGCTACAGTAGTTTTACTTTTTTCTATGTGGTTTTCATACAATCTTATAAAAAAGTCAAAACTAGCTCACTAAATACTCTTAGCTCTCTTGCGTATCTAAGAGAGTTAAGTGGTTTCATAGATCATATATATCTTTTCTGTGGGCTATTTTTAGTATTAGAATTTCTATATTATCTTCTTTAACTTCAAATAAGGCTCTTATGCCATAGGAGATCTTGTAGCGATATAGGTTTGAAAAATTTACCAATGAAGTTACATTTTTACCATTTTTTAGAGTCTCATAGTTTTGAGCTAAGTAGTCTAGTTTCTTTTTGATAGTCAAAACTTCTTTTTTGTTGAAATTTGATAGATTTTTTACGGCAAGTTCTGAGTAGCTAAGCCTCATCATCTAAACCTAGTTTTTTATAAACTTCATCTGCTGAATAAGTTTTCATTTTTCCACTATCTACGGATTTTTTTATCTTCATAGCCTCTTTAAAATCTACAAAATCATGATAAAGGCTTATAGCTTTTTGGACTATCTTTTTATCTTTTGGAGTAAGAGAGTATAAAAAATCTTCTTGCTCTATGGCTAAAGCATTCATTTGCTATCCTTTTGTTTTTTGGTATTATAGCATAAATTTAGTCTGCATACACAAAAACTCTGCTTTTATTTGCATCGAGACTTAAAAAAAATCTCACTGGCTCTAAGACTAAGTTTGTGTTTGCAAAGGAGCCTTTTGTTGTAGTAAGTGAGCTATCTTGAACTTTTACATTTTGTGAGATAAAGCAGGATAAGAGTTTATCTTTTTGCTTTTGCAAAAACTCGAACTCGCTTTGAGTTGGGCTAGTTTTTGGATCTATGTAGCAGATAAAATGTTTTTTGCCTGATGGCTTATACATACACGGAGAGATAGAAAAGTTTTGGTAGTATATGACGTGATTTGAAGAGAAAAGATCGGCTGAAAAGATAAAATCTCTAGCCGATGCAAAGCAAAACAAGAGCGAAAAAGCTAAAAACCTCATCTTGTTCGCTCTTTGATCTTTAGTAGGCGAAGATCTGTTTCCACCTAGCCTCGTTCATCTTAAGTTCCATCGTAACTTTATATAAGCCATCTTTATACGATGTATCAACGATGCTTGCGTTTTTTATAAGTGCATTTACTTGTGCCTCGATGCGAGAGTCTTTAAGGGCTGCATCTTCAACAGTATCTTTTGCGTTTATCTTAACTCCGTAAAGTTTGCCACCAAGTTGCCTAAATGCATCTGCCATAGCAGCACGTTTTGCTAAGGCAAGTGCTTGTGCGGGGGAGATGGTGTTTAATGGAGCTATGCCCTCACCAGTAACTCCAAAAACTCGTTCTTTTTGATTTACTCCGTTTAAAACCAAAAGCTTTTCTTCTTCCATGATCTTAGCTATGTCTTCTTTATCAACTTTTTCAACCACTACTTTTTGCTCTGCATTAACCGCAGGTTCGTGACCGTAGCATCCGCTTAAAACAAGAGCGCTCAAAAAGCCAAGAAAAACAGATAAACTAACTTTTTTCATCTTTTTACCTTTGTAATTTTTCTATGCACAAGCATTTTTTATGCCAACTTACTTATTCGTCATTTCCATCGATAAGATTTTCATCAGGGATCATCTCATCTTCTTCGTCTTCTTTAGGGCATCTTGCCATACTTACAACAACGTCTTCGCCGACATTTACAACCTTAACTCCGCTTGTATTACGTCCAGCTTTTCTGATAGTTTGCATATCAACTCGTATCATCTTACCTGTGCTTGTAAGTGCCATCAAGTCTTTGTTCTCATCAACGATGACAACTCCAACTAGATCTTTTGTTTTTGGAGTTAGTTTCATACCGATAACGCCTTTTCCACCACGTTTTTGTAAGCGGTATTCTGAGGCAGTTGTTCGCTTTCCTATACCTTTTTCACTGATAGTTAGTAACTCTTCTTCTTCATCTTTGATGATGGTTGCACCAACGACACAATCGCCCTCTTCTTTAAAGCGTATAGCAGTAACTCCTCTTGCAGTTCGTCCAAGCTGACGTGCATCGTCTATGTTAAACCTAACACACATACCTTTTTTGGTTACAACGAAGATGTATTTGTCGCCATCAACAACTTCGCCTTTGTCTGCATCGACTTGTCCTGTTGTATCTTCTTCATCTGGGTTTATCTTAAGAGGATTTACAACTATCTGAGCAGTTACAAGCTCGTCGTTTTCATCTAGTGTTATAGCCCTAACGCCAACACTTCTGATGTTTTTAAATTCACTTAGATTTGTTCTTTTTACGATGCCGTTTTTAGTAAAGAATGCTAAAGATTTGCTCTGATCAAAGTCTGTTGTTGGGATGATAGCCATGATCTTCTCATCAGCTTGAAGATTGACTAGATTTACAACTGCTTTTCCTTTAGCTGAACGTGATCCTTCAGGGATACGATAAACTTTTAACCAGTAAAGCTGACCACGATCTGTTACAAACATAAGTGTATCGTGGGTATTTGAAACAAAAAAGCTTTCGATAAAGTCATCATCGTAAGTTGTAACGGCAGTTTTGCCTTTTCCACCACGTTTTTGTTTTTCATACTGCTTAACTGCAACTCGCTTGATGTAGCCTCGATGAGTTATAGTAACAACCATAGGCTCATTTGGTATCAAATCTTCTATGTCTATATCGTCATAATCATCAACGATTTCTGTAACTCTTGGAACGTTAAATTTTTGCTTTAGCTCTAATAGTTCTTCTTTTATGATACCATTAAGTAGCTCTTCGCTTTTTAGTATGGCATTTAGTCTTTCTATCTCAGCTAAAAGCTCTGCTAGTTCAGCCTCAAGCTTATCTCTTTCAAGCCCTGTTAGGCGACCTAAGCGCATATCAAGAATTGCGTTAGCTTGGATCTGAGATAAGCTAAACTTACTCATAAGCTCACTAGATGCGCTTTCTTTGTCGGCTGATTTTTTGATGATAGCTATAACTTCGTCTATGTTTTCTTGAGCGATTTTCAAGCCCTCTAAGATGTGAGCTTTTGCCTTTGCTTTTTCAACTTCAAAGATAGTCCTACGAATGATAACTGTTTTTCTGTGTTTTATAAAAAGGTTAAGAAGTTCTAAAAGTTTGAAAACCTTTGGCTCTTTGTTATCAATTGCTAGCATAATAACACCAAAGGTTATTTCTAGCTGAGTTGATTTGAAAAGATGATTTAGCACGATCTCACTCATAGCATCACGCTTAAGCTCGATAACAACTCTTATGCCGTCTCTATCACTTTCGTCTCTAACTTCGCTTATGCCTTCGACTTGTTTATCTTTAACAAGAGCTGCGGTTTGTTCGATAAATTTTGCTTTATTGACCTGATAAGGAAACTCATCGATGATGATGATGTCTTTACTTCCTTTTTTCTCGATGTGAGTTTTTGCTCGCACCTTGATACGCCCACGCCCTGTTTTATACGCCTCTTGTATGCCCTTTTTTCCAAAGATGATACCACCTGTTGGAAAATCAGGTCCTTTTATATGCTCCATCACATCTTCAAGTGTTGCGTTTTGGTTATCAAGCACGCATAAAAGTCCATCGACAAGCTCGTTCATACTATGTGGTGGGATGTTTGTAGCCATACCAACAGCTATACCGCTTGAGCCGTTTAAAAGTAAGTTTGGAACACGACTTGGCAATACGTCAGGCTCGCTCATACTATCGTCATAGTTTGGTACAAAATCAACCGTGTCTTTGTCTATATCTTTTAGTAGCTCTTCGGCTAGATGAGTCATCCTAGCCTCAGTATAACGCATAGCAGCAGCGTTATCTCCATCGATAGAACCGAAGTTTCCTTGCCCATCGACACTTGGAACTCTCATCGAAAAAGGCTGAGCCATACGAACAAGAGCGTCATAAACTGAGATATCGCCGTGTGGGTGATACTTACCGATAACATCACCGACGATACGAGCTGATTTTTTGTATGGACTTCTTGAGGTTACGTTTAGGTCATTCATCGCATAAAGTATGCGCCTATGAACAGGCTTAAGACCGTCTCTTGCATCAGGCAAAGCACGACCTATGATGACACTCATAGAGTAATCAAGATAGCTTTTTTTGATACTATCTTCGATGTTTATCTCTTGAATGTCTTGATTTTGTTGCATTAAATCATCCATTTACTTTCCTTGAATTGTTTAAAATTTTGACATTATAGCTTATTTTACTTTTGCATCAGCTAAAGTTAGAGCAAAAAGTACATTTATATTGCATTTTTCTAAACTTTTTTTAGCCTCTTGCAAAGTTGAGCCTGTTGTTATGAGATCATCTACCAAGATGACGTTTTCGATGGATTTTTTTGTAACTTTAAAATTTCTTGGGTTTTTCTTGCGGTATGCTAAAGATTTGCCACTATAGCTTACACTGTTTTGTGAGCGCAAAATATTAAAATGTTTTTGGTATTTTAGCGCTTTAACTAGCACGGCTGTATGTGAGTAGCCTCCTTTTGGTTTATCATCAACAGGGACTAAACAAAACTCTCCATCGAAACGTTCATTTTCAAGTTTTGATAAAAAAGGCTCGTAAGCGTATTGAGCTAATTTTTTATACACATAAGCTCCGCACGGATGGTGTTTTGTATGCAAAAATGCGCTTATCTCGTTGTAGCCAAAAAAGCTATAAACGCTAAAATCTTGCTCAAGTTTTCGTTTGCTTAAGCTTGGCTTTAAAGCATCTATACATCCATCGCAAACTACCTTAAAACTAAGTTTGCCGCAAGAGATGCAAAACATTAAAAGTTAAGAGCTTTTTGCGCTATCTCATCTACGCTTTTGTTGAGCATTGTTTGTATAAAAGCTTCGTATTCGTCTTTGTTTGGCAAGTTTGGATAAAGAGCATTTTGGCTTAGCTTTAGCGTTTTGGCTTCGTTTTTACCGTACTTTGCATAACTGACTTTTAAAAGCAGTGTTCCAAACATATTATCACTGCTTGTATGCTGTTTATATACTGCGCTTATCTTTTCGATGGAGAGTTTTAGCTTTAAAGCATCTTTGTGCTCCTCATCAACGATCTCATAACCTCTAGCCTTAAAGGCATCTTCAAGGGCTTTAAAAAACCAAACACGTAAACTTGTTTGTGTCTCAACCAGATAGAAATTTCCATTTTGTTCAAAATACCCAACATCTTTGTAGTTTTCACGAGCATCACTAACCGAGGCGATGAAAAGTTTTTGTACGACTTTGTTTGGGTAAATCTTAACATTTTCTCCCTCGTAAGCGCCGAATACCAAATCATTTGGCTTATCTGCACATCCTATAATCATAAGACCAAGTACAATTAAAACTAAATTTCTCATCCTATCTCCTTTAGTCTATCTTTAAAACGGTTAAAAAAGCCTCTTGAGGGAGTTGGACTTTTCCGATGGATTTCATCCTTTTTTTACCCTCTTTTTGCTTTTCAAGCAGTTTTCTTTTTCTAGTTATATCGCCACCGTAACATTTTGCGGTAACATTTTTGCCCATAGATTTTACATTTTCACGTGCTATGACTTTGTTGCCGATGCTAGCTTGAATTGCCACTTCAAAAAGTTGCCTAGGGACGATCTCTTTCATCGCTTTTACAAACTCACGCCCACGAGTTAGCGCTTTTTCGTTTGAGACGATGATAGAAAGTGCATCGACAACTTCGCCTGCAACTCTCACATCAAGTTTTACAAGATCGCCTTTTTTGTAGCCACTTGGTTCGTAGTCAAAACTAGCGTATCCTTTTGTAGCGGACTTTAGTTTATCATAAAAGTCCATAACGATTTCGTTTGTTGGTAAAGAGTATTCGAGTAAAACCCTCTCGGTTGTGATATAATCCATCTTCTCTTGAATGCCACGCTTTTGGTTAAGCAAGTTCATAACATTGCCTAAAAATTCATTTGGTGTGATGATGGTTGCTTTAACATAAGGCTCATAGATAGAGTCTATCTCGTTTGTCGGAGGCAGTTCGCTTGGGTTTTGGATCAGTAACTTTTCTCCGTCTGTTTTTTGCACCTCATACGTAACTGTTGGTGCAGTAGCTATAAGATCTAATCCAAACTCACGCTCAAGTCGCTCTTTTACAACTTCCATGTGTAGCATGCCTAAAAAGCCAACCCTAAAACCAAAGCCAAGAGCGACTGAGGTTTCAGGCTCATACGAGATAGAGCTATCATTTAGTTTTAGTTTATCAAGTGCGTCTCTTAGTTCTTCAAATTTGTCCGTATCTATAGGGTAAAGTCCTGCAAAAACAAAAGCTTTTGCCTCTTCATAACCCTCGATCGCCTGAGCGGTTTTATTTTTATTGTCAGTTATGGTATCGCCAACTTGAACATCGCTTACTTTTTTAAGTCCAAGCACAACGATGCCGATCTCTCCTGTTTTTATCTGAGGAGTTTTGATAGGTTTTAGCGGATGAGGATATAAAAGATCAAGAACTTCGTGTTTTTTACCCGTTCCCATAACATAGATCTCTTGCCCTTTGCTTATACTTCCATCATACACTCTTACAAGAGCAAGTGCGCCAAGGTAGTTATCGAACCAACTATCATAGATGATGGCTTTGGTCGGAGCGTTTGCATCGCCACTTGGAGCTGGGATTTTTTCTATGATAGTATCAAGCAACTCTTTTATGCCGATGCCTGATTTTGCGCTTACGTGAAGGGCGTGAGAGCAGTCAAGTCCGATGGTATGTTCTATCTCATTTTCAACACGAAGTGCATCGGCTGAGGGGAGGTCTATTTTATTGATAACGGGGACAAGTTCGAGGTCATTGTCAAGCGCTATATAGACATTTGCTATCGTTTGCGCCTCAACTCCTTGACTTGCATCGACAACAAGTAAAGCGCCCTCGCTCGATGCTAAAGATCTGCTAACTTCGTATGAAAAATCCACATGACCGGGAGTGTCTATGAGGTTGAGTATATAAGGCTCGCCATCTTTTACGTAACTTAGCCTAACGCTTTGCGCTTTTATAGTGATACCACGTTCTTTTTCTATATCCATCGTATCCATCATCTGCGCTGATAATTCACGGTTACTTACCGCACCACACTCTTGGATAAGCCTATCAGCTAGAGTGCTTTTACCGTGATCGATGTGAGCTATGATGGAGAAATTTCTTATGTTTTTCATGTTTGCCTTAAAATATCAATGATTAAAATTAATCAAATATTTTATACAAATTTCGCTTAAAAAGAGTTTTGAGGATGAAATTTCACCCCCCCCTAAGGCTAAAGTTTATGCCAATAAATTTAGCGCAGCTATATTTGGATCAAACTGTTTTTTGTGCAGATTAGTAAAAGCGTTTTTAAGCTCTAGCTGAGTTGCGCTCAACTGCTCTTCATGACTTTTGTTGAAAAAGATTTGAGCATTCATATAAAAAGAGGTAAAATCTTCCAAACTTTGAGCTGCTTTTTGAGTTTGCTCACTGTTTCGCTCTCCAAACAGCATCGATGCAAACATATCACTTCGTGCGTGATTTAGCTCGATGATGGCATCTTTTGCTTTTTCTTGTAGGTCTTGAAAACTAAGTTTTTTATCCTCTTCTAAGCTTTCATAAACTTTTTCAAAAGGGTTGGCTAGGTTTTCATTTTTCATAGCCTTAATATCATTGGTAAAGTTTATAATGTCTTTGATATGATCTGGCATCTTATCCAAAGGCTTGCTTTGCATACCACCAACATCGTTGCGGTAAAATGAATTTACTATGCCTATTTGCATACGAAACTCATCTGCACTCATATTTTTATCAAGCCCTTTGAGCCTACCCATATAAGAAACATCGCCTTCTATGTGGCTTGGAGTTTTTTGCGCCTCTTTAAAAAGATCTTGCGCACTCAGTTTAACATCTTCGCCATGCTCAGCTTTTAAAGCAGTTGCGGCATTTGATAAAGTTTTTGCAACATCGATACTATCATAAGAAGCAAATCTATCATCTTGAGTGGTTTTTCCTTTCACAAAAGATATAGCATCCTCGGCTTTTATCTTGATACTCTCATCAAGTCCAGCGTCTTTGTTAAACTCGCTTGATAGAAATCCACTCTTATCGACTTCATAGCCAAAAAGCTTTTGAGTTTGTTCTTTTGCAACTTCCTCATTAGCCTTGTTTTGTGTGTTTTGAGTTAAAACACTGTTTTGATTATTGATAGATCCAACATTCATCTTGCCACTCCTTTGCCTCGATAAATCGAAGTTCTTTATAACTATTGTAGCACTTTTTTATAAAAATAAACTTTAAAGTGCAGGTTTTGCATTTTGATACGCTAGATAAATAATCAGCATCAAACCCAAAAAAACTACACCAACTCCAACATAATACATCATTTATCCTTTAAGCTATTGATCTTAGCAACAATATGCTTATTTAGCTTTAATATCACAAAAGCCAATCCAATCTCAGCAATACACGCTAAAAATATCAAAAACCAACCTTCTTCATTGCTTTTTAAAAGCCATCCTCCGATAGATAAAAAAATAGCGATCGAAATTCCAAGCCAAAATTTTCTATACGATATATCCTCTTTTAGCACATCTATATCAGCCATTTATAAACCCATCCTAAACAAAAAGTCCATTTACGCTTTCATTATGATACACCCTTCGTATAACTTCAGCAAAAACAGGGGCTACACTTAGAACTTTTATGTTTGAAACTTCTTCTTTTAGAGGAATGGTGTCGCTAACTGCTAGCTCATCTAGGCTTTTAGAGTTTGCTATGCGCTCATAGGCAGGTCCGCTTAAAACAGCATGTGTACAACAAGCCATCACGCTCGTTGCACCTTTACCTTTTAGCACATCAGCTGCTTTGACTATAGTTCCAGCGGTATCTATCATGTCATCAACCAAGATGATATCTTTTCCTTCAACATCACCGATGATATTCATAACTTCGCTTTCGTTTGCTTTTTCACGGCGCTTATCGACTATAACCATGTCGGTATTTAGTTTTTTTGCAAAGCTTCTTGCACGTGCCACTCCGCCTATATCAGGACTTGCTATGACTGGGTTTTTTAAGTTTTTGTTTTTTACATAGTCTAAAAATATGATATTTCCATACAAGTTATCCACAGGAATATCAAAAAAGCCTTGGATCTGCCCAGCATGTAGGTCAATAGTAAC
>PDWI01009271.1_pt1 | contig 11351 bp, 5 predicted proteins | sample 1430891 | NCBI WGS metagenome assembly PDWI01 (sample SAMN01162508, study PRJNA174530) | Oral metagenome, whole genome shotgun sequencing project. | biome: Marine environment; feature: Marine mammal; material: Swab sample of the gingival sulcus; isolation source: swab sample of gingival sulcus... | reverse complement strand
TGTCATTATGGTGGAACCCAGAATCCAAAAACAGTTTAAATCTATAAATACTTTCGGACTCCGAACAAGTCGGAGTGACGAGTGTTGTGCCTCCCCCCCTTAGTCTCCCCTTAAGAAAGGGGAGAAATATTTGCATTATATTTATTTTTTCTATTTGTAGATTTACAAAAAGTTTCTCATTTTTGAATGAGGATATTTTTTTGTATCTAAAGTTTTAATAGTACTTGTTTGTGCGGTATTTTAAAAAGAAAAATAAGGGGGGAGATTAGAAAAAAAGGTGATTTCTTGTTTTTTTTATATGGCTTTATTCCTAGTTTTTTGTCGAATAATTGAGCATGAGTTGAAAGGTTAATTTTAGGGTGTTGTAAAATTTATATGTGGTGAAATTTTTTAGTTTCAAATCAGCTTTGTACGGACACTATAAAAATGAAAATTAAATACCACTAGTAGGAGTAACTATTACAAAAAAATGAAATTACTTATTTTTAACAGATTTATTTTTGTTCCGCCATAAGGGTGGATACCAAAAAAGCCTTTTCAAAGGCTTTGCTTGGTGAAAAAAATGTAAGAAAAGATTTTCACCATGAATTTAATTAAGGGTTAATAAAAATCAAGCCCTTATAAAAAACTTAATAAAAAATTATAAATTTATGTTTAAAAATTTTATATCGGAACTGGAAGCCCTATTCGGGCTTATAATATTTATAAGTAAAAAACATAATATTAAAAATAATAATATAAAATACTCTAGATTGTTAAATAAGGCGAAAGTCTTAAAAATAATTATTGAAATTATTTTAAAATTATTTAATTTTGTTCTTTCTAGCGATATCTTAAGTTAGTAGTCTAAGCGGCTTTAGTAGATTTTAATTAAATAGGTAAAACAAATAAAATTAAAACAACGAACTGCCCATTTTATGGGCGGTTCGGGATACTGAATTGAGAATGAAGGAGCAGACTTACTCTCTACTCAATCTCAATGGTTTTTCCTTTCCCAGTTGCCATAACTTCTGGGTTGTACATTTCGCTTACTTTTACGGCTGGGTATTCGTATTCGCCACCTAATCGAGCTTTAATAATATACTGAAACTCGTGGGCTCCGGCCACCATAGTGTCTACGAAGAATCGTGCTTTATCAAAGTAAAATTCTTGATGATTGATAGTTGGTTGACACCATCCATAACAACCTGATTCTTGATTTTTGTTCAACTGTTTGTCCGTATTGTCTAACTCAAAATTCACGGCTTCGGCTCCAGATACAATCGTGTCTTCAACCATTACTTGTCGATGACTTCTATTCGTTACTACTTTAATTTTTACCAAATAGTTTTTTCCGACTTCAAGGTTGTTGACTGGATGAGCAAATTTTTTGTCTGTTACTTCATAAACGCTTCGTTCAATCCAAAATCCGTTGCTGGTAGACATCATATCTTTCGCTTGGTGGATTTCTTGTAATTCCATATCAACAAAATAAGGTTGTTGGTTGCTGGTTTCGTATTCGACTGTTTGTTTGGTGTCAGGTTTTATTGGCGTGTTAGAGGCAAAGAAATTGTTTTCTTTTTCCAACGTATTATGCATTATTTCTTGGCCTTGAGTCTTAATAATAAACTCGGTTGGTGCGTTATTGGTTGGCAAAGACGATTGATAATTCTTGAGTGCTACTAAGACTCTTAGGGCGGTGTTTCCAGAAATATTGTTTTTTGATTGAGACAAGTATCGTACAATTTTTTTGTGGAGACTTGGGTTGGTATTTGTTGCGAGCCAATTATCCAAAATAAGGGCGGTTATTCGTTCGTTTTGAGCAAAGAAATCGTCGCTATTGGCTTCCCAAAAGGCATATCGATCACTCACTCTTAAAGTCTGATTCATTATGGTTTGTATTTTTTTAAAGGCGGTTTTGGTTTTTGGCGAAACATTGTTTACACCAGCGAGGTTTACTGATTTTACAAACCAAACTTTGGCTTCAAACGTGCTTAAGTAGTGCGTGAGGAAATCGAGTTCGTTGGCATCAATGACATGGTCTCGTAACAATACATACGCGGCGTATTGGCGAGTGGTATCGCTCAAGCAATTGGTACACTCTTGATACATTTTTTTGGTAAGCCATTTGGTTGCCTTACGCATATTAAAGGTAAGTCCGTAGTCTTTTAATAGAGGGTAGAATTCTAACACATGGGCGGTAATCCAAGGACTGGCTTCCGAATTAGACCAGAACGCAAATCCACCTTGGCGTTTTTGTTTTTGAGCGACTGATTGAAGGGCTTTTTTTAGAACGGATGTATCAATCGGTTGTACTTTCTGTCCAGTAGCAGCTAAAATATTATTTTGTAAAATTTGGGCGCTCCAGTAGGTGATTTCTTGTTCTGAACAGCCGTAATTAAACCTTTTTGCTATTGCTACCAATGGTTCAATGTTTTGTAGCAACGAATTAAATACTTTTAATGTCAGGTTCGAAAGCAGTGCATCTTCACTTGAAACAACTTGAGTCGTAGTTTTTTTGTCTATTTGTAATAAATCCGCTGCGGTTGAGGTAATAATTGGGGCAACTAATTTTCGATTGATGGTTATGGCGTCTTTTAGATTTGAATTTTTCCCGTGTATCGTGAACGATAGGGTCGCTTTTTTATTTTTTTGTAGGAACGATTTTTGGTCGTACGGAATTACTACGTCAAACAATATTCGTTTTTCGGTTGCAACTCTGACCGTTTTTTGTTCCGTTTGAATTGTTTCGCCATCAACTTCTAGCGTGAAAGTTACGGCCACTTTTTCCGATTTTGTTTGTGGATTATTTCTGCGAATTAACACGCCTGCTTGGGTGCTGTCGCCGTAGCGTAAAAAGTTTGGAGTAATCGGCGAAATTAACATTGGCAACGAGGTTTTAAACGAAGCCTTTCCTTGTCCAAAGGCATTATCAGGCGTGTTTCCTACCGCCCAAACATTCCAAGTGGTGAGATTATCAGGGAGTTTAAATTGAACGGTGGCTTTTCCGTTTTTATCGGTGTGTATTTCGGTTTGCCAAAAGGCCGTGTCCTTAAATTCTCCGCGTGGTTTATCTACATTATTTCTATTGTTTGAGGCAAGTTTATTACTTGATCCACCACCGCCACCAAATGGATTTTCAAAGGCGGCTTTAATTTTTTTGATTTGAGCATAAATGTCTTCTAACTCATCTTTTGAAACAAAATTAGCGGTTGAATGGTCGGTTCTAACTCCTAACGGTAGTTTCCCAAAAAATATTTCGGCTAAATTTAGGTTTTTTCGTGATTTAAGGGCGAGGAGGGTTTGGTCTACCACGGCCAAGGTTACTTGTCCACTAACTGGTTGGTTGGCTACGTGCGTTTGAATTTCTAATTCAACGGTTTCGCCTGGTTTATAGAGTTTTTGTTTGGGAGTAATATCAATTGATAAAGTGTTGTTGGGGTTGGTTACTGGAATATCAATGGCTCCCCATTTTACTTTTTGGTGGCCGTTTTTATCCACGCCTTCAATCAATACCGACCCAATAACATTGGGTACCATCCAAGGTTCAATGGTAAAGGTAGCGGCTTGATTTTTAATGTCAGCTTCGATTGTTTCTAGCACTTCGCCTCGTTCGAGGGTCACTCGGGCGTTGGTGATTTTCCATTCGGTGTGGGGGAACAAAATGGTGGCTTTGTCACCAACTTTATGTTCGTCTTTTTGTAAGAATAAAGGCAGAATAAGGTTTAAATTGTTTTGTCGTAAAGCGTATTCGTCTCGGTCTGGGGTCCAAACATAAAAATGGTTTTGTTGTGATTGTGTGCGGTTTTTTTCGTCGGTGGTGGTAATTCGTACTAAATATTGTCCAGCGGCTTTTGGCCGCTTAAATTCGCCCTTGAATCGACCTTTCTCATCAGTTTCAAGGTTTTGTGTTTTGATAATTTCTTCTACCCAGTGCCATTCACCTACAAAGTCTCCGTTGGTGTCTTTACGGTCGTTTCGGGCCCATTTTCGTCGGATTAATTCGGCTTTTACTTTAGTTTGAACAGACTGGTTGGCTAAGTCTTTTACGGTTCCCTCAAAAGGAATTTTGAGATCGTTTAATTGGTAAAAGTACGCTGACGGTTGCAAAGTAGTTTGGTAGTTTGATTTGTAAAAAGGCACTGAAACCTCGACTGAAGATGATTCTGATTTACTGGTATGAACTGTAGCTGAGAGTGTTACTAATTCCCAATCGATGTCGGTTCCGACTTCATTCGCCGATTCTAAAGAAACATCTAAATCAACGGGAATACTTAGGGTTCCATTTTGGTCTAAAACGGCTTTTCCTTGCGTAAGGAGTTTGTCTTTTTTGGAAGGAAATTTCCACCACCAATCAGAGGGCTCGTATCCGAATAATGATACTTTATATTTTACTTCTTTCCCAGCCAGTGATCCCCCAAAGGCGTATTCGGCTTTTAATTGGGCGGTATTTTTTTCTTTCCAAAGGGCTTGTTTATTTTTCCACTGCGCTTGCACTAAAAAGTCGGGTTTTTGGTACTCGGTTACATAAAATGGAATAGAAATATTTTTTTGAGTTTCATTTAAAACAATATTAAACCCATAACTTCCTAGCATAGCATCTTTTGGAATATTCCATTCGCCATTAATGTTATTTAGTTTTCCGGTTCGTTCCTCTGCAAATAGTTCTTTGTAATCAGGGCTAAAAACCGATACTTTGTACGCAATATCTTGCTCCAAATCTAGTTTTTTGAGCGGTGTGTGTTTGCCCTTTAGTTGTAGTTTTCGTATAAGCGTGTCGAAAAATACGGTGTCGCCAGGTTTGTACATCGGTCGATCAGAAAACCCAACGGCTCGTATTTTATTTTTGTATTTGTACGGATTAAATTCAACGGCCGAATCATACGGCGACATATTATTACTGTCAGTTACCGCTCCCCATTGTTGGTTTGATTGTACCAAAAATCCTTGGAAATATTTTCGACCATTTTGGGGAAGTTTCATAGGGTTTTGGTGGTATTCTTCCGTCGAATAAAGGTCTCTTTTTTGGTTATATTCTTTAAAAATAGCAAACGATTTAGTAATTTCGACGGCTTCTCCTTTTGTATTTCGAGCGACTAAATCAACGTAGTTGTCGGCATTGGTTTTACTTTCAACTAATAAATCTCCAATCGCAAACAAATTTTCCATTTTGCTTGGGCGACCTCTTTTCTCTGGTTTTTGGTAGCGTAATTCTGCTCGGTAGATTCCTTGTGGTTGTGCGCCAATTTCTGTGGCAAATTCTTGAGCAAAATCTAAGGTTTTAAACACTCGCTTATTTGGAGAGGCCTCCCATGTTAGGTTAATTGTTTTATGGAATGGTTTGGGAGCAATTCGTTCAAAATATAATTGCGGCTTAAGAATCGTTCCAGAGTAATTAACCGTATATTTAGGAAACACACCGGTTTGGTAATTTTTCCATTGATGAGGGAAATACATCCTTTTTACCGTATCTGGAAACTGGGTTTTGAATTTTACAACAAAGTCCTTTCCGAGTTTTCGACCGTAAATATCTGGTAAATTTTTTGAGATAGTTATGGTGTATTCTTGGTTTGGAATCCAATGTTTGCCAATAGGACTAATTCCTATCCAACTAGAATCGTAATCAGAGTTTTTAATGGCTTTTTTTAGATATGCCTCTAAAAATTTTTTATCGATTTTTTTTTCAGAGGTGATGGTAATATTTTTAAAAATATCCTTGTTTGATACACGAGAATTAGTTTCGATAGATAATGAATCAAAAACATTGTCAGGCTTATATGGGTTGTTAATAATTTTGAATGGTTGGATTGTTCGAAATATTTGTTGGTATTCTCGTCCTGGAGTTGGAATGGTGACCATAAATTTTGTATTTTCTGGCCAGTTGCTTTTGGGTGTAAAAATTATTGTTTTATGATCGTCTTTTTGGTATCTATAAGTCTCTTCTTGGGGGTAACGAATATCAAAATCCATATGTGGTATAAATTCAATTTTTTTTGCTTCAGCGAGGGTAATAGTTTGATTAAACGTAATTTCGAGCGGTTTTTTATTAATTAAATTTGGGGCATGAATATTTTTAATAACCATATCCTGTGTTTGAAACGAGTAAGCCTCTTTAGCAAAGGGGATAGTGAATGAATATTTTGTGCTGGCTTTCCAATCGGTCTTTGGTTCAAACAAAACCCCCGAAGTGCCTAATTGTTGCCAACTTCCTTCTATTTGGGGCGAAATGGTAATCAGTTTGGTGAGTATTCTTTGCGAATCTCGTTTATTTTTAAGGGTAAAAATTGGTTTGTCCCACATAATAGTAACGGGGGCCTTTCCAATAACATTCTCGGCGCTGTTGGTGGGCGACATAAAGGCTATTTTAGCATCTTTAATCTCAGATTCTTGATTGAGAATATCTTGTGTGTCGAGTGGTTTTAAAGAACTCAAGTCTTTTATGTTGCACCCGAAAAGACTCATACTTAAAAGCAGCATGAACGAAAGTTGGTATATTTTTTTTATCATTTTTAACGAGAAAAATTCACTCAAATTCTATCGTGGCTCAACAAAAATAGCAATCGAATCTTTTTGTTCGTTTTGTCGAACCTCAATGATGTGTTTTCCTGTTGGGAGGGACTTTAAAATTGGGCTGACTGGTTTGCCATCTAAAAACACCTCAAATGGTTTGGATGTGTTTCGCACCTGAACCGTAATAGAAGAGTCGGGATGAAATTTATCGCCATTAGATGGGAACGATATTGATAATTTTGGAGCCGAAACGGCATGATTTGTTTCGTTTGGAAGTAAAAATTCCACCATTTTTTCCGTACAAGTGTTGGCGTCTTCCCAGGCTTTGCGGCAAATAATAGTTTCTTTTCGTTTGGATTGCCATTTAAATTCTGGTGCTCCATACGGGTGTAAAACACGCATAATTTTGTGCCAAAATGGTCCAGAACCATTCACAGCAGCACTTTGTCGCATGGGGGTTCCATCAGTGTTTCCCGCCCAAACACCAACCGTGTATTCCGTGCTTGTTCCTACCACATAGTTATCCCGAAAATCTTGGCTGGTACCAGTTTTTACGGCTACGGGAAAATCTAATTCAAGGGCGTTTCCGCGTTCAAAATTAGACCACCGAGCCTCGTTATCAGATAGCGAGTGCAACACCCATTCGGCCGTGTCGGGGCGCATAATTTGTTTCGTAGGAGTTTTCGGTGGCGTTTTTAACAAAATGTTCCCGTGTTCGTCTCGTACTTCCGTAAAAAAGGTAATGGTGGGGAGTTTTCCGCGCTGTAAAAAAGTAGAAAAAGCTCGTGTGAGGTCTAATAAACGAGATTCGCCTGATCCTAATACCAGCGAAAGTCCAACTTCTTGTGGACTTTTAGAAATTCGAAAATTTAAATCTTTTAAAAACTGATGAAATACTTCAACTCCTAAATCTTGAAGCAAATCAACAGCCCCAATATTGTACGATCCGGCTAACGATTCTTTAAATCTCACTCGTCCGTGTTCGACGTGTGGTTTATAATTTCTGGGCGAGTAAGAGCCTTTATTTTCTAAAAAGGATTGTCGTAAATCATCAACAGTATCAAGTGGCGATTTTCCTTTTTCTAGCGCGAGGGCAAACAAAAACGGTTTGAGGGTTGACCCCATTTCTCGTGAGGCGGTGGCGATATTTACCGCGCCATCAATGTTTTTATTGAAAAAATCAATCGATCCTAACATCAGCCTTAGGTTCGCTTTTTTATCAAGGATAATGGCTGATGCGTTTGATATGTTTTTCTGATCTGCTTCGGTAAAAATATTCCGAGCAATTGTGAGTGTTTGGTGGTACAAATTTTTATCCAGCGTAGTGTAAACCTTAAATTCAGACTTGTTGGTTGGCAACAATGGTTTGAGTTGTTGTTTTACCCAAAACAAAAAATGTGGAGCCGTAATGCCTATTTTTTCCGACAAGTGTAGTTTGAGTGGTTGTGCTTGCCAGTATTGGTATTCTGCTGGGGTGATTAAACTTTGTTCCTGCCAAATTGATAATACAAGGTTTCGGCGCAATTGAGCCTGCTGCAGATTATTGACTGGGTTGGCCAGTTCAGGTTGGGGGAGGAGTCCAATCAGCGTGGCTTTTTCGCTGAGTGATAGGGCTGAAACTGGTTTGGAAAAATAATATTGAGCGGCTTGGGTGAATCCAGTAACACTACGTCCTAAATAAGCATTTTGAAGATATTGTTCGAGTATTTCTTGTTTGGAATACTGAAAATCTAGACGCAAAGCAAGGGCGATTTGTCGTATTTTGTACCACCAATTTCGAGGTTCGTTTGCCAAATATAATTGGCGTGCGAGTTGCATAGTAATGGTTGACCCCCCCGAAACAATTCGATGCTGGTTGGTGTTTTGTTGTGCGGCTCGTGCTAGCGACAAAAAATCTACTCCAATATGTTGAAAAAATCGTTTGTCTTCAACCGCCACTAGCCATTTCCCGAGTGATTTAGTTTCGGTTTTGGAGGGGCTGTACGGATGTTCGGAGTAGAGGACTTCATTATTTTTATCATAAAAAGTCCATTTGGGGTGGGTAAGTATTTTGAGGGGCGTCAGAAACCAAATAAATCCAACCAATAAAAAAAGAAGGACGAAGAATAAGGCTATGCTTTTGAGATTGGTTTTCATATTGGCAGCGCTTTAATTTTCTATTTTTATTCACTTACAAATTTCCACCGTATAGATTGACTATCAGATAAACGAAGAAAGAATAGAGGCGTATCGGTTGGATTAAGGAATGATAAGGCAGTTAAAAAGGGAGATGTTTTGCTTTTGGTTGACTCTTTTATTTGCCACCATTTTTTTAGTTTTTTTGTGTCAAGAATTCCATACGCGTTGGCGTTTTTAGCGTTGTATAACACAAAATCTCGGAAGTCTTTTTGGTTGGTAAGGGCGGCCGTTGCTGGTAAGGTAAGAATTTTTTGAACTAAATCATGGTCGGTCGATAGGACTAAATATCCGTCACGGAATCCGTACGAAATTTGTTTGTCCGTAGCACTAGTAGAAAGAGAATGAATGCCGTCTGTGGTTTGAATTTGAACGTTGTTATTTTCAGCCACTAATTCTTGACGAGTGTTTCCGTTGGGAAGTTCTACGGTTTTGACTACGGGAGTAAAATTGGCTTGTGTTTCGGTAAGAATTTTATTTAAGGTTTTGATTTTTTCTACTTGTGTATCAACTCCGAAACGAGAAATTAAAGCGGTCGAAAGTTTTTTTTCTTCCTGGTCTATTACTGACACAAACGCATATTGTCCGTGTAATTTTGTGAGAAAATTTTGAAAGTTCTGTGGATTTTGTACAAAAACGGAACCAAAAACTTGTGGAAATACTTGTTGGAAAATGGTTCCATACTGCGGATGAACACTGGCAAGCGTGTTTGTAAGACTTTCAATCTCTTGTGATACATCATTTCCATTGAAAACCCACACAGGATGTTGTGGAATGAAGGTAAATAGTTCTGGAATAAAATTTTTGGCAGGTTCGGTTTCTGTGCTTTTAAAGAGCGTTATTTGGGTTTGATGAGCCGATTGGGTCATGCCTAAGTGAGAAAAAATCCGACTGGTTCCATCTACCAAGGCTCGTTTGAGTGGATGTGTGAATAATTGAGAAAAGTGTTGGGCTAATGATGGAAGTGAAACAAAAAATAATTTTTTATCTGATCTATTTTTTTGTTCAATGAAAGTGATTCATTAAGACTGTTCCATCTTGGTACCATAAAGAGCACTGAGAGCGGAGTATTTACAGCTGCGCATACCATTGACATTCGCCACAGGGAAAGAGAGGCTCTTTCTTTTACAGGGATATAAGCCATTATTCCTGATTTCTGCAGCCATGTTTCCAGAACAAGACTTGCCAGGAAGAGTATCGGGATAAGGAACAGGGGACCTGTCCATCGAAGACGGATTCTGCTTTTGAGTTCAGAGAGGAAAACAGACATAGCTCCCTTTCCAATAAGAGTTTTAGAGCAGATATTACAAAACTTTGAAGAAAAGGAGTGGAATGAAAAGACACATAATATCTCTGCTTACCCTTCTGACCCTTGGTTGCGGCAGATCTTTTACAGGTCTGGGATCAGTGGATCTGCAGGTTTCATCCATTACTTTTCACAATTTTCACCCTGCCACAATAACAGGAATTCTTCCATCGGGCAAACCGGCTCAGTTTGCCCAGGCTGCTGACAGCCCTTTGATAGAAGGAATGAATCTCAGCTGCACACATCAACAGGACACATCAGGGATTGCAGCAGCTGCCCGGTTGGCAGACTATCCCATCTCTTTCCGGAGAATCGACGGTGAAACAGCAATTGTGGAAATCCTGCAGGACGGTATGACATGGAAACCTGAGTACATATACATTGAAGAGAACGGTACACAAACGGTTTATGCTTACGCTGCCATTACCAACATGTCCATACAGACCTGGCAGGCTGATACTCTGCGGTTCCTCGCCCCTGACAGAAGCCAGGTAACGGCAGCTACCGGAAGAATCACCGTCAGGCAGGGAGAGAGCCGTTTTCCCTGGTGGAATGCATCTGCAGGGAGACAGCAACGGATAATCAGATACGGATGGCCGGTTCCGGGGAAATGGAACCCTCTGACGGCTGTGGTCTGCCCTGGCAAGGGCAGAGTGGAAAGCTGGACAGACCATATTTTTGAGAGTGGCGATACCCTTTTTTTTCCGGCAGATTCATTGCTTGATATATCTCTTGATTGGGAGCAGGGCGCAAGTTATTACCAATGCTTCCTTACCGCCAAATCCCACGCAAATCAGCAGATGGAATGGAAGGTGTTGTGGCCTGAGACCCTTCCCAGAGGAGCAGGAATTGAACCAGGCCCTGAGTCTTTTCAAATACAGCCGGAACAGTCGGTAACTTTGCTTTACAAAGAGGTCTACTGACCTTGACCATTCAGCGTGTATGAGCTAGTATAGCACTCCTGCGGTGCGCCCGTAGCTCAATTGGATAGAGCATCTGGCTACGGACCAGAAGGTTTGGGGTTCGAGTCCCTACGGGCGTGCCAGACAGAGTCTTCCACCTGCAGGCCATTCGATCTGTTATTATTGAATACTGTCCTGAATGCTCTCTCATCTGCGTCTAAGCGATTCTCTCTAAATGCCGCTTCGAAAACCCCAGATCAACTTATTACCGGAATCCAATCAGATGGTAAAGTGAAAGGCTGTTCGCCCGCTGCCGCAGGGTACCGCTGGAATCAAATCACAGGCTGCTTTCGTTCACTGGCAGTCCAGTGGCGGTCATTGGCACCGTGTGCCATAACTGATCCACATTCCAGATGGCCGGTCCCTTTTCAGGAACCGCCTTTTTCCTAAACGGACTATTACCTTCCAAGTAACCGGGA
>PDWI01009270.1_pt1 | contig 11351 bp, 5 predicted proteins | sample 1430891 | NCBI WGS metagenome assembly PDWI01 (sample SAMN01162508, study PRJNA174530) | Oral metagenome, whole genome shotgun sequencing project. | biome: Marine environment; feature: Marine mammal; material: Swab sample of the gingival sulcus; isolation source: swab sample of gingival sulcus... | reverse complement strand
ATCAAAAGCATCTCTTGCATGTATCACAATGGGGAGATTCTTTTCTAGTGCCCACTCTATTTGCTCTTGAAAAACCAGCTGTTGCTCTTTTTTATAGGTCTTATCCCAATACAAATCAATACCTATTTCTCCAATAGCACAGTAATTATATGTCTGCTGATTTAGCCATTTTTTACATTCAACTAGTTCTTGTTTATAATTTGCAGTTACCGAAGTTGGATGTAATCCCATCATTGGCACACAAAATTGTGGATAAGTATCAACTAAGTGGTGCATTTGAGGTATAGATGCAGTATCAATATTTGGTAATAATATTTTTTGTACCCCATTATCCTTTGCACGTTGAATCACTTCAGCAATATCTTCTGAAAATTCATCGGCATAAATATGAGAATGGGTATCGATTAAATTCATGTTCTGTTTTTCTTATGGAAATAATATAAAGTTCCGCAAAACTAACAAATGGGTTTTAATATGAAATAAAAGCAACAAAAAAAAGCCCTCAAAAGTGTCAAAGACTTCTAAGGACAGATCAAAACAAATACATCTAAAAATTTCATGTCTTTTCTCTACTAAACGAACTAGCCTGCATATTCATTTAATGTAAAAATACAATCATCATAACATCAAAAGAAAGATTCCATTGTTACACTATCTCTTTAAAGCATTCCTCTAAATTAGATGCCGTTACTTTTTCGACATTAACAATATGCTGGGCTTGTTCATAAAAAGGAATACGTGGAGGTAAATGAGTTGTAACAAAATGCATCAATTCGTTTAACGATAACCCCTTTACCAATGGGCGATCACTGGGATGTAAAAGAATGCTATTTGCTAGCCATTGTGCTGAAGCCTTTAAGTAAACAGTAGTACCCATGCGATTCATCAAAGTCATATTATCGAAAAAACAAGGAGTTCCGCCACCTGTTGCAACCACTACATTTTCTTTTTGACATATTTGTTCTAGGGCTTTTCGCTCTTTTTGACGGAATACCTCTTCTCCAAACTGATGAAATATTTCTGCTATGGTTAATCCCTCTTGCTCTACCAGAAAATGATCTAAATCAATAAACTCCATCCCCCTTTGCTTAGCCAACAGCTTACCAAAAGTAGATTTACCACTTGCCATATATCCCACCAAGAATAGTTGCATTACTCTAAATTTAGATTCATTTGCTTATCCTCATCAACAATAACTTCTTTTTCTGTAGGCTCAGGATCGTTTACTGGCTCTTCTTTTTGTAGTGGTTCTATCTCTTTAATTTCAGCCACTTCATAATTAGAAATACGCTTACCTTTTGCTCTATGCGATTTCACTGCAATAAACTCTTCAGCATCGATAATCTCGGTAGGGCGATCTTTGTGCTTACCACCAAAAATTATTTCAAATCGAGGATATTTTTCACAAGAAAGAGCCAGCAATCGGTTTTCTTCATGCTCTCCCAAAAAGTTCATCGCTTTGTTGGTATCTTCAAAAGGAAAGCGTTTCAAATAAGAGTAGTTTCTCTCTGCATCAAAAAAGATAGCTGTCCACACTTTATCTTTATCAAATTTTTCTATCAGCTTTATGTGATCAATAAAGTGAGTGGTTAAATCGAAGCTAGAACAATAAAATGTATTTTCGTTGGTAACCACAAGGATTTTGTCTCCGCCATAAAATTCGCCCAAGAAAGTACCTCGTTTATCGGTATTCAAACGCAACACATCGGAATCAAACCATATCTTTCTTCCTCCAAGAGTAGAAACACCTTCTTCTTTTAAAGTGATTCGCTGTATTTCGTCTCGGCTTAAGATATTGCCCATTGTGGCACGACCTTTCACCGCCAAGTCGGCAAAATTAAAAGTAAAATGCAGTTTTTTCTTTCTTCCTGTCTGACGTAAAGACACCTTTATGGTTTCAGCCTCACCATTAGGATTTGAAGTAAAATAAACAACCCTTGAACCTTTGGTACCTTTAGTTAAATCATATTCTTTATCACGGGTAACACCATTAACAAAGAAACGCTTCACATAATAAACGCCACCTTTAGCTCCATCTCGATAAGCCACATTATAGATGGTACGTTTATCATTTTTGCGGAACACAGCAATATGCAATATATCTTTTCCTATAAATGATTTCTCTGTAACCTTGGTAACAAAATAAGTTCCGTCTTTACGGAATACAATAATATCATCAATATCGGAACAGTCACAAACATACTCGTCTCTTTTTAGTCCTGTACCCATAAAACCTTCCGCCTTGTTGATATAAAGTTTTTCATTGGCTACAACCACTTTGGTAGCTACGATATTTTCGAAATTGCGAATCTCCGTTTTTCGTTCTTTGCCTTTACCATATCTCTTTTTGATTGATTGAAAATAACGAATGGTAAAAGAGATGATATTTTCGATATTCACTTTGATTTCGGCAATCTCATCTTCTATTGCTTGAATATAGTTTTTGGCTTTATCAATATCGTATTTAGATATGCGTTTGATTTTTATTTCAGTTAATCGGGTAATATCATCACGGGTAACTGCTCGCATCAAATGACTAATATGAGGTTTTAAGCCCTTATCAATAGTAGTGATAATATCCTCCCAAGTCTCACACTCCTCAATATCACGGTAGATTCTATTTTCGATAAATATGCGTTCTAACGAAGCATAGTGCCAAGCCTCTTCCAGCTCTTGCTTTCGAATTTCCAGCTCTAGTTTTAATAAAGCCACTGTGTTGTCTGCCGAACGACGCAATATTTCAGATACACCAATAAATTTAGGCTTGTCATCTTCAATGATACACGCATTAGGCGATATGGATATCTCACAATCGGTAAAGGCGTAAAGAGCATCAATGGTTTTATCTGATGAAATTCCTGCTGCCAAATGAATCAATATCTCCACATTAGCGGCGGTATTATCATCAATTTTCTTGATTTTGATTTTCCCTTTATCATTAGCTCTAATAATTGAATCTATTAATGAAGAAGTGGTCTTGCCATAGGGAATCTCAGTTATTTTTAAAGTTTTATTATCAATCTTCTCTATTTTTGCACGCACTTTTACTGCACCGCCACGTAATCCATCGTTGTAACGATTTACCTCTATCATTCCAGCAGTAGGGAAATCGGGGTACAATTCGAAAGGTTGATCTTTTAAATAAGAGATGCAAGCATCTAATAATTCATTAAAATTGTGTGGCAATATTTTCGAAGCCAAACCAACCGCTATCCCCTCAACTCCTTGAGCCAATAGCAATGGGAATTTCACAGGTAGGGTAATGGGTTCTTTATTCCTGCCATCATAAGACTGTTTCCAATTGGTGGTTTTTGGATTAAATAATACTTCTAATGCAAATTTTGATAATCGAGCTTCGATATAACGAGGAGCAGCAGCCGAGTCGCCAGTAAGAATATTTCCCCAGTTTCCCTGCATATCAATTAACAAATCTTTTTGTCCTAATTGCACCAAAGCATCACCAATAGAAGCGTCGCCATGAGGGTGATACTGCATGGTGTGTCCAATGATATTGGCAACTTTATTGTATCTGCCATCATCTAATTGCTTCATGGCATGTAAAATTCGGCGTTGCACTGGCTTTAAACCATCGTTTACATACGGCACTGCACGTTCTAATATCACGTAAGATGCGTAATCTAAAAACCAATCTTTATACATTCCTGAAAGGTAGGTTACATTACGCATCGCTTCGTTTTTTTCGTCTTGCAATTCGTTTTCTAACTCCGGATTTTCCATTTTCTCTTTACAATTAGTAATTAACAAATTTCGATTTTCAACTTTATCTTATTCTTATTTTGCCACACTTTTTCATCAATTCATTACTGTTTTGAAAAAGGATATATGGCAAATTTAGACCTCGTCTCTTTCTACGTGTAGGTTTTCGATAATAAACTCTTGACGGTCGGTGGTATTTTTTCCCATATAAAAAGCCAGCATACCTGCAACAGAATCTTCCTTTTTCATCAATACAGGATCAAGACGGATGTCTTTACCAATAAAATGGCTAAACTCATCAGGAGAGATTTCACCCAAACCCTTAAAGCGAGTAATCTCAGGCTTTACGCCCAACTTCTTTATGGCTTTTTCTCGTTCTTCTTCAGAATAGCAATAAATGGTTTGTTTTTTATTGCGTACTCTAAACAGAGGTGTTTGTAAAATATATAAATGCCCGCCACGCACTAAATCGGGGAAAAATTGCAAGAAGAAAGTAATCAACAACAAGCGAATGTGCATACCATCGACATCGGCATCGGTAGCGATAATCACATTATTATAACGCAATCCTTCCATGCCATCTTCAATATTCAATGCTGCTTGCAACAAATTAAACTCTTCATTTTCGTAAACAATCTTCTTAGTTAGTCCGTAGCTATTTAAAGGTTTCCCTTTTAGACTAAATACAGCTTGTGTGTTTACATTTCGTGATTTTGTTATGGAACCACTAGCCGAGTCTCCCTCGGTAATAAAAATAGATGTATCTGATTTTTCTTCGTGCTTGGTATTAAAATGCACCCTACAATCACGAAGCTTTTTATTATGAAGACTAGCCTTTTTAGCTCGCTCACGAGCAATTTTCTTTATGCCCGAAATGGCTTTTCTTTCTTTTTCTGATTCCTGAATTTTCTTTTGTAGAATATCAGCAACTTCGGGATTCTTATGTAAATAGTTATCTAATTTTGATGTAACAAAATCCATGATAAAGTTACGCACCGAAGGTCCCCCTGGGGCAATATCCTTTGAGCCTAACTTAGTTTTGGTTTGCGATTCGAACACTGGCTCTTGCACCTTTACGCTGATTGCTGCAATAATTGAAGTTCGGATATCTGACAGATCGTAATCTTTCTTATAAAAATCACGAACCGTTTTGGCTACAGCTTCACGAAAAGCAGCCAAGTGAGTACCTCCTTGTGTGGTATGCTGCCCGTTTACAAACGAATAATATTCTTCTCCATATTGTCGGCCATGAGTCAACGCAATTTCAATATCATCGCCTACCAAATGAATAATATCATATAGAGGTTCTGTGTTGATATTTTCATTCAATAGATCTAACAGTCCATTACGTGAGAAAAATCGCTCGCCATTAAAATAAATTGATAGCCCTGCATTTAGAAACACATAATTCTTTAACATGGTTTCTAAATATTCAGTAATAAATCGATATTTCGAAAAGATGGTTTCGTGAGAATCGGGGTGAAACGTAATTTTTACACCATTGGCTTCTGAGGTGGTTTCTATGTCATTATCTTCAATAAGTTCGCCACGTGAAAACACCGCACGTTTCATTTCGCCATCGCGATACGAAGCGATTTCAAATCTATCAGATAAAGCATTTACTGCTTTTATACCCACACCATTTAGCCCTACTGATTTTTTAAATACTGCGGAATCGTATTTTGCCCCTGTATTCATTTTTGATGCCACATCAATCACCTTTCCCAAGGGAATACCTCGCCCATAATCACGAACAGTAACAGTTCTATCTACCACGGTTACTTCAATGGATTTTCCGATACCCATTGCAAACTCATCAATTGAGTTGTCGATTACCTCTTTTACGAGAATATAGATGCCATCATCATGAGAAGAACCGTCGCCCAACTTCCCGATATACATTCCAGGGCGGCGACGGATATGTTCTTTCCAATCTAGGGTTTTTATGGAGTCTTCAGAGTATTGTGTCGTCATATAAAATTTGATTTTCACAAATATAGAAATTCCCATATTATCGGCAAAAGAACCCTCTAAAAAGTTATTGACAGCTCGACACGAAACAGCCTGAACCCCGCAAAAACATTAATACTCCAAGATTCAATAAGCCCTATTCTACAGCTAGAATTTTATCTGTAGCACCACACTGTTGTTGCACATATAGCTTAGCACTTTTACCTGCACTTTCTATTGCCTCTCTATTGGAGTAGAAAAAATCGAGAGTCTTTTCTAGTTTATCGTAAACATTATAAGTAATTGCCGCTTTAATTTGTAATAAATCTTTTGCCTCTTGGAATTTGTGATAGTTTGATCCAAATATAATAGGCATTCCAAAAGTGGCGGCTTCTAAAGTATTGTGGATTCCCTTACCAAAGCCACCACCAATATAGGCAATATCTCCATAGCGATACAACGATGATAAAATACCAATACAATCAATTACCAGAACTTCTGCATTGGCAATAGCTTCAGGTGTTGCTTGAGTGTAACGCACCCACTGCTTTTTTATTTGAGATGTAATTTGCTTAATATGACTTTCATCTACCTCGTGAGCAGCAATAATATACTTGTAATCATTTTTAGTGGTGTTGATATATCTGATTAAATGTGCCTCATCTTTTGGCCATGTGCTACCAGCAATTACTACTAATCTATTATCGCTAAACTGTTCCAATTCGGGCAATTGTTTTGCATTGTTGGCGATTGCATACACTCTATCGAAACGAGTATCGCCTACAATATCTACATTATCAAAACCAATTTGATGTAGCAACTGTTTCGACTCCTCATTCTGCACAAAGAAATGAGTAAAAGCCTTTAACATATTCCTATAAAACTTACCATAACTCTTAAAGAAAAGCTGATTACTACGAAATATGGTAGAGAAAATATAACAAGGAATTTGTTGCTTGCGAATAACATTCAAATAATGATACCAAAACTCATACTTAATAAAATAAACTGCTTTAGGATTTACAATCGAAATAAAGCGTTTGGCATTGGCTGGAAAATCAGCTGGAAGATAAAATATATAATCAGCACCATCGTAATTTTTACGGATTTCATATCCCGATGGTGAGAAAAAAGTCAAAAGTATTTTGGTCTGTGGATGCTGTTGTTTGTAGGCTTCAATTACAGGTCTTCCCTGTTCAAACTCGCCCAATGAAGCCGCATGGAACCATACGATATCAGCTTGTTTATCGATGGCTTGCTCTAGGCGAGTAAATATATTTTTTCTACCTGCAACCCATTGTTTAGCCTTTGGGTTAAAAAATGAAGCCATACGAATTATAAAAACATAGGCTCGAATAGATAAATTATAAATGAGAAGCATATATCTAAATTATGTTGTTTACTTTTGGCAAAACTAAACATTTTTTGTTCAATGCCTACACATTTGTCCTTACGACAAAGTGTAACGATAATGGCTAATTTTGAAATCAGTATCTTGAAAAAACAAACGCTTCATATCTTTATACTGTTAATGATTTTCTGTTTTGGAGCATCGGCTCAAAACAATTTACACCAAAAGAAAATATTTCCTCACGACACAGTATTGCTCGATACATTAATGATTTTACCATCTACTGTAGCCATTAAGCATCAAGGAAAAACCATTGCCAAATCATGGTATAAGATCGATATTGTTACAGGAAAGTTGATATCAACCCCATTGTTGCAGGCCATTAAAGATAGCCTTACGATAACCTATCGCACGCTTAATACAACACCGCCACAGACAATGTTTTCAAGAAAAGGCAAGCCTATTCCTTGGAAAGATAACGATATCGCATGTCGATATGCTTTAGCTTCACACCAATATGATATTGGCTTTCTTAACGATTCGCAACTGCAAAAGCAAGGGAGCTATGTAAGAGGCATTAGCTACGGTAATCAGCAAGATGTGGTGATGAATTCTAGTTTAAACCTGCAATTATCAGGTAAGATAAGTGAAGATATTCACATCTTGGCATCTATTTCTGATGATAATATTCCCATTCAACCCGATGGCAACACCCAAAATATTCAAGAGTTTGATCGCATTTTTATACAGCTATTCAACGATACCCAAAAGTTAACCATTGGCGATTATGAGATAGATGCCAACAATGGCATATTTATGCGTTGTTTTAAAAAAGTGCAAGGAGGAGCTTTTTCTGGAACGGTTCGCAAAACAAAAAATGGCAATCAATTAAAAAGCATGGTGAGTGCAGCCATTTCTAAGGGGAAATTTAATAGAATGCAGTTCCGTGGCGAAGAGGGAGTGCAAGGTCCTTATCGTTTATATGGCGTAAATCAAGAAAGCTATATTGTGGTACTTTCGGGAACCGAACGGGTATTTGTTGACGGTATCAAAAAAATGCGTGGCGAGCAGTTTGACTATACCATTAATTACAATACTGCCGAAATTATATTTAACACCAATTGCCCCATTTCCAACAATTCTAGAATTGTTGTAGAATTTGAATATTCCGAAGAGAGCTATGCCAGATATTTACTGTTTTCTTCCAATAAATATACCCACAAAAGAGGTGATATTTGGCTAAATATCTATCATCAGCAAGACAGTAAAAACAAACCTATCGACCAAGCACTAAGCAAAAATGATAAACAGTTGCTTCAAGCCATTGGCGATAATATCAATCATGCACAAGTGAGCACTGCCCAGCAAGTGCCTTTTTCTGATAATTTTATTTTATATCGAAAAGTAAACAAAACAGTAGCCGATAGTACTTATCAGATTTATGAATATAGTACTAATCCCCAAGAAGCAATTTATAAAGTTACTTTTACTTTGGTGGGCACCAATAAAGGCAACTATATACAAGAAAAAAGTTTGGCTAATGGCAATGTTTTTAAATGGGTGGCTCCTATCAATGGAGTGCCGCAGGGAAACTATGCTCCTATCAAACAACTTACTGCACCCACCAAACAGCAAATGCTAACGGCAGGTACAAGCTATCAATCTGAAAATGGATGGAAAGCATTTGCTGAACTGGCATTAAGTAATTTCGATAGCAACACCTATTCTTCCTTAAACGATACCGACAATAGAGGTGTCGCAATTGATTTATCTTTAGAAAAGCATTTGAATTTTGCCGATACCAACCAAATGCTGCAATCGAAAGTAACAGCTCGATGGATACAAAACACCTTTCAGCCCATTGAAAATTTTCGTTCTGTAGAGTTTTATCGCAATTGGAATATCACCCAACCGCAGCACAGCAACGAAAAATATATCCAAATCAGCAACCAATTTATTCATCGTAAATGGGGAAATATCGCTTATCATTTGGCAATGCTAAAACAGGGCGATATCTATTCGGGAATCAATAATCAATTACAAACCAATTATCGCAAAAAGAGGATTGAGGTACAGATCAACAGCTCTTGGTTAAGCACCGAGCAACAAAACATCGACAGTCGATTTTTAAAACATCTGTTTAATGCTTCTTATGCTTTTAGTTTCGGAAAACTGGGTATTGAAACACAAAACGAACATAACCGTTTTCGAAATATCATATCGAAAAATTTATTGCCACAGAGTTTTGCCAATTATGCCTACAAAGTGTATTTGCAGAGTAGCGATGCGGCAATTCGTCCATATCATCTCTTTTATCAATCTAGAGTAGATTTATTGCCCTATTTGAATCGATTTGCAAAAGTAACGCAAAGTGATAATTGGGGTGCAGGCTTGTGGTTAAAGAAAAATCGCAATAACCAATTGAAGCTGACTGCCAACTATCGCCGATTACGAATAAAAAATATTGCGATAACCAAGTTGCAACCTGAAAACACATTACTGACTCAAATAGAACATCGTGCCAACATAAAAAAAGGACTATTGCGAACTTCTACCTTTTATCAGTTAGGAGCAGGACTAGAGAGTAAAAAGAATTATACTTATCTGGAAGTAAATCCAGGACAAGGTATTTATCAATGGATTGATTACAATAAAAATAAGGTAAAAGAGCTGAATGAGTTTGAAGTGGCTCCTTTTAAAGATCAAGCCAATTATATCAGAATAGCCAATTACACCACACAATATGAAAAGGTTTATACTGGCAATTTCAGACAAACATTTTATTTGCAACTACATTCATTTAAAGGAAAAGGCAAGTGGGGCAACTTTATCTCTCGTTTTTCAAATCGATTTGCTTATCGAATAGCCAAGAAAAGCCTAAAGCATCAATTTAATTTATATGGAAATCCTTTTTCTGTTGATTTAAACAATGGGGATATCACAACAGTAAGTGCCAATTTCAACAATACTCTTACTTATAGACAACCCAAATGGAGTGTTGATGCGATATTGCAAAGCAACAAATCAAAACAGTTGCTATTACAAGGATTTGAATATCGAAAACAACAACAAAAAGCATTACAATTTACTTATCAGCCCACATCTGAAAGCAGAATAATCAATCGTTTTGAGCTAGCAACCCAACAACGAGAAAACGATATTTATGACAACAAAAATTTTAAGCTATCGCAAATAACAAACGAATTGAAACTACTGATGCAGCCCTCACTCAAATTTCAGTTTGAGATAAAATATGAGTTTCAGCAACAAAAAAATAGGTGGCACACCGAAAAAGCAACTCAACATTGTGTTGGTGCCGAAGTCCAATATGCCATGACTAAAAATGGCACTATCAGCGGCAATTTTAACTATTTTAATATTGGTTACAATGCATCTACCAACAGTGCCATTGCCCACGAAATGCTCAATGCGTTTCTTCCGGGTAACAATGCAACATGGCAATTGCAATGGCATCAACAGCTTTCTAAAATATTTCAAATGGATATGGTGTATAACGGACGCAAAAGCGAGAATACCCAAACAGTGCATATTGGTAGTGTACAACTGCGGGCTTATTTTTAATTCTAGCTGTTAGCTAAAGACTAGTGGCTAAATGTTAATAATTAAGGCGATGATGTAAATCTATTCTAAAACACACTTCGGCTTAAACCGAAAGTATGAATTCATTTAAAGAATAGGTTTCGGCTTAAGCCGAAAGTGTAAATTCATTTTAAAAATAGATTACAGCCTAAACCGAAAGAGTAAATCTGTATTGAAAACAAATTTCGGTTCAAGCCGAAATTATTAATCAAGTTTAAAGTAAATTTCAGCTTAAGCCGATAGTATATATTTTTTATAAACATACTTTCGGTTCTCTATAAAATATTCTACCTTTCGGAAAACAGATGGAGACACAGATCAACAATATCTTTTTTCTTTACATCAAAAACGTTTCGTTATGAAAATAAAAAGATTGAATTTTAGCAAACTAAGAAATGATGCTCATTACCAATTTCATCGATAGGTAGAAACGCTAATCTTAAAGCACAATGCCAACAACTTAAATGTGGCTACACTTTTTGAGGCATATCAAGAATATTTGAATATCGCAAAACAGAAAAGGCAAGAGACTAGCACCAAATCATTGACATTAGAGTTAAAGAAAACAGATCAGCAGCGTGATAAAAATTTAAGGGGCATATATATGCTTATTCGTGCTTACACCAAACACTACAAGCCAGAGCTGGAGGCATCAGCATTGCGATTAAAACAGCGATTTGATGCTTATAAAGATATCGCAACGACCAACTACAACGAAGAAACGGCAATAATT
>PDWI01009269.1_pt1 | contig 11352 bp, 11 predicted proteins | sample 1430891 | NCBI WGS metagenome assembly PDWI01 (sample SAMN01162508, study PRJNA174530) | Oral metagenome, whole genome shotgun sequencing project. | biome: Marine environment; feature: Marine mammal; material: Swab sample of the gingival sulcus; isolation source: swab sample of gingival sulcus... | reverse complement strand
CCAATACATTTATAGAAGAATCATCAACAATGTGGAATGTAGCCGATGCAAATTTTATTTCGCCACTGGTTGCTTCTATCTCTTTTAGGATTTTTGTGAATAGTCTCGTTTTAGTGGTGCGTCTTCTTTTGTAATTAACCACATAACGCAAGGTGTATTCTACCCAATTGTCGTTGGCTATAATGCTAACCATCGCTTCTGTTTGAGCATCTTCTAAAAGGTATTTTGACTGCATTTGAGACCATTGCTCTTTTGACTGTTCGGTAATATCTTTAAGAGTTTCTCTGCCAATCTGTTCTAAAATTATAGTTGCTTTATCATAGTTGCTCCCATATTGAATAGGAACTTTTATTTCGTCCCAAAGAAATGGGAAATCTCCACTATAATTAAATACAGGTTCTTTGAATACAAAACTATTTGCTATCTGCACAATGCGTCCGTTGTAGAGGTCGCCGTCCACCCATTGCCCAGTCTCCATAATAGTGGTTCTTAATATTCCAATATCCATTACATCACCTTTGACACCGCCTACTTGTACACGGTCGCCAGTTTTGTAGAAACCAGCAAATAGAATTGCCAACCACCCTGCAAACGAAGCGATGACTTCCTGCAAAGCAAAGGCAATACCCGCTCCTGCAACGCCAAGAGCAACTGTCAGTCCGCCCAGTTTGTCGCTAAATACGATAGTGATAAGCAATATTGTAAGAAAATAACCTATAAAACTGCCAAACTTTTGGGCTTTATAGCGATTATCACTCTCTTTGAATTTTGAGAATAGAGTTTTTTGAACAACCTTAATTAAAATCCATATGATAATGATGCCTATAAGTATAATCGCTATTTTCTCAACAGTGGGATTCAATAAAATTTGTTTGATTTCTGTTTTCATTGTATAATGATTATGTTACTTATATTTTTTCATTTTGAGGAATATGCAGTACCCTTTGTGGAAACGGAATACTAATGTTGTTTGCTCGGAAAGAGTCGCAGATGGCAAAACGGAGTTCACTTTGTATGTTTGGCACTCGGAATACATTTTCTGTCCAAAAATATAGAGTGAAGTCAAGTGACGAGTCGCCAAAGTTATTGAAACGAACAAAAGGAGCAGGTTTTTTTGCTACTTTGGGATGTGCCAAAGCACACTCAGTCATCAACTTTTTGACCTTATAGACATCGGAGCCGTAGTCCACTCCGACCGATACATCAAAACGAGAATCCACCTTGCCGTGTGTCCAGTTGATGATGTGTTTGCGAGTCAAATCCGTGTTGGGAACAACAATATATTTGTCTTCTCGTGTGATAACCTGTGTGGTTCGTAGATTGATTTCCAGAACCTTACATACTAGACCTTCGATGTCTAACACATCATCTACCTTGATTGAAGAATCTAAAAGTAGTATTAAGCCAGAGATGTAGTCGCTGAAAAGGTTTTGGATACCCATTCCTAATCCAACCAACAGAGCGGTCGAACCAGCAAGAAGTAGAGTAGTGTTAAATCCTATTATTTGCAACGATATGATAATTGCAAAAAAGATAGTGAAATACTTGAAGAGCGAGTATATAGAGTATCTTTTGGCTTCTTGTATTCGTGGATATTTAAAAATGGCTTTTTTTAGCAACATCAAAATTATCCATACTAAAATCCAAAATCCAAAGAGTATTAGCATCTTGGCAACTGTAAAGTTGTAGTCTTTTATATGCCAAAGGCTAATATCCAAAATTTTATTGAGGTACATAATATTATATTTCTTTTCTAACAATAATTACATCTTCTGTTTGCAGTTTCTGTTTTAGCCAGTTTTGTACTTTTTCCACATCAATTGAGGGATACTCTACCTTGTTTCTTCTTCTGCGTCTTTGTTTTTTTGTCTGTGCTATTGGTTCGAGTTTGTACAGACATACGGTCATTATTTTGGCACTGTCGGTATTAATATTGGTGATGTGCCGTCCAAAAGAGACATTTTTTAGTTCTGGGAAAAGTATGTTTATCTCCGTCAGTAACTCCTTATTGTCTATCTTGTATGATTTCAACTCGTTTTGTAAGTTGTTTATAATCACATCTTTCTCGGTCAATTCCTTATCGTGAGTGCTTAGTTCACTGAGAATTTCGCTTTTCAAATCTTTGGTGTCTTGCTTTATGTCTATTTTCGTATTGTTTAATTCGTAAATCTTAAGTTTATTATTCAGTTCTTTTATCTCTTCCTTATTCATTTTTTGTGTTAAGAATGCTACTTCGATAACTTTGGGTGAGGATTTATAGTCTATTTTCTTATAGATAACAGTATAACCCTTATTTGTAAATTCTGTATCGACAAACTCTTCGGCTCTCTGTGTGTATGTCTTCTCTTTGAATAGACCATACGCCAAATAGAAACTTGGCACCGTCATCATTATCATAAATGTGGTTATCAGATATTTAATGCGTTTTTCTACCTGTGGGTTTATGTGTTTTACAGGGCGATAGCGTAGATATTTTACAATCAAAAAGGTGGAAATACATATAAAAAAGCAGTTGATGGAATATAGATAAAATGCTCCAAGGAAGTAAGAGAAATTACCTATTGCCAATCCATATCCTGCTGTGCAGAGTGGAGGCATCAAGGCGGTAGCAATAGCAACGCCAGGAATAGGATTCCCCTTCTCTACACGAGTGACAGCTATGACACCTACCAGACCGCCAAAGAAGGCTATCATCACATCGTATATGTTGGGTGATGTCCGTGCCAACAGCTCTGACTGTGTCTCCTTGAATGGTGTTATGAAAAAGTAAATAGTTGCCACTATTAGACTCACAACGGTGGCGATGAGTAGGTTTTTACCCGACCTTTTGAGTAGGTCAAAGTCATAGATTGCCAATGCAAATCCTGCCCCTACGATTGGTCCCATCAGTGGTGAGATGAGCATTGCTCCAATGATGACTGCTGTTGAGTTTACATTGAGTCCGATTGATGCAACCACGATAGCACATGCCAAAATCCAAAGGTTAGCCCCTCTAAATGCTATGTTTGACTTTATGTTTTCCAAAACAATAGTCTTTCTCTCTTCTCCTGTTTGGAGATTGAATATTTTGAAAAATTTTCTTTTCATTGTATGTATAGTTTTTATGGGCAAAGATAGTATTTTTTTTACATTTATATGAAAAATCGTTTAAGATGAAAAGGTGAATAATAGCTATATAGAAATGAAAGTATATCAAATAACAAACAATCCGTGAAGATATTTTACGGATTGTTGCTCTATGTTAATATTTTTATAATAAATTATTATAAAACTTTATCTTACTCTTTTCCACATAGTACCGTTGTTATCTATGAAGTAAGTTATTCCTTCCCCTGCTACAACTTCTGCTACCTTTTTGTTGTACTTGTCTTTTAGATATATTGTGTCGGTGATATGTTTAGCAATGGCATCTGGGTCGTATGGTATATATAGAGAATCGTATGGCGTTGTTGCTGTATAAGAACCAATCTTCTTGTTGTCAACAGATAGTGAAATGCCAAAGAAGTATCTATTATATACTTCGGCAAAAAACTCAAAGGCATTATTTTTTTGATTACTACATATATAGAATGAAGACACCCAACCATTAGAGGCTCTAAAACCGTAATCACTTGAATATCTATCTACATAGATATAGTTGTTGGTAATAGAGGCGTCACTTATAAGAAATTTTTTTTCATTTCCATTGGGCGAAATGAATTTGACCTCTGTATTAGGTTCCATTGTAGCATAGTAAGAGAAAAATTTATCCGTAGGAAATTCATTTTCCCAAACAATAATATCTTTGGTTTTAGGATATTCACTGCATCCTATCACTAAAAATGTTGTGAAAAATAGTATAAGTATTGATATCCTTTTCATAATGATGTTTTGTGTTTAAAAGTTGTAGCCTACCGATAATCCTCCAGATAATATGTGGATAAACCTCCAGTCTAATATTCCATCGAATATTTCATATCCTTGTATATTTACACCCATATACCAATTATCAGAGAAAGAGTGTATGTAGGATAAGTTAAGGTTCATACCGATATTATTGTAAATATATACATCGTATGTGAGTGGTTTCCATATACCATTATGTCTTACAAACCAATTAGCATGAGATATATCTCCTCTGAAATACGAGGCTCCTACCCTAAGACGCAATCTATTTCGTTTGTATTTCAAAATGTCGCCGAAGAGGTTGGCAGAGACTATCATTTCAGACGCATTTTGTATATCCCACGATTGCCATTGTGTTAAAGACTGAAACTGTCCTAAAGACAGGCTTACCCCTCCCCTGTCTATTATAGAGTAGTTTATTTTTGTACTATGTTCTATGCCCATCAAACCTAGGTCTTCTTCTACTCCCCAGAGTCCAGACATTTCGATAGACCATTTGCTAGTTTGAGCATCACAAACATTAATTATAGTAATACAAAATAGTATTGATAAATACAGTTTCTTCATATTGTTTTATTTTTTATTAGTTAAACAATTAAATTCTACTATTTCTTGTTGAATATATTTAGGTTTTTATAATAATTCTTTGTTAATGAGTTATATATAGTATTGTGTTTGTTTTTGGCAAATTTAGTGTAAAAAAAAATAACAAAACAAAATTTTTAACAAAGTTTAACCTTGCAGGGGCATAGGTAATATTATATAGGGTATATTCCGATGAGATGTATCACAAAAAGGACTATCCTATAATTTAGAATAGCCCTCTTATGATTTAGATTAGACCCTTTATCGGTCCGAATTTTATTATTTGCTGTTTTTTGCTTGTTTTACGATTGCAGAAAAAGCTTCTTTGTTGTTCATTGCTAAATCGGCAAGTACCTTACGGTTAATTGTAATACCTGCTTTGTGCAAAGCTCCCATAAGTTGAGAGTATGAGTATCCCTCCAAACGAGCCGCCGCATTGATTCTTTGTATCCACAATGCACGGAAACTGCGTTTTTTATTTTTTCTATCACGGTAAGCATATTGCAACCCTTTCTCCCAAGTGTTTTTTGCGATAGTCCAGACGTTTTTTCTGGCACCAAAATAACCTCTTGTGAGTTTTAAAATTCTTTTTCTTTTTGCTCTCGAAGCTACATGATTAACTGAGCGTGGCATAATTTCTTAATTTTGTTTTTGTTGAAAGTCAGTGTTCTCTTTTTGAAACTTATTGGTACTGAACATTCGGTTAATAATTTTATAAATGAACTCTTTAACGAAGACCCAACATCACTTTGACATTGTTTTGGTCAGAAGTATGTATCACACCAGTGTGTGTTAGATTACGCTTCTGTTTGGTAGTCTTCTTGGTCAGAATGTGACTCTTGAAAGCGTGTTTACGCTTTACTTTACCTGTCCCGGTGAGGGCAAACCTCTTTTTAGCACCGGAATTAGTTTTCATCTTTGGCATTTTGTTTGTCTTTTAATTTGTTATTGTGAAATTATATTGTAAATCTCTTATTTTTTAGACTTTGGTGATATATTTATAATCATTCTCTTACCTTCCATCTTTGGAGAGTTGTCTGCTTTGGCAATATCTTCCAAATCATCTATAAATCGTTGTAGTAGTTCTGCTCCTTGGTCTTTAAACATTATGGAACGCCCTCTGAAAAATACAGATGCTTTTACTTTGTTGCCGTCATTGAGGAAACTACGAGCGTGTTTCAACTTGAAGTTGTAGTCATGTTCGTCTGTTTGAGGACCAAATCGTATCTCTTTAACAACTACCTTTACGGCATTAGCCTTTATCTCCTTCTCTTTCTTTTTGAGTTGGTAGAGAAATTTTTGATATTCAACTATTTTGCAGACTGGCGGGTCAGCATTTGGAGATATTTCTACCAAATCTAATCCCATACTGTTTGCTTTCATCATAGCACGGTCTATCGTATAGACGCCTTGCTCAATATTGTCGCCTACCAAACGGACTTGAGATACATTAACAATGTCTTCGTTAATGCGGTGTCGGTTCTCTGGTTTTCTACGTTTATTAAAGTATGCTATTGTAAAGTCCTCCTACGATTAAAAGTTTAATAATAAAATATATCTGTTTGTTTTTCATATATGAAAATAGACGGCAAAGTTACAACTTTTTTTTTTACTGACAAAAAGTTTAATCATTTTGTCAGTAGAATAAATATTCTATACCTTTGTATTTGTAATAAATAAATAATAAGGATTATGAGTGATAATATATTATGTCCAAAATGTTCTTCTGAATTTACATACGACAATGGAACATTAATGGCTTGTACACAATGTTTTTATGAGTGGAGTCAGGTAGAATTAAATGCACAGGCGGAAGCCGAAGATAAGATTTACGACTCTAATGGTAATGAGTTACAAGATGGCGATAATGTCATAGTTATCAAAGACTTACCTGTGAAAGGGTCTCCTAAACCAATCAAATCGGGTACGAAAGTGAAAAATATTCGTCTCACTGATGGCGATCACAATATAGATTGCAAAATTGATGGTTTTGGAGCGATGTCGTTGAAGTCGGAGTTTGTTAGAAAGGCTTAATTAATTTATTCTTTTTGGTGAAAAAATAGGGTAGTACTTTTGATGGTACTATCCTATTTCTTTGCTTATGGTATAAAAGACATGCTTTTATCTGTCATCTCTGCGCGGTGAACGGTTTTTGTCTCTACGGTCGCCATTGCGAGGCTTTCTATTCCTGTCACCTCTTGGTTTATGTTCTGGTTCAACCCAGCCTTCTGGTTTCTCTTTTAGAACTCGAGCCGATAGACGATACTTCCCTGTTTTTGGGTCAATATCTACCAGTTTAACATCTAAGGTGTCGCCCTCTTTGATGCCTGTTTCCTCTATTGTTTCGAATTTTTTGTAGTCAAACTCTGAAATATGAAGTAATCCTTCTTTGCCAGGCATAAACTCAACAAATGCACCATAAGGCATTACCGATTTTACTGTCGAAGGATATATGCCGCCAATTTCTGGTAGGTCAGTGATTTGTTTGACTCTTTCTATAGCCGCTATGATAACATCGCGATTGGCTGCTGCTATCTCTATCAATCCTTCTTCGCCAACTTCCTCTATTGATATAGTAGCCCCAGTATCTGCTTGGATACCTTGTATTACTTTTCCTTGTGGTCCAATAACTGCTCCGATAAGTTCTTTAGGTATGCGGATAACCTCTATTCTTGGCACATGAGGTTTGAGGTCTTCACGAGGTTCAGATATTGTCTCTTTGATTTTGCCCAAAATGTGTTCTCTGCCCTCTTTTGCTTGTCGCAAAGCAGTTTCAAGTATCTCGTAAGATAATCCGTCAACTTTAATGTCCATTTGTGTGGCAGTGATGCCATCTGTTGTACCTGTTACCTTAAAGTCCATATCGCCAAGGTGGTCTTCGTCTCCGAGTATGTCAGATAACACGGCGTAGTTTGTACCTTTGTTCTCTGAAATAAGTCCCATAGCAATGCCTGAAACAGGTTTTGATATAGGCACACCAGCGTCCATAAGAGCCAAAGTACCTGCACAAACAGTCGCCATAGAAGACGAACCGTTACTTTCGAGAATGTCAGAGACGATGCGTATGCAATATTTATAATCTTGTGGAATCACAGGCTTCAAGGCTCGTAGTGCCAGATTACCATGCCCTACTTCTCGTCTGCCTACGCCTCTTGTTGGACGAGCATCTCCTGTCGAAAATGGAGGAAAGTTGTAGTGCAGTAAAAATCTATCAGAGCCTTTTGTCAATGCGTCATCTACGATTTTTTCATCAAGCTTAGTTCCTAATGTAACTGTTGATAAACTTTGTGTTTCGCCACGAGTGAAGACGGCAGAGCCGTGTGTGGCAGGTAGATAATCTATCTCTGACCATATAGGACGAATTTCATTAGTTTTTCTGCCGTCAAGGCGTTTGCCTTCGTCTAATATAGCTCTTCTCATGGCTTCTTTTTCTACGTCGTGGTAATATTTTTTTACCAATGCTTTTTTGTCGTCTGTTAGTTCCTCCTCTGGTATAGAGTCGATGTATTCTTGCAGTATTGTTGCAAAGGCATCGCCTCTTTCGTGCTTGTTGGCATTACCAGCAACAGCAACATCGTAAGCTTTTTGGAATGTTTTAGCTCTAACATCTTCACGAAGTGCTTCATCGTTGTTTTCGTGGCAATATTCTCTTTTTTGTGTTTTGCCGACTGCCTCCATTAATTCTATCTGTGCTTGACATTGAGGTTTGATGGCTTCATGTGCTACCTTTATTGCTTCCAGAAGCACCTCTTCTGGAACTTCTTTCATTTCGCCTTCCACCATCATAATGTTGTCAAGTGTAGCGGCTACTATTATTTCAAGGTCAGCATATTGTATTTGCTCTAAGGTTGGGTTCACTACAAACTCTCCATTGATACGTGCAACTCTAACTTCTGATATCGGTCCATTGAACGGTACATCAGAGACAGCTAAAGCCGCTGAAGCTGCTAATCCTGCTAAAGCATCAGGCGAATCTACTCCGTCAGCGGAATATAGAGTGACATTTACAAAGGTTTCTGCGTGGTAGTCGTCTGGGAAAAGCGGACGCAAGGCTCTATCTACCAGTCTTGATATAAGTATCTCGTAGTCAGATGGTCTACCTTCTCTTCGTAGAAATCCTCCAGGGAAACGACCGCAAGACGAAAATTTCTCTTTATAATCTACCGACAATGGCATAAAGTCGGTGCCTGGGTTAGCCTCTTTTGCCGAACATACTGTGGCAAGAAGCATTGTGTTACCCATTGTTACCATTACTGAACCATCGGCTTGTTTTGCCAATTTGCCAGTCTCTATGGTAATTTCTCTTCCGTCAGGTAATAGGACGGTTTTTGTAATTACATTCATACAATTACTTGAATTTTATTTTTTTACTTCTATTTAATATTGTACAAAGGTAATATTTTTTAGTAGATAAATGGTTATTTGTGAAAAATATATTTTGTCATTTTGATTTTTGTTTATTTTTTGTATCTACATTATATATTTTTGTATTTTTAAAAAAAGTATTACCTTTGCATTGTTGAAATTTATACCAAGTGTTACTAACGATTTATATGGGGACTTTAACAGAGTCCCTTATTTATTGCAATACGATGATAAGTAGAGAGTTTATAGAAAGTGTTGTGGCAGAGTGTCTTGCAGACACAGAGGTGTTTGTGGTGAGCATAGTCATTGGCAGCGACAAGGACATTGTTGTCGAGTTGGATTCGTTGCAAGGGGTAGATATGGACTTTTGTGCTAATATTACCCGACAAATAAGAGAAAAGATAGGCGAGTTGGGTGATGATTATTCGCTTGAAGTAGGCTCATATTCTATATCTAAACCATTTGTTGATGTTAGGCATTATGCTAAAAATATTGGTAGATTGGTTGAGGTAAATACAGTAGATAATAAGCGTTGTCGTGGAGTTTTGTCTTTATGTGGCGATGCCTCTTTTTCGATAGAGGTGGAGACCAAAGAGTTGCAGGAGGGAAGTAAACGCAAAAAACTGGTTAAGAAGATAGTAGAGTTTGCTTATTCTGAGGTTAGAAGTACTAAATTGGATTTTTGATAGTATGAAATCTATCTTTTTTGATAGATTTTTTGATGAAATAAAATAAATAATAATTAAATAATATGGCTAAAAAAGAGCATTCAGATAATATTATTAGCACATTTGCCGAGTTGAAGGAATTTAAGAATATTGATAACTCGACAATGTTGAGTATTTTACAAGAGTCGTTTAGAAAGGTTATTGCCAGTATGTATGGTACTGACGAAAACTATGATTTTATATTTAACCCGGACAAAGGCGACTTTGAGATTTGGCGTAACAGAATAGTCGTAGAAGATGACGAGGTGAAAGATGCTCATATGGAGATACCTCTTTCGGAAGCATTGAAGATAGCAGACGACTATGAGGTAGGCGAAGAGGTGCAAGAGAGAGTTGATGTGAACTCTTTTGGTAGACGAGCAGTGTTGAGTTTGTCGCAAATACTCTCTTCTAAAATTGTTGAGGTACAAAAAGACTCTCTGTATGCTAAATACTCTGAATTGCTGGGTCGGATAATTTCGGCGGAAGTATATCAAGTGTGGAAAAAGGAGATATTGTTACTTGACGATGAAGGTAATGAGATAATATTGCCTAAAATGGAGCAATTGCCAAAAGACTTTTTCCGCAAAGGTGAGATTATTCGTGCTGTTGTAAGCCGAGTGGATAACAATAATAATAATCCGAAAATTTTTGTTTCTCGCACATCTCCTTTATTTTTGGAGCGATTGTTGGAGCGAGAAGTCCCAGAGATACAAGATGGTCTTATCACCATCAAGAAGATTGTTCGTATGCCTGGCGATAAAGCTAAGGTAGCAGTGGAGTCTTATGACGAAAGAGTTGACCCAGTAGGTGCTTGTGTCGGCGTCAGAGGTAGTCGTATTCAGCCCATCATAAGAGAGTTGAACAAAGAAAATATTGATATTATAAACTACACTACTAATCCGAGTCTTTATATCGCTCGTGCATTGTCGCCTGCGAAAGTTACCTCGCTTGTGCTTGATAGTGAGAATATGAGGGCTAATGTTTATATCAACCCAGAAGATATTTCGGCAGCGATTGGGCGTAATGGGGCTAATATCAAACTCGCTATACAACTCACCGGCTATCATATTGAGGTTATTAGAGGCGATATGGATATAGACGAAGAGGATATTTATCTTGATGATTTCTCTGACGAAATAGATAGTTGGGTAATAGAGGTGCTTAAGAAAATAGGATGCGACACTGCAAAACAAGTTTTGCGTCTTACACGAGAGGAGTTGATAGAACGCACCGACCTCGAGGACGAAACCATAGATAATGTTATATCTGTGCTTAAAACAGAATTTGAAGAGGAGTAAATGCTAAATTTTAAGAAATATCATTTGGTAAAATAACAATAGTAGCATTATGTAAACTATCAATTTCGTGAGGTAAAAAAATAGTAATAGGTTTTATTTTATTAATAAAAAATCGCAACTAAATTTATGGCAAGATTAGGACAAGTAATAAAAAAATTGAATATAGGTATCGAAACAGCAGCAGAATACCTTAATAAGAAAGGCGAAGAGATTCAGGGAACTCCTTCGACTAAACTTACGGAACAACAAGAGGCTTTGTTGTTTGAAGAATTTAGTTCGGATAAAAGTTTAAAAGAAAAATCGGAAAAACTTCTGCAAGAGAGACTTGTGAAGGACAATACAACGATTGATATAGAACAAAAGCCAAAAACTAAAAAGCGTAAAGAGGCAGAGGTGGTCAAAGCAAAGGTACAGCAAGAACCAATCAAGCCCCAAGAAAATAATGTTGTAGAGAGAGAAGAAGAAAACCCTATTGTGCCAGAAGAACCTAAAACTATTGCTCAAGAAGA
>PDWI01009268.1_pt1 | contig 11354 bp, 11 predicted proteins | sample 1430891 | NCBI WGS metagenome assembly PDWI01 (sample SAMN01162508, study PRJNA174530) | Oral metagenome, whole genome shotgun sequencing project. | biome: Marine environment; feature: Marine mammal; material: Swab sample of the gingival sulcus; isolation source: swab sample of gingival sulcus... | reverse complement strand
ATTTATTTTGTTTTCGTAAACTCATTATAACACAAAGAGCTCTCCGAGCCTTTATTTATCTGCTTTTACTTACTTATTTATGAGACACCACTGATTTTTGGAATAAACTTGTAGTAAATGAAAATTTGCCGCTGAACGGCAACCATGTAGGAGTCGCCGCAAACATAGAAAATAATTCGGTGTATCATGTTTCGGTTTCTGACGGGCAAAAAAGAAAAAAAAGAGGAAGCTGGCAGGCAGGAGAGAGACGCTGCCTTTACCAGTGTGCTCGATATCCCCATTGGCGACAGCGCAATTATCAGACGGCACCACTCCAGTGGCGCTGTTCGTCAGAGACTGCTTGACCTTGGCTTTATACCGGGTCAGAAGGTAGAGGTGCTGCGGGTTGCAACTCTTGGCTGCCCGCTGGAACTGAAAATATCAGAATACTGCGTTACCCTGCGGCGCACAGAGGCGCAACAGATCGAGGTCGAATAACAGGGATGAAAGGGAACATTCTGATCGCTCTTGCCGGACAGCAGAATTCGGGTAAGACGACAACATATAATATGCTTACCGGAGCAAGTCAGCATGTTGCGAACTATCCCGGTGTTACGGTTGAAAAGAAGTCTGGTTCATACTGCGAAGAAGGAGTTGCCTATCAGGTTGTTGATCTGCCCGGAACCTACAGCCTGACCTCCTTTTCCATGGAGGAGCGTGTCTCGCGGGATTTTCTGCTTGATGCACGTCCTGATCTGGTTGTCAACGTTCTTGATGCAACGGCTCTGCGACGCAGTCTCTATTTTACCTTCCAGATAATCGAGATGGAACTTCCTGTCATTGTCGCGGTAAATATGATGGACGTTGCCAGACAACAGGGGACAACAATTGATGTGGCAGAACTTTCCAGACAACTTGGAATTGATGTTATCGCAACTGTCAGCCGCAGGGGAGAAGGGAAAAAAAGCCTGAAAAAGGCAATTCATAAAAATACGGCGGCAACAGCAAAACCTGTTCGGCAACAGATCGACTATCGGCAGATGGAGGAACATATAACTGCCCTGCAGTCCCGACTGGAAGAAGACCAGAAACTTTCCTCCCTCTATTCTCCGCACTGGCTGGCGATCAAGCTGATGGAGAAAGATTCCGGGGTGTTCCGCATTGTTGCAGAAAAACATGCGGCAGGAGAAAAGATTGTCAAGGAGGCCCTTGGCAGAAGAGAGCAGTTTGAAAAGGCGCATAACCTGGCAACAGAAGATTTTATCGCCTCCTGCCGAGACCGGCGGGCAGCAGAGATTGAAGCAGCCTGTCAGGTTAAGGCAGCAGACAGCGGTGTTTCCATTTCCGAGAGGATTGACCGTTTTATTCTCTGTCGTCCTCTGGCGCCGCTTTTTCTTGTTGCCACGGTCTATGTCATTTATAACCTGTCAATTGTTCAGGGGTATAATCTTACGCCTTATCTCTGGACATGGCTGGCAAAATTCAAGGTGCTGGCAGCGGATATTCTGCCCGGCCGCGGCATGCTGGAAGACCCGCTGCTCACCTCTCTTGGCCTGTGGATGGTGGATTCAGCTAACGCGCTTCTCATATACCTTCCTATCTTTACAATTCTTTTCGCGTTAATCGCCATTCTAGAAGATTCCGGCTATATGGCCAGAATCGCCTTTATTCTTGATCGTATTCTCAACAGCTTCGGGCTGCACGGTCAATCGACTCTGCCCTTTATCCTTGGCGGGGTTTTTGCCAGTGGCTGCGCTGTTCCGGGGATTATGGCAACAAAGGGTATTCCTGATGAGCGTTCACGGCTGGCGACCATTCTGACAGTACCCTATATGAACTGTATGGCGAAAATTCCTCTTTATACCCTGCTGGTCACCATCTATTTCAAGGAGAATAAGAGTCTGGCGATGTTTTTTATCGCCACGGTAACGATTATCATGGCGATGATTATTGCCAAATTTCTTACCATCACCATTTTGCGCAACAGGGAAATTTCGCCTTTTATTATGGAGATGCCGAACTACCATCTACCGACTTTTTTTGGGGTTGCTCAGCGCACGACAGAACGACTCCGGGAATATATCAAAAAAGTAGGATCCATTGTCCTGGCGGTTTCTGTCTGCGTTTTTTCCCTGCTGCACTTTCCGGGTCTTACTGATAACAAAATGGCTGGTTATCAGGCAGAGCTGGATAAAGCCATGGCCGGCTTCCAGAAAAAAATCACCAAAAGTTTCTATGCCGTTGAGTTTCAGGATAAAGAATCAATTCTCCATCTGCTTAATTTTTATGAGGATTATAAATCCGAGCGAATGAACAATCCCGGCGCCGATGGTGCCGCAGGTATTGACGCAAAATACCAGAAAAAAAGCCCGGACCATTTTGTCTTGCTGAAACCGCAGAGAAACAAGGATGCCAAAATTATCAACCGTGCGGTACGCAAACTCTCCAGCCAAAGAAAGGTATTACGCAGCAAGATCAGAAAGGAGAGAATCCAGTCTTCTTTCTTTGGCATGATCGGCAGAGCTCTTGAGCCGATAACCCGCTTTGCCGGCTTTGACTGGAAAACCAATATCGCCTTGATAAGTTCCTTTGCCGCACGGGAATCTTCCGTTGCCACGATGGGAGTACTCTATCAGGAAGGCGCCGATGAAAATCTGAAGCTGGAGGAGCGGATAAGCAAGGAGACACTGGCAGATAGCGACGGCAACGGGCAGCGTCATGGCCTGCGCGCCCTGCATGCCCTTGCCCTTATTATCTTTTTTGCTCTCTATCCGCCATGCCTGGCGACAACCATCATGGTAAGGGTGCAGACCGGCTCTTATAAATGGATGCTTTTTTCCATTCTTTTCCCTTCCGCTGTTGGCTTGTGTGTTGCCTCGGCAGTCTTTACCATCGGCACAACTTTTGCGTTAAGCGGAGTCACGATGATGATCGCTTTCTATCTGTTTGTCCTGACAATGGCGATACTTATCGCCATTGTCCATAAACTGGGAGCCAACCGGCTGTCAGCAACCAATCTCTAACCTTGCAAGGAGAACAATTATGAAAAAACTGAAAACAGCTCTCTTAACTGCGGCATTGATGCTTTCCTCCTCTTCTCTTGCTCTGGCCCATACACCGCTTTGCTCCTGCTTTGATAATGGCGACGGTACGATAACCTGCGAAGGAGGCTTTTCTGACGGTTCAACCGCCTCAGGTGTCGCACTGATTGTTAAAGACGCCAGCGGTGCGGTGGTGATCAAGGGACAGATGGGCGAGGAGAGTACCTACGACTTCAAGAAGCCGGAAGGGAAATACACGGTAACCTTCGATGCCGGAGAGGGGCATCAGGTAATCGTTGACAGCGCCGATATTGTTGAATAACTGGCAGTAACAAACTGAAAGTGATGGCAACCCAGATCGTTTCTCCGGCCGGTAAAGGCTCTGAAAGCATATATCTTCTCTCTGTCGCAATGGTGATAGTTCTTGTCTGTGGCACTTTGATCTTCCTGACAACGGCAAGAGAGGAACAGCGTCGTTTGCGGGGCTATGAGCTTGATGCCTTTACCGAGCTTAATGCCAGGGAGCTGGCGGTATTTAATACCCTGCGTACTGCCGCGCTGGAGATAAATGATATGCATAACGAGGGGAGCGGCGTTACGCTCTGGCCAACGATAGAACAGCTACAGGAGGAAGCCCTGCCGCCATTTGCCCTTGATATTGCATCGGAGAAAAGCGGTAAATACCGCTGGCAGAGGGTGGTGCGCCCGCAAGGAGATATTGACCTGGCCATTTATATCGGCCACCCTGAAGAGCGCGGGTGCGGCACCATGGTGCTGCTCCTTAGCCATGGACATCATTGGCAGGAAAGCAATTCTTCCGGTGCTGCCCAAAACCCGCCTTTTACAATATGGTATCATCCTGCTGCTGTTCAGCCGCTGCCGGATATTTTTACCGCTCAGGCATTTATCGCCGCCGGCTGGAAGGAGATCCGCCCACTTTCAGGCGCTGATGAACTGCAGAGGATCAAAGGGGATGGGATATCGGTCCCTCTCCTTTGATCCCTGCCCAATTATTGGAAAATTTATGAAAACTTCGCCATTTTTTTTAAAGCTATTGCTGCTATTACCTACTCTTTTTCTCTCTCACGACAGCCTTGCCGCGGAAAAGCTGATCGTCGGAATAACCTTAAACCCGTACTACAGTTTTGTCGCCAATATTGTCGGTAATCGGGCAGAGGTTGTCCCTCTTATTGGTGAAGGATTTAACCCCCATAACTACCGTCCGCAGCCGGAAGATATTAAACGGGTGATGAATCTTGATGTGCTGGTTGTCAATGGTATCGGCTATGATGAATTTGCGCTGGAGATCCTTGATGCCGCAAAGATGAAGGGAAAAATTCCGGTTATCTACGCAAACAACGATGTGTCGCTGATTCCCGTTGCCGGCAATATGGATGGCCTGAAAGTAGTAAATCCTCATACCTTTATCTCAATTACCACCGCTGTACAACAGATCTATACCATTGCCCGTGAGCTGGGAAAAATCGATGCGGCAAACAGCAGACACTATATGAAAAATGCCCGTAGCTATGCCAGAAAATTGCGAAAACTCAAGGCAAAATATATGAAACGGCTGGCGGATCTGCCGGAGATCGATTTTCGCTGCGCGACCATTCACGGCGGTTATGATTATCTGCTTCAGGATTTTGGCCTGCAGGTAACGGCAGTTATTGAACCGAATCACGGGTTAAAACCGACTGCCAGCCAGCTGGCAAAAACCATTGACAGAATCAAGGCGCTGCAGGTGGATGTTATCTTCACCGAGATGAACTTTCCCGACAAATATGTGGATACTATCCATAGGGAGACCGGGATTCGGGTGCGCACCCTCTCTCATCTTACCGGCGGAAAATATAGCGCTGATGATTTTGCAGATGGGATGGAAGAAAATATGAGAGCACTTACCGATGCCCTTGTTGCCGCCTATGGCGAAAAGGGCGGAAGGCAGCAATCATTGGAGCAATAACCGCAATGGGCCCCGCCATAGAGTTTGAGAAAACAGGGCTTAGCCTGAGCAATACAGAGATATTACGGAATATCAGCTTTCGGGTAGAAGCGGGAGAATTACATTATATTATCGGCCCAAATGGTGGTGGCAAGACTTCGCTTATCCGCTCCCTGTTAGGACAGATGCCCCATAGCGGTACAATCCGTATTCACTGGCAAAAGAGCCGGGTTCTTGGGTATGTACCGCAATCGCTTGACTTTGATCCGACGCTGCCGATCACCGTAGAGGATTTTCTGGTAATGAATATTACCCGCCGTCCCGCTTTTTTCCGGCCGAAGAACAGAGTGAAAGGCATTGTTGCCGAACTGCTGGAAAATATCGGCATGGCGGAAAAGGCGCAGCGTCTTTTCGGCCAGCTTTCCGGTGGAGAGCGGCAGCGGGTACTGCTGGCTCAGGCCCTTTATCCGGCACCGGCACTGTTAATTCTCGATGAACCCTCAACCGGCCTGGACAGGGAGGGGGCAGAGATCATGCGTACCATTCTTCAACAGGTAAAGCATGCCGGCACAACGATTATTGTTATCCACCACGATCTTGCGGAAGTAAGAGAGAGAGGGGATACGGTGAGCTGTATAAACCGTGAGCTGCTTTTCAGCGGTAAACCGAAGGTGGAACTCAGCCCTGAACGGATTCTGGGTATATTTCAGTCTGGAAAAGAGAGTCTCTAATGGAAGCGCTATACGATCTTGTCCGCACACCACTGCTGGAGATGGCAAAAGAGGGGCGTTTACCCGGATTTTTGCAATACGCCTTTGTGATTAACGCGCTGTTCTGTTCGTTTTTGATTGGCCCTGTTCTGGGCGGGATAGGAACAATGGTGGTGATAAAGCGGCTGGCGTTCTTTTCCCAATCCATCGGCCAGGCCGCCCTGACCGGGGTCGCGCTGGGGATCCTGCTTGGCGAACCATATACCGCGCCATATATCTCGCTTTTTGGTTTCTGTACTCTTTTCGGGCTGCTGATGAACTACACCCGCAATCAGACCAGAATCTCGCCTGATACCATTATCGGTGTTTTCCTTTCAATTTCCCTGGCGGTTGGTGCCTGCATGCTGCTCTATGTTACCAGCAAGGTGAACGTCCACATCCTTGATAATATCCTTTTTGGCTCCATTTTAACGGTCAACGACACCGATATCAATGTTCTGATAATCATCAGCCTTGTCTGTGTTTCTGTGTCACTGCTGTTGTTCAATAAATTTCTGCTTGCCAGCTTTAATCCCAGTCTGGCCCAGGCGCGAAAAATTCCGGTAAAACTGCTGGACTATCTCTTTATCCTGATGATCACCCTGATAACTGTCGCCTCGCTGAAAATTGTCGGAGCAGTAATGGTGGAGGCGATGCTGGTTATTCCCGCCGCTGCCGCACGCAATATCAGCAGATCAATACGCGGTTTTTTCTGCTGGAGCATAGCTTTTGCGACAATGAGCTGCCTGTTGGGCATTATTATTCCGATGCAGTATCAGATTCCGGTACCGTCCGGCGGAGCGATTATTATTGTTGCCGCGCTACTTTTCGGCACCACCATGATTGTACGAACAGTGCATCCCTCTTTCCGGGAAGCCGCAGTCTGAGAGGAAAACAGTATGAAAAAATATGCCGTTTTTTTCTATATCTTCCTTTTTTTCCCCATATATAGCACCCAGGCCGCTGACATTGGCAAACCGCTTGTTATCAGCTCGCTGCCGGCAACGGCCCTGCTTGCCGACCACCTTGCCGCAGGGACGGGAATAGAAACAGCCCTGATTATTCCCCCGTCTTACGCAATGGCGGCGCAGAAAAACTATTTCAGGAAAAACAAGGGATTCGCCAAGCAGGCAAAGACCGCTGCCGCCTGTATAACCATCGCCTCCGCCTGGCAAAATGATACTCTCTACCCTTTTGTCAGGCGGCATAATATCCGTATTGTTGCCATTGATGCCGCCGCGCCAATAGACAGAAGCAGGACAGGCGTCGTACTGCTGTCCAGTCAGAGAGATGGCAAAATTTCACCGTATATCTGGCGCAGTCCAGCCAATCTTGCCCGTATGGCGGAGTTTATCTGTATCGACTTGCAGCAGCTCTTTCCCCAATACTCGCCAACCTTGAGAAAAAACCTGCTTATCCTGCAACGACAGATATTCCGGCTTCGCACCCGTTTTGAAATTTCCTTCAGTGACAGGGAACTCAGTGCGGTCGCGGCGCTCACCGATGCTTTCGACTATCTGACTAGTGAGTTCGGCATCGAGGTTGACCGCTATTTTCTGAAAGAAGAGATCGACTGGACAGAAAAAGACTGCCGCGATTTTGCCAGGTATCTGAAGGAAAACGGGGTCAGGGTAGTCTTATGCGGTCATTCGCCGCGGGAAGACATTGCAGAAGCCATTGCTGCCGCCGGTGCCACTCCGGTCGTGTTACAGACCTTGACGATAAAGAAAGGAATACCTCCTCTGGAGATATTTACCCGTCTTTATTCTACCAATCTTACAGCAATTATTGACGCGATGGAGTAGATCAGGGCAGTTTCCCGGCTGAAACGGGGTTGTCCTCATTATTTTCTTGTGTTACCAATTATCATTGCTATTCTTTATGGAGACAAAGATCTGTTCGACAAAAATATGGAACATGGATATGGACACAGTTATCCTCATTATTGTCACACTTTGTGCAGTATTTTACCTGTGGCGGCGTTTTTTCTCCGGTAACGGCGGCTGTAGTTGCGGCTCTGACTGCTCTAACTGCGGAGACAAAAAAAACAGGGTATACGGTCTCAAAGAAAAATAGGCTTCTTTTTTATAAAACTCTCTTTCCGGAAAAGACTGTCATTCTCAGCAAAAAGTCATGAACAAAAAACAACTGGTGGAAAACGATATAGATCCTCAGATTTTCGCATCTTTCCTTGCAGGTGAACTGTCTCCACTCGATGATACCGATTTCGTCCGTAAGCTTATCGCTCTCTTCCAGCAAAAAGAGGCTTTCAGTGCTATTCATGGCGCTGTTGTCGAGGCGCTGCTGCCGGTAATATATCAGGAACAGGATATCCCACGGGAAAAAGCCGTCTTTATTCTCTATCATGCCTGTAATTTTTTTCTTGATTATCAGCATCAGGAGGGACTCCTGTGCTGTAATTTTGTGATAAGGGAGTGGATTGCCGAAGAGCAGAAAATTCTGCCCGGTCTGGAAGCTGTTTTACGGGAAATGGAGAAAATTATCGCTTTCCTCACTGAACAGTGGGAGATCGAAGATGTCTTTGCGACGATAACTCTGCTGCTGGATATCCGCGATGGAATTCTTGCCAAAAACAACGGTTTTCTGAGGGTTATCAACAGATCTCTCAAACGTATCTGCAATGACAGCTTTTTTCTCGCCTTATTGGGAGACTACCCTCAGGATAGTGATAAAAAAGAGAGAGTAGAAGAGATTATCCACCGCTCGGGGACGGTAGCAATTTCCGCTCTGGTAGCACGAGTTGCCGGGAGTGTAACCAAAAAGGAAAAAGAGGCCCTGTTGAGGCTGTTTTTCTCCTTTGATGAGGATATAGTCCCGGCTGTCACTGCGTGCCTGCATAAAAGATCACCCTGGGCAGTGGTGAAGACAGTTATCTTTATTCTGGGAGAGACCGGCAATGATGCAAATTACGAAATTCTCCAGGAATACTTCAGCTATCCTGATGTCCGGGTACAGCAAGAGGCGTTGAATGCGGTGGCAAAACTGGATCAGACACTCAGCAGGGAGCGTTTTTTGGCGGCACTCCCTCTGGTTGATACCAGTCTGCAGATTGACCTGCTGACCTGGCTGCTGGAGGCAGGAATTTTTGATGAAACTTTCTATGGGACACTCTGCCTGCTGGCTTCCCGCCGCACCACTTTTCCCATTACGACAGGCGTTCCGCTATTGTCCCGCATTCTGGCTGGACTTGACCACTATCCGCAAAAAAAGACGCTGGAGATTCTGGAGGCGATGCAGCAGGAATATCAACACAGTATTGGCGGCAATGAGATCTCTCTTCTCATTGAGAATACGATAAGTCACCTTGCTCCGCAGATACGCCACAGCAAACAACAGCAGGATGAGATGCCGGATGTGCGGATGGTACATGGTGAAAAGGCGGTGGAAGAGGAGCGTATTGCCCATATCGAAGAACAGATTGTCAAGTATATCGAAGCGGGAGATGAGGAAGGTGCCAGAAAATTTATTGTTGAACAGGCCGAGGAGGGGATCGCCCAGCAACATTATGATTTTGCTGAATATCTGAAAAACAGACTGCTGGAAGTTGACCCTTTTGCCCTCTCGGAGGTGATGAGGCTTGGCGACAGTATTGAAAATCAGCGAGCACATTCGATCTCTCCTCAGCATGCTGAAATATGGAAAGAGCTGACGCAGACGCTTTCGCCGGATGGCTTTTCCCAGCTCTATGGTATTTCCAGCTGTGAAGTATATGAAAAAGATGATATCCTTGTCGCCAGCGGGGATACAGATCACAGTCTTTTCTTTATCAATTCAGGAAAGGTCAGCTTGAGCTGTTCTTCTGGTGGGCTTGAGCGTTTTCTGTGCAGGGTTGGCGCCGGAACCATACTTGGCTATGACCAGTTTTTTAACGCATCGGTATGGACAGTAACGCTGAAAGCACTCTCCTCTGTGGAAGTTCAGGTAGTGGGGAAGAAAAAATGGCTGCATCTTGAAAGAGAGGTTCCCGGAATACGTCAGAAGCTGCAGAGATTCTGTATGCAGAGCGTTGAGATATCAAAACTTATCACTCTCTCCGGAGATGATCGTCGCAACCAGATCAGGTATATCTTGAATACCGCGACCACCCATCGACTGCTAAACCATTTCGGCAGTGACTCCGGCAAAAAAATTGATGGCGAGCTACTTGATATCTCTCGGGGCGGGGCTGCATTCTGCCTGAGATTCAGCTCCTCCGAAGAGGCCTATAATTTCCTCGGCAAGGGGCTGCTTACCTCTCTCAGGGTTGCTTCCGGCTTCTCCTCATCCTTTTCCGGCGTTGTCGTTGGTGTGCGGCCGCTGGATATTACCACCGGGTCTTACTCCGTGCATGTAAAATTTGCCTATACCATCAATCAGGACGAATTTTTGAAAATTCTGCACGTTTTTTCTCATTGAAATGGGACAGGCGGATCATCACAAACCACTCACCCTGCGCAACCTGCAGCTAACATCTCCTGTCGCTCTTGCGCCGATGGTCGATTACTCTCACTCCGCACTGCGGACCCTGGTACAGGAGTGCGGCGGCACCGGAATCCTCTATACCGAAATGCTCTCTATACGCCGACTGCCATCAGAAACGGCGCGGCACTGCCCGTTACTGGTAACAACGCCCAGGGAACAGCCGCTGTTCTATCAGCTGGTCGGCAGTGAACCGGAGCGCCTGCCGGAGGCGGTTGCAAAAGTACATACACTGGGCGGGGCGGGCATAGATCTGAATCTGGGTTGTCCCGCGCCCCGGATACGCAAAATGGGGGCAGGAGCGGCACTGGTCGCAAACCGGGAAAGGCTTGGCGCCATGCTGAAAACCCTGCGCCGGGAAACAACGTTGCCGCTAAGTGTAAAAATTCGTCTTGCCCATCCCGCAGGAGAGAGTTTTCCCTCTTTCTGTAAGATGCTGGAGGATGAAGGAGTTGATCTTATCACCATCCATGCAAGAAGGCCTGGCGAGAAATTTTGTCGTAAACCGGATTGGCCGGCAGTGGCCGAAGGACGCCGGGTTGTCTCTGTGCCGGTCTTTGTTAATGGTGGCATATTTTCAGTGGATGATGCCAGACAGGCGCTGGAACAATCGGGTGCCAACGGGGTGATGGTTGGCCGCGGAGCCCTTATCCGGCCCTGGCTCTGCCGGGAGATTACAGATGCGCTGCAGGGGAGGGAGACAGTAACAGAATATACGGAAAAAACAGTTTATTTCCGCTTTCTCTCTCTTCTTGGCGAGCGGTTTACGGCAAGGCAATGCCTTGACCGATTAAAATACTTTACTAAATATTACAGTAAACTATTTCCTTTTGGTCATGGCTTTTACAGCAAAATAATAAATAGCAGTAGTATGGAGGAGGCAGAAGAACATGCGCGGGTGTTTTTTACCAGTCAGCAGAGTTACTGATTTGTTATATTTCCAAAGAGATTACGTTTGATTGGACCTAAATGAGTGAAGTAGATAATGACAGAATCAATCGAGTTGTTGACTATATTCAAGCCAATCTTGACACCTCTCTTTCTATTCGTCGACTTTCCAGGATAGCATGTTACTCAGAATTCCATTTCAATCGTGTCTTTAAAAAAAATATGGGAGAGTCGGTACATAAGTTTATCCGTAGATTGCGCATAGAAAAATCG
>PDWI01009267.1_pt1 | contig 11354 bp, 10 predicted proteins | sample 1430891 | NCBI WGS metagenome assembly PDWI01 (sample SAMN01162508, study PRJNA174530) | Oral metagenome, whole genome shotgun sequencing project. | biome: Marine environment; feature: Marine mammal; material: Swab sample of the gingival sulcus; isolation source: swab sample of gingival sulcus... | reverse complement strand
CTAAGGAAATCCGCCAGGGGTACCCCTGGTCCCCACCGAGGTGGGGAAACGGCCCTTCGGGCCTAATAAGGAGAAAAATGACGCTATGGCGTCTTTTTTCACTCTATTTTTTTTAACCCAGGCGGGTCCCTATTGCGCTGTCGCGCCGGGCCCCTTTTATCTTGTCAAACGCAGCTCAAGGTTATTTTCTATTAGAGTTGTATGTAAAAATAGGCTTTTTGGTAAAGATGGGTTAAAGGCAGAACATCAAATAGGATTTTCTTGTAGACTAATCTGCCAGAACAACAGTCATTAACTCTTCAAGAGATGTTCTGCCATCCCTCAAAAGAGTGAAGCCGTGATAGCTCATTGGCCTATAGCAGGGCTGTAATTTGATTAATTCTTCCTCTGGAGCCTGTCTGTGAATACCATCGCGAACCGCACTGTTAATCGGGAACAATTCAAATACTCCCGTTCGTCCTGAATAACCTTGCATGTTACATGTTTTGCACCCTAAGTGGCTATAAACTGGTAGTGAGTTCTTCTGCATGATGTTTAATCTAGTCAGACTATCTGGTTGGAGGGTAGTAAATTGTCGACAGCTTTTACAAAGTAATCTAACCAGTCTCTGTGCCATGGTAACCCGCAAAGATGATGCAATTAAGTAAGGTTCTATACCCATGTCTACCAGTCTTGCAACAGCACCCGGTGCGGTATTTGTGTGGAGGGTGGAAAATACCAGATGCCCTGTTAATGCGGCTTGTATGGACATTTTAGCAGTTTCTTTATCTCTAATTTCGCCAACCATAATAACGTTGGGATCCTGTCTTAAAAAGCTTCTCAGGGCTTGGCTGAATGTGAAACCAATGTTGGGGCGAACCTGTGACTGGTTTAATCCGTCAATTTGATATTCTATGGGATCTTCAATAGTCATGATGTTAAGTGTTTCAGTTCTGATATGATTGAGTGCAGCATAAAGTGTAGTTGTTTTGCCTGACCCCGTAGGTCCCGTGGCGAGTATTAATCCATGTGGTTGTGCAATGGCTTTTAAAAAGTGTTTTTCTGCTTCAGGTAACAGGCCCAGACCAGATATCGACAAATCTAGGGATTCTCTGTCTAATAACCTGATGACAGCTTTTTCACCTTTCCCTGTCGGTGTGGTTGAAACACGGAAATCGATAATTCGATTGCCAATATTTTGTTGAAATTTTCCATCTTGAGGTTTTCTCTTTTCTGCAATGTCCAGATCGGCAAGAACTTTGATTCTGGATGTGATTTCTTCCTTATATTCTAGACCAAAGGTGCAAATTCTTCTGAGGTAACCATCTAGACGGAAGCGAACGAGGAGAAATTCTTCTCTTACCTCAAAATGAATATCACTTGCTTTCTGTTCAATTGCTTTGTGAATAAGGTCTTGAACCCATCTAACCACGATATGGTCACCGCCAGCCTTGGTTTCGGTAGCATCAGCTTGATTGATGACATCGAACTCCGCTGTATCGATATACGATATTTTAAAAGTATCCTGTGATGCCAGACTCAGGAGATGCAGGATTACCGGAGGTTGTTTTTTGTCTGAAAGCCAATATTTCGATTCTGAATCAAAGTAAAGTCTGTTTTTCTTTAAAAATTCGGGTTGAATCAAATGTTATTCTTCCTTTACTATTTTGCCAGTCTGATCCAGGGCGAAGGTTGATAGATCAGGTATTTGGGGAGTTGCTCGTGCCAGGTAGCTTTCCTGTGAAGCACTGACAATTTCAATTAAATATCTGGCCCGTCCATTTCCGTCATCATCCATGAGCGTTTCCTGTTCAAATCCTAACTTGTCCAGGTTATCCGTGTATTTCTTGTGTTTTAGAAAGTAAATACTCTGTAGCTGATAGATACGTTCTAGAGCCAAAGTGGCTTCAAGCTCCATGGCCTGGTCGGTGGTTTTCCCAAATTTCGGAATAGCTAGAGCGGCTAATATGCCTATAAGAATGATGACCACAAGTAATTCAGTTAACGTAAAGCCTCTTTTCATGGTTGTCTCCTGTTAGCATTAGTATTGTAACACACTAGGCGAGATGAAACTGACAACTACTGTAGAGCTTCAATCAAATTTTGAATGGGAGTTATCCAAAATAATGTAATTCTAATTTGGTACATTAGATAAGGATTCTATTTTTCATATTAGCTATAAGAAGCATAACACTATTTAACAACAGGATTTAGCTATGTAAATCAAGATAAATATGGTATAATATCTCGAGCTTGGCGGATAGTAGTAGAAGACATTTCATTGCATTTGACAAGCTGTCCCAGGCAAAAGCCGAAGAAGACATCAGAGCCTTGCTACTCAATTATTGAGTTATTTCTCTTTCGAGTAAGCATTATCCTTACTTGAGGCAACCGGTATTACATAGAATTTCACATTATCCTGTTGGACTATGGATATCTGTATGCCTTTGATTGAGACCCTCTCTACAATAATCGTGTCATTATTTAAAGGATTGCCTTTTAGGATACCCCAACTTACCAGACGTAGTTCATTGTGGTTTGTTGCTGTTGTCCTCATTTGCTTTTCGATTTGATAGTTGAATCTCAGCAACAGGGCAACTACAGTGGATAGGATCATAAGAGCTGCCAGGACGCCTATTAAGGACCAACCCCTCCTATTCTTCATTTGGCACCTCCCAACGATCAATTGTTCTTAAGCCATTATTTCCCAATCCCCAGGGTGCGGCGTACGAATGCTCTGATGTTAAAAAGACACCTTCAAGCTTTCCTCTGGCGTTGATTTCCCCGTAATAATGCCAGTTCTCACCTCGGATCTGGCCATCGTGCCTACCCTGCACGGCTACTTCACCTTCAGAGTATATATATCCCTCAGTATTGATAAAGGGATCTACATAAACAGAACTTTGTTTATTGGAACTAATAGAAGCAAGAAGACCCTGATATTGGCCGCGTCCTTTTAATGATGTTTGTGCAGGTATTGTACTATCTTCGGAGATACTAACACAACTACTACGGGTTACATCTATGCTTCCTAATACTTCAACAGAATTGCTGCAAAGATGAATTTGATCCCCGACCATACCTCTTCCAATTGAAATGGATTTCTTCGCAAAAACCCATAAACGATCTGCAACGATGTTTGAAGCAGTGCTTACTGATTCTTCACAAATAAGGATCAGTGGTACATCTAAATTAAGCTCACCGGATAGATTTAATTTATCTGCCAGGATAATTATGGGTGTCTTTGCTGATTTCAGTGTTTTCAGATTTGATAAATTCAGGTGCCCTCTTCTTTTTTCAATACTGACTTCGGAGAAAACTCTTTTCATGGCTTCTTGCCAAGTTTCTTCAAATGGGGCTAGAAACTGATCTTGAATAGACTGGCAACTCACTTGCGGCAACTCTCCGTATTCAATAAGGTCAGCCAGCGGATGCTCTTCATTCCAAGTAGAGAAGGTTTCATTTGACAAGAGAATAGACCTTTCAAGTTTTGTTCTTTTCCCAACGTACAGCTCATTAAGTGGGTGATTGAGTTCCAGAATATAATCTGGAGAAGACTGGTTGCCAATGATTGAAACGGTTGATACGGACTGATTACCGCAATAACCTGTAACTTTGACAAGCCAAAAGACACCAAAGGGAACAGGAATTAAGGTAAACCCATTCCCTTCTTCAAACTCAAAATTGTGGTTTGTTCCCCAGGACGATGTATTCTTGTTTAAGGCGAAATAATTGAAGCCGTTTTCAGTATTCAATATAGCCTGATCGAAATTCTGCCATTCAAGTTTTGACTTTTCATGGTGGAAATGTAATTGGATCAAGAAAAGTGAAAGCAGAGAAAGTATCAATACCGACCCAAGTACTACAAAAAGTGAGAACCCATTTCTCTTTTTCATTGTTTACCTTGATTATGTTTACCCATAAGAGGGTATGAAAACTCAAATTGTTCAGAGATATCGTCATAGGTCATGCGGCCGTTAATTTGAAGTATTTCTGCATATGGCTGAATACTGTCTATTTCCAAAACGATATTGTATGAGAGGCAGCTATTTCCATTACATGAGAACTCATCCTGTTTCAAAATCCATACCCTGTCACTCGTTATGAAATGGCACTGTTTCTTTTGCACCTCCAAGTATTGACAATCCCACACCAGGTAGAACAGCTGGGAATCCAGCTGATTGATGCTCTGAGTCAGACGGTCCCATCTTCTAACTGACATGTGACGACTCCACTCATATTGGAGAATTATTCCTGCTAGCACAACAACTATCATGCCAAGAATAGTGGCTGCTTTTAATTCAACAAGTGAAAAACCTTTCATTTTCTTCTGACACATTGTTTTTCCACGCCTACTTCATCTTTAAAGAGGAGTGCTTTATCTGAATAGTCCACTAACTTCCAGATGCCGGCATAATCTCCAAGGTGGAGAAAGTGAAACTCATTACCTTCTCCAAGAATAAATAGAATTTGGCCACTCTCGTCTTCCAGCATGCCGATATAACTTAAATGAAACTTGGGGTCACGTTTCTTCTTTACAGCTTTCTTAGGATGAGACTTTGCTATAACACCTGGCTTCTTGGTTAGAAAAGGGTCCCATAGCACTTCATTGAAGGGTGCGGATAGGTGTTGTTTCAGTACATCCATTCGTTCCTGTAGGTTCAGTCCTCTATCGAGTTGATAGAAATCGTCCGCAGACAACAAGTTCTCTCTTGGAAAAAGTTGTTTTAAGTTAAAACCCCAAATGCTCAGGGCTACCAGACATAAAATGACTATGACCAGCTTATTAGGCTTCCTTGAGGGCTTAGTCATTCTGCGCTCCCCTGGTAGGTATGAGAAAAAGCATGTGAGCCTGCAGTTTCTTTCTTCTCAGTTTTAGTTGTAGGCTCTGTAACTTTTGTGGTATCGGTTTAGTTTCAAGCAGATAGCAAAAACTCAAGATCTGATTGAAGGCTCCATCTACATGAATTAAGATGCTGATTTCCTGATCGTTCTGCATGACCTTGAATTGGTCGAGTGATAGCTTGTGATTCTTAATGGCTTCACTAATTTCCCTGACATAGATCTGTTTAAGATGATAGTTCTTTAATTTCTCACCAAGCTCATCGAGCTCTAGCAGCAGTGACTCATTAAGTGTTTCAAGCAGTTCGCGATCATTAATCTGTTGTTTGAGTACCTGTACCTTTTCTTTAAGTTCATTCTCCTGATTGTTAAGCTTATTCCACTCTAAAATTGGTGGGATAATTCCTTTTATGAGAAATACTATTGCCAGCAGGATCTCTATAGTGAGGAACACGCATTCTCTTAAAATTTTGGCGGGTATCTTCATTGAATGCCACCTTCAAACTTCACTCTGATCTCAGTTTTTTTGCTCTTAATTTCTTCAAAAGTTGTGGAGGGTGCTATCTCTTTCAATCGATCAAAATATGTGAGGACGTCTTCCAGTTTCCTGGCAGAAATAGTTAAAACAAACTTGTTTTCTTTGAGCATAAGAGTGTCCCACTTGATATCGGCACCTGCTTCATTGCCAATAAGGGATATAAAATTGGAAAGAGGATGGGTATGATTGGAGTAGCTTTGAAGTTCTTTGAGTTGAGACCATATCTCTCTTTGACTGTTGTCTAAAAGTTGCACTTCTTCAACCTCATCTTGATGTTCAATGAGAAAAGTATTTGAAGCTTGAATGTCTTCGAGTAACCTGGTGCGTTCAATTAACCAGTATCCCCAGAACAGAAGACTAAGAGGAATTAATATGACCAAAGCTTTAGTAAGCAGCTGACGGTATTTTTTCATTTTTTTGTATTTCAAGTATTGTGGTCCTTCAAATGTATGCCAATTTGCACTTGTACATATTTTAGAAAAGGATTCCCATGCGATAGCATCGGTGGTATCGAGTAAGGGGTGTTCAATAGAAAGAAGGTTCCAGTGCTTTAAAGTCGAATTCTCCTGCTCAACATACAGAGTTTGATGAGGTAATGGGTACTTGAAGCCCTTTCTACCAGCGATATTGACTGGAACAAGAAACAAAGTTACTTTTTTAGTTGTAGATACTAATAGCTTATCAAGTTCATCTGAAGTAGACCTTTGGATGCAGAGGAATTGAATGGTTTCATCTAAGATGTGAAAGGTAGTCAGCCAGTGTTCAGGTGTTACTCCCAGTTCATTCTGGATTTGATCCAGTGGAGAAACTGAGGGATTGTAATCTGAGGCATAAAACAGGAAAAACTCAGGGGATAGATGGACTGAAACATCTTTAGAAGAAGTGCTATTGATCAACAATTGTAGCTCATGAAGTGCACTTTTTTCCCAGAAACCTGATTCAGAGCTTGAGCAATCTCTCCAACCCTGGGAATCCACCCATAATCTAATTATTTCTTCTTTCTTTGCCACCATCGTTTTTTCTTCTTTTGAATGCTCTTCTTCTGCTCTCGTACATCAAGAGGGTATTTCAAACCTTCAAGAGGTTTGATTATTTCTGCAGATCCTTCATTTCCATAATAGACATAGGGCGTGAGATATATGACCAACTCTGATTTATTAAAATGTCGATCCTGGTTTTTAAATAGGTGCCCGAGTATAGGTATTCTTGAAATCCCTGGTATACCTTTGTTGTTGTTCCGTAGTGCTTCTTCTATCAGACCGCCCAGGATAATAGTTTCACCGTTTTTCAATCTAACAGTTGACTGTAGTCTTCTTGTAGAAATAGGTGGGGGTACATTGTCCTCCACGATACCCAGAAAGCTGTTGAAAACGGGTTCAATATATGTGGTTATTTCACCTGTTGCTGAAACCCACGGCACCACTCGCAAGGATATATTTGCCTCTACCGTCTCAATGCGCTCTGCAACCTGACGTTCGGGTGAAAGGCTGCCCACAAGGTTCTCTGAGGTTATTTTAAACGATTGAGTAACTCCTACCTCGATATAGGCTTCATGGCCGCTTAAAGTGGCAATATGTGGTTTAGATATGATTCGTGCCTTTCCCTCTTCTGCCAGAGCCTGGAGTCTGATACTGAAATTGGATGGCAAGCGCGTGATTTGGAAGTGACCATTAGAATCTCTGTTACCCTCTATAGTGAAATCCAATTCAGGAAAATAACTGAAGGCTCCACTTTGAACAGATAGACCGTATTTATCCTGTTGGTCAGTGGTGTAGTCTACGACCAATGCCTGAATAAGCACCTGTGGAACAGGCTTGTCAATCATGGAGATACGCTTTTTTATTTCATCAATAACGTCTTGTGTGGCTGTGACCAATAAAGAGTTGCGTTCTCTTATCAGTGTTATTTCAGCAGAGACATTTTCTGCAAGAATGAACTCTGCTTTCATGGTCTGGTTGTTTTGACGCTGAATGCTCTTAATTGGCATGCTCTCTTGCATGGGTTTTTGGCGATAAGAACTCTGGTAGCCAAACATGCGTTCCCTTGATTGATTGTACAGGTTTCCAAAATGTGAGGGTCTGACTGGGAGACTGAACGTTTCAAATGTCCCTCCTTCCCCTGTTAAATAGGCCAATACATTCTGAGCATTCATGTGGTTTAGCGATATAATCTGAGATGTCGTCAATTCATTACGAGATTTGGAGCCAATTATGGTCATATCATCATATTTCTTGTAACTGTATGGTGTACCCAGGAATAGGGAATGGAGTACTTCGTTCAGGGATAATGCCTTTATCAGAAGCTTAATTTTTGGGCCCTCCAGGGTGTCCAGGATCTTGATTGGCTCATTACCTAATTCGCCCAGAATTCTGCATGCATTTTCTAAATCAGGGGCCCTTAAGTACCCATCAAATACCCCTTTGTTGTATTCTAATCCAGGTAACATCTGATCTTTTTCAGTAATATTGGACTGAGATTCCTTTTCCAGTTCCACAATATCGATATGGCTTGGATTTTCAACAGGGGACAATCCGTATGGTTTCAGTGCCAGTTCAAGAGCCTTTAAAGGGGGCAGCTCTTGAATAAATGCTGTTACTTTTTGCATGTGACCCGGGTCAATTAGAATGTTTTTCTTTATCTCTTTGCCAATCTCAACGCAGACCTCCCTGATAGGCGCATCTTTCAGATCAAAAGACAAGAGTTTTTTTTCTTTGGAATACCCTATTTTAATGCAATAAGCCGGTGGTTTTTCCTTGAAGAACCTATAGATTTTGCCAGTCTTTTCCCAGGTCAGTCCATGTGTCTTACAGACATACGTAAGGAATTCATTTAGTGTGACCTCTGAAAAATTGCCTTTTATTTCGACATTGGCAGTGTTTTCTATGAGAATATTGATTCCGTAATTGCTCCTGAGTGATTCAGCAACGAGTTTAAATTTGCGCTCTTGGTTGTTACCCTTGACTTCAAAGCTGAAGACATGATTCTGCTCTTTGGAAAAGAACTCAAAAATCCCTTCCTCCTCATTGAGAGACATGAACAAGAATAAACAAAGAAGGGTCATGGCATCACCGCCGTACAGTCTAGTGTAGCGGTGTCTATCAGACCACCACTGTCTGTAACCGTAACAAAAAACCGGATAAATTGTCCGGCAGTTGCCTGATAGACAAGGGCTTTGGCTACACCGTGTTCTTGTGTTGCAGTATCAATTGTCACTTGGGCCAAGGTATCTGAAGTTGCCCAACTGAAATCGAAAGCCAAGCTATTCAAACTATCTTCCGTATCGGTGGTGAGTCTGGCGTCTAGAATAATCTCTGTTGGCGTTTGTGGGTTGGATGGTAAGTAATAGCTGCCAAAAGGGGTGCTTGAAAGGTGGGCAGATGGCGGATCATTGCTCTGGTCTGCAACCATGGTTAGGACTTCTGTCTCTGTATCCTGAAGCCCAGTGGGATCTTCTACCGTTAGGAGAAATATAACCAGATCATCAGCACTTGCAGAGCTGATCACAGCATTTTGAAGCGAACCATTTCCACCGGTTAAAACAACCTGTGCTGTACCCGTTGCCTGAAAGGCATAGCTGAAGTATAGCTCCGATAAATCGTTATCCTGATCGGTAGTTTCGCTTGCATCCAGAATAATTGTTCCACCTGGAGCGGTTAGCTGCGATGGTCTTATGCTCAGTGAAGCCCTTGGCGCCTGAAGGATGCTAACGTCTGTAATATTGAGTACACTGGAAGTAGTTCCAAGATTGCCATCGGTATCACGGGCTTCGCATTCAAAGATAATTCGATCTCCATTCTGTGCATCTTCTATAACTGCTTGTCGCATGGCTGAGCTCCCCGGGGCGATAGTCACAGCGACATGTTCAGGAGCATATGAGTTGAAATCAAAACTCAAAAGATGGACAGGGTCTTCATCGTCTGATGTTAGACTGGCATCCAATATTACTGTTCCTCCTGGTGGTTGCAGGGTGGAAGGATCCAATGACAATTTCGCAGTAGGAATACCACCCTGCATGACTTGAATATCCTTGATAATCGTGTGAGTGCCGTTGTGGTTGTCCGTGACCTTTAATGAGACTAAATAACTTCCTGCGTTTTGATAGCGGTGCTGAACAACAGAACCATTGCCACTCGCGCCATCGCCAAAATCCCAACTGAATCTAGAGATAAACCCATCAGGATCACTGGAGGTTGCCGCATTGAAAGTAACTACTTCATTTTCTTTTGGGGATTGAGGCTCAAAACTGAAAGACGCTGTTGGATCCTGGTTGTCACTTATACTGAGGATTTGTGTTGCATAACCCTTGGCGCCTTCATCATCAGTCACAGTAAGGGAAATGATATAAGTTCCTGAATAATTATAAACTGTAGAAGCTGTTATATTAGTAGGTGAATACCCATTTCCCAGGTTCCATTGATAGGATCGAATCACACCATCCTCATCGATCGATTCACTGGCATTAAATGTAACCTGCTGACCAAGAGTTGGTGATTCCGGGTTTATCTGAATAACTGCTGCGGGAGGTATATTGCCCACAACCATTACGGTTTTTCCTGTGGTTGCTGTTTTCCCGCCTTGATCCGTTACGGTCAGCGAAACATGATAACTTCCTCCACTCGAAAAAGCATAATTAACGGTACGACCTTGACGAGATGAGCCGTTTCCCATTTGCCATTCATACTCTACGATTTCACCGTCTTCATCGGTAGATAAGCCACCATCAAAGGTAATGATATCACCAGCACGAGGAAATTCTGGAGAGAACGAAAAATCTGCAGTAGGCGGTTGATTTGAACCAATGCTGATAACTTCAGAGTAGGCGGCTGATGAGCCCTGTTGATCCTTTACAGTTAGTGTAACTTGAAAGTCTCGCGCATTTTGGTAGGTTGTGCTTGCTTCTTTGCCTATCGCAGTTTCTCCATTGCCAAAATCCCATAGATAGGATGCAATCCCCCCGTCAGGATCGCTTGATAGCTGACCATTAAAAAAAACCTGATCCCCAATTTGAGGATTGGTGGGGCTATATGCGAAAGCTGCCATTGGTGGCTCATTTTTCGATATGGAAATTCTCTTTTCAGTCTGAATACCAGAAGACTCTGCTATAACCACAACCTCTGTAACATCCAAGCCCAATGACTGAATCATCAATTGGTCAGTCACTCGACCTTCAGAATTGGAGATCAATGTCGCACCATTCGAGGTCAAGCTGCCATGGCTTGAAGATATGACAATAGTCAAATCATGGATAGGCTGGCCAGCTTGATCCAAAGCTATGGCAGACAGATTGATTTCTCCTCCACGTTGAGTCAGGCTAGACGGGCTGGCTGTTAGGAGCAAGCTCCCTACAGTAATTGCTCGGTCGACAACATTAATAGTGGCTGTGATAGATCCATCTGCTCCGATCTGGCCTGACTGAGCCGTAATAGTGTAGGTTCCCACTGCAGCATCGCTGATAAAAACTGCTTCGGCTTTACCATTGCTGGTACTAACTTCACTGCCAATGCTCCCACCATCGCTCTGAAGAATAACACGGGTACCATCCACCACATTGCGTCCGTCTGTATGTGTTACATAGGCAGTAACGATACTCGTATCACCATAATTCAGAATAGTCGACGGAGAAACAGAGAGAATCAGGCGATCAGACTCCTGAGTAACAGGCTCTCCTTTTTCACAAGACAGGTTTGCCAACACACTGACAACCGCTAAAAAATAAAACAAAAAACGCATAGACACACCTACAGCTAAATGAGAGGGCTATTATGACTGATTTTCTCAATAGAAACAATGGAGAAATACGAATTAGAGAGTTGCGATATCAGGAACTTTTTCTCACTAGCTTCATATGGACAGGAGTTGACAGATGTAATCAGAATTCAATTGTTTTATAGTCCCCGCTGATCAGCGACAATTAAAACTACCGGTCGACGACAATTATTTTTACCGGTTTTCAAAGGAAATGATAAAACAGGCCAAGCAACAAGAAAGGAGGCTT
>PDWI01009266.1_pt1 | contig 11356 bp, 7 predicted proteins | sample 1430891 | NCBI WGS metagenome assembly PDWI01 (sample SAMN01162508, study PRJNA174530) | Oral metagenome, whole genome shotgun sequencing project. | biome: Marine environment; feature: Marine mammal; material: Swab sample of the gingival sulcus; isolation source: swab sample of gingival sulcus... | reverse complement strand
AGAACTTAATGATGCACAATATCATATTGAACGTAATGCTAACGCAAAAATAGTCTTGTTAGATTTATCAATAAAACTAACAAGACTATTACATACTAAGGAAACTAAATAAGTTTTCTTAGTCCTAAGAAAATATCTGTTCTAATATCTTTTGAGTAATTGCATAAGTAGGTGTCACACCACTCATACCTAAACCACCTGATGCTAAGGTAGCTCCAGTTTCTAAGGGGTTATCAGAGGCATAATAAGCATATCTAACTTTCACATCTTCTGAAATGGTATGACGTATCTTAGATGCTGATTGTATTGCTTTCTGATAGTGAGCTCCTTCCATTTCAAGACCGATAACACCCCAGGTACTATTATGGAAAAACTCTAACAAGTCTTTATTTTGTAAAGATGTTCCTAATACTGTTACCATTGAGCCATCAAAGACATTGACACCAAAACCTTCCAAGTCTGATACATTTAGTTCATTTTTAAAAGGATAGTTATCTGCTGTACCTTCAAAAATATGTGCGTCAGGTATCATAATATCGCCTTTACCTCCTTTAAGTATCCCAGCTTTTCCCATTATAGATATAGACTTAACATCTAAAAAATGTTTCTTTTCCTCTGTGATATAAGGTTTTAATAACTCATCCATAGTTTCGTAAGCTTGCTCACCAAAGGCATAGTCCATCACAAGAATAATAGGTTTTTCATCACTATGATATTGTGTGTTTTTACTCTTAGCAGTATCAATAATTTGTACATTAATATTAGTGCCTGATTGATCTTCAACATAAATAAGACCATGTTTTGAGGCATAATTCTTTACTTTAGTTCTTAACTCCTTATTTTCATTTTTACTTAAATCTGCATAAAGTTGAAAACCTATTTTCTCTTTGGTCTTTAAAGCATCATTAGCATAAATAGAGTTCATTACACTGTGCATATTTGCACTAATAATATGTATAGGTCTGTCTAATAGATTATTATCATAAAGCACTTTCTTAATATCATTAGCCCAAATTTCTCCATAAATATGATGACCAATTTCCTCATTTAAAACTGAACTAAAACGGATACTACGCCTTTGATCTAAGAAATCTTCATTAATGGCTAATTTACCCAACCAGTAGATTAAATGTAAAAAGCGATAAGGGTGCTTTTCAGTAGAAAATGTCTGATAGGCTGTTTTTACCTCTGAGTATTTTCGCCCTAAAATACTACTAAGATGTACCATTAACACTTCGCATTGTTCATCACTAAGCGTTTTGTTATGTAAAACGACATCTTCTAAGATTTGCCATTCTCTTATTGTTTTCCCTTTTTCATTAATCACAACACGTTCTTTTATCTTATGCGACTCAATAAATAAAAACGTTAAGTGTGTTAAGATATCATAAATATCAGAGCGTCCACGAGTAATTTCAATAAGTATTTCGTCTTTATCTATACGATAGCAGTTGCGACGTCGTTTAGGAGGTATAATCGCCTTGAAGTTTGAACGGCGATAACCCTCATCAGAAATTAAAGTAATGTTTTGGCACTCCTCAATACCTTCTGGGAGACGTTCAATAACATAAGTCAAACCATTTAACTCAGTCTTTTTCTCTGCAATAGATCCATAGATTTCTGGGCGTAAGTTTAATAAAGCCTTGCGTAAGGTTTCTCCAGAAACACCCATAGGTTTGTAAAAACCACGACTAAATAAATGTCGCATAGTGATGTATAATTTCTCTATGGCATTTGTTGATATTTGTGCTCTTGTTGCTGGTTTCATAATTAGTTGTGTTAATAATATTTAGTTAGATGTTTTATTCTTCATTAGGTTTCGTATTAATATGCTCAACGAATTGCCTAAGTATTTTAATTACTTTATGCTCAATCTCTTGATAACTTAACTCTGTTTTTCCGAGGTAACTAATCATAAAAACACAAGGCTTATCAATGTTTGAATATATGATTTGTTTATTCAAACGATATGCCTCACGAATTAAGCGTTTAATACGGTTGCGGTCAACAGCACGTTTGAATAAGCGTTTAGGTACAGACACTCCAAACTGTGCAGGATAATCACTGCTATGTACGGTTTCTAAATAAACCATACGTAAAGGAAAGGTTTTAATAACTTTACCTTCTGTATATAAACGTCCTATAAGTTTTCTGCTTTTTAAGCGTTCTTCTTGTCCTAATGTATGTTTCATTAGTGCAAAGTTACCAAAATTTTAGAATAAGGATAGGTTTTTTAATTGAGAATTAAAAATATCATTAATTAAAAATATTCAATAAAATAAGTAAATGATTGAATTATCCATAATATAGCCTTAGGTATATAAATCTCATAGTATAAACGAAGAAATAACGAACAAAAGGCGAAGAAACTTTATTACGAAATAATAACTAAAAATGATGAATTATTATCAATAAGATAATTTGTGTTAATCTAATGTCTTAATATGAGTTTATGATTTCTATTTCTAAAATAAATAGAATTAAAAATCAATATTAGGAATTAATGTCTTGATTTTAAAAATACGCTCTTGTAACTTTCTAAGAAATTCTTGATGCTCTTGTGAGTATTCATTAAAAGGACGATGTTTTAAACCTTTTTGAATAACATCTATCTCCTTACGTAAGTGACTTTCATCAATAGATAGCCAAGTGTCTGAAAAACGTTCCCAAATATAGTGGATAGCCGTATGGTTAGGGTGTAACATATCTTCGGCGTAAAAACGATAATCACGTAATTCATCCATCATTAATTCATAACTCGGAAAATAGAAAACAGTATCATTAAGAACTTGATGAATAGCACTAATTAAATGTGACTTACTTCGTTGATTTTCTATAAAACCATCTTTTAAATGACGTACAGGAGATACAGTTAAGATAATCGCACAATCTTGATTAATTGAATGTATAGCATCTTTAATAGTGTTTAAACTTTTAACAATTTCATCAATGCTTAAAAGTTCTTTTTTAAATTCCTTTTGCGGAACTTTATGGCAGTTAGCAACAATTTCATTAGACTTGATATATCTATACACCCAAGCTGTACCTAAGGTTATAATAATATGTGATGCTTTGCTTAATTGCTGATGTGTTAGTTTGATATTATGATTAAGATTATCAAGTAAATCACCTTTATTAATAGCACTTAAAGAGGAGTGTGCCTTAAAAGAATGCCAACGTTCATTATGAAAAAATATCTCTTCTGAGGTGTAGATTTTTTGCTCAGTAGCATTAACAATCAACTGCTCAATGGCTTTGGGATTAAATAAAATACCAAAAGGATTTAATAATAAATTATATTTAAAATAATCAAGTTTCTTACCTATATTTTCAGAAAAACAAGAACCAACCAACAGTAAATTAGACTGATAAGATATCGGTTTACTTGAAGGATTGAGAGGTATTTTAGTTAATAAATTCATGCTGTAAAAGTAATAAAAAAAACAGAAGATTTTTAATCTTCTGTTTTTTGTTATGATGAGTTTATTTTATATCTTTTACATAAATAACCCTAAAACCTATAATACTTGATGTGCTTTTTGGAGATAACATTGAAGCACGGCTTTTCAAACTTAAAGTACTTTTAGTACTTACCCAAGCTCCTCCTGAGATTGTTCTTGCTTTTCCTGATACGGCTCCTACAGGGTTAAAATCCCCACTAGGATATTGAAATTGATACCAATCATTACTCCATTCCATAACATTACCAGTCATATCGTATAAGCCTAATTCATTAGGTTTTTTTGTTCCTACTGGATGAGAACCTTTTCCATCATATTCATTAGTACTTTGACTGCTAATACCTCCTTCTCCTGTTGTTTCCATACTGTTTTCATTAAACCAAGCATAGTCTTTTACTTTATCATCATCATCTGTACCTGCATATTTTTGATTAAATGTTCCATTATCAATAGCAGTTTTACCTCCTCTTGCAGAAAATTCCCATTCAGCTTCAGTAGGTAATCGCCCTCCAACCCATTTAGCATAAGCCTCAGCACCAAACCATGTTACATGTACCATAGGATGTTTTTCAAAACCTTTTTTAGCTCTATAAACGTTTCCTACTTGTTCTATATAGATATCATCGCCTTTATATAGTTCTCCTTCATCATCAATTTTAGTATAGTAAACTTCTTCTCCTTTGTATAATCCTGTAATACCTCTATTTGCTGTTAGGAACTGTGCATATTCCCAGTTTGTAACTTCATATTTACTCATTCTAAAAGGCGATAACGTGATAGGGAAACCTATAGAAACCTCTTCTCCTGGAATACTAAGAGTCATTCCGATATTGATTTCTTCTGCACCTTCTATCTGAGATAAATTCTCTTTTTTAAGACGCTCAATAATCTTTACAGTAATTTTGACTGTTTCCTTAGTGTTTTCATCTGTAAGGTCTAACTCAGTTGTTCCTGCGGTTAATAAACTGGTAATATTTAAACTGTTGCCTAATGGTTGTACACTAAGCATTTTATCATTAGTTTTTATTGAGTATTTACCACTACCACCTACAATTTTGATAGATTTTGTAGTTTTAATCATCATTTCAAGATGACTGATATCAAGGCCTAACTTATCAAATTGAATAGGTTCACCATGTTCACTACACCCAACTAATAGGATAGTGATAATAACTATATTTATAAATTTCTTTAAATTATTCATAACTTATTATTTTATAACTATTTTATAGAACTTAGTTTCTCTTTCTTTACTTAATTTATATCCACTGATATTAAGAACAAAACTACCGGGTTTAATCGCTTTTATAGTTGATATGGCTTCTCCTTTGGTGTGAGGTTGAGCAATATTAACCATTTCTTTTACCTCTTTCCATTTATCTCCTTTTGCAGAAAATACGGTATAAGTTTTACCTAAATATCCACCACAGAAATTAATAGTAAGTATATCTCCAACTTTCATGGTGATTGTTTCTTCACATGTGTGGTTGTTTTCTACGGTTGGAGTGTTGTCATGTGTTGCTCCACCATAATCTGTTATGCTGAATTTTAATTTACCTTGTTTGTCACATTGTTCAACTTTTTCACCTTTGATTTTGATGTTGAAATAAACATGTTTATTAGTTATATTATCTACGATTTTAACTGCGATAATTCCGCTTTTTTCACTTGATTTTAAAGTTAATATACTATTCTCTCCTAAATCAGTTGCTTTTGTAAATTCTTCTGTTACTAAATTTTCAGGAGTATAGGTGATTTTATAATCGTTATTACCTTTAATTTTAAGTGAAATTGAACTGTTTTGTTCTATTTCAATATCTTTTGACTGTTCTCTAGGTTTATCTTCATCAACAATCTTATCATCATCTAAACTAACTATTAATTTAGGTTTTGAAATTACAACTTGAAGTTTTATATTACTCAATACATTATCTGATAGAGTAATATTTGTATGTCCTTCTGTTTCTCCTTTGATGATTAAACCTTTGTATGAATTATTACTTCCTAATTTAACACTAACATTATTGTTGTTAGTAGTTACGTTGATATGTTCCATACAGTTATTACAGTTTTTGTCATAACTTAAAAATGGTTTGATAGTTTCTTGACCAACAAGTAAATCAACATTAACCCCTTTAGAAATTCGTAATGGAATAACCACTCTTACTTTTATGGTCATCACATTATTAGGATTGTTTTTGTCTGTGATTTTAACAAAAGCTATGCCATTCTTTTCGCCATCAGCACCTTCTTTTGATTTTATTTTAAGTACATCAGTACCTATTAATGCTGTTTCTATTAAGTCTTTACCCTGAGTTACTTCAACGTTATAGTCTGTATCTCCGAAATTTAATTTTATAAATCTCATACGGTGTTTTACATTGTTGTTGTCAATGTTTTGGTTGTTGTATATTCTTACTTCTTTTTCACCTTTAAAGTTTATAAAATCATTTTCTGTGATGATACCTAAATCTCTAACATAAACAGTCAGTTCAGATGTTTCGTTTACTTTTTTCTCTGCTGTTTTGTTGTGTTCTATTATACCATTATCAGTAACTATAATTTTTACTTGACCTTCTTTAAGTCCTTTAACTATGATATTTTCACCTTCTTTGGTAACCTTTAAAGTTGAGGTATCTGATGATTCTACTTTAAAATCACCTGAACCTTCTTTTGTTTTAATAATCATATCATCATTTAGATAGATTATTGCTTTATTAGGCTCATCAATATCTTCAGGGTAAACCAATTCAATAGGGTCTATGCGTGTTGTGATTGTTAAAGGTTCTGATATATCACCGTTTTTAAGGTCTTTAACTCGTACATTTACCTTACCTTTTTTATGGCGTGTTAATGTTAATTTACGATCTGTATTGATTTCTGCGGTTAAGATGCTATTATCATCAGATGTTGCTTCGTATAAACCTAAGCCACCAACAACTTCAATAACACGGTATTCACCGACTTTCATCGCTAATTTTACGTGACCTATTCTTAATTTATCAGGTTTACGTGTGATATGCACTCTAACGGCTAGTTTTCGGTTTTTAGCATCTACTATAATTAATTTGGTTTTACCTTCTCTAATACCTCTTATTGATATGGTATTATCTTTTAGTTTAGCTTCTATAATAGTAGGGTTGTGGTCATCAGTGAGTTTATAATCACCATTACCATCAATAATTTTTATTGTCCCCGTACTATATTCTTCAATTTTGATGTTTGGCTCTTCAAGGTTAATTTTAATTTCTTTTAGTTCTGTTTCTGTGTCATCACTACAAGAAACCATAAATAAAACCGTAAAGGCTGTTAATAAGTGAAATAGTTTTCTCATTGTTATTAATTATTTATTTGTGTTTGCTTTAACTATTATTTCTCGTTTTTCTTCTGTCACACCATCCCATAATATTATTTTGGTAGTTCCTGCTTTAAGACCTTTAATTACAAATCCGTGATAATCACCTTTTATTTGTCTTTTATAACTTGCTATTTTAGGGTCTTTAATATTGATATTGATATGGTCAGTATTTTGATTGGTAGCAATAGGTTGTATATCAGATGTTTCTCCTTCGGTGACTTCTATTTTAGCCCCTGACATACCTCTTAAAACACTAGGGTCTATTATTCTTAGTTTAATTTTTCGTTCTTTTTTAGTTTTCTTGTCGGTAAGTATCAAGATAGCCTCACCAACACCATTAGAACTCTCTTTGGTGTTTATGATAAGTTGATTTTTGTTATTAATCTTAGCATTAATAAACTCATCACCTTTTGTGATTTTAATATCATAATTTCCAGCTTCTTTAATTAATAGAATTTTTTGTTTTTCTTCAAAATCTCCACTATTGGTGTTGTAAACTCTAATTTCTTTTTCTCCTTGATACTCTATAAAAGAATTTTCATTATAAAATTCTATGGTATTGCTTTCTGCTTTGGCAATTTTAATATTAATACTAAGTTGTTGCTTTGTTTTTGTGTCAGTGATTGAGATGTATGTTGCACCATCACTAATTGCTGTGATGTTAATGTTATTGCCCCTAAGGGTTGCACTAACTTTACTAAGGTCATTAGTGTTGACCTTATATGCCCCTGAACCGCTAGTGATTGTAATGGTTTTTTGCCCTCCGACAGTTAGGTTAATATCATTATTTACATTGACTTTTAATTTTTTTGGTTTTTCGTTAGGAATTGGTTTAGGTTGTTGGGTTTTAGTTTTAATGACACTAATTTTAAGCTTGGTATCTTTATTAGTTTTTTTATCAGTAAGAGTAATATTAATATTTTGTCCTATTTTAAGCCCTTTAATAATTAGTTTATTGCCCTTAGTTTTAGCAGTTGCTATGTTGTTGTTTGATGAACTAACTTCATACGCCCCTGAGCCATTAAGTATTGTAATACTTGTGGTTTTACCTATTTCTAAGTTGATATTTTTTGAGGTGCTTAATGCTATAGCCTTAGGTTTTGATAATTTTACGACTTTATCAAGATTGACTTCTCTAAGTGTTACGTTATCAACGCAAGAGCATAATAAACTTAAAATTAATGATGCGTAAGATACCTTATTCATATTTATTCTGAATTTAATGACAAATATAAAATAATTTCAATAACTATATAGGTTTGAACTTTATTTTTTTATGCCTATGCCTTATAAAACAAATACCCAAGATAACTCTTGGGTATTTGGTAAGTAAATAAATTTTATTTGTTTTTTATTCTTCTACGATATTAGTGAAATAATCACCATAACTAGCTTCAATATATTTTTGTTTTGTTCCAGAAGGAATGTGTAATACTGCATCAGGATGAATGTTTTTAAAAGCCACACCTTGTAGTTTTGTTGGTGTTGTCATATGGCAATATACATCTTTTAAATTTTTATTATTAAAAAATGCAGCACGACCTACCTTTGTAACATTTCTTAGTATGATTGAAGTTAGACCTGTACATCCCATAAGAGACATAGGTTCTATAGTAGTTACTCCTCCGAAATCAATACTTGAAATATTTTTATTACCATTAAATAATGTCCATTCATCATTTCTAATAATTTTAGCATCAGGAGATAAAATTATATCTCCAGAATATTTTTCATCAAATGTTTTTCTTCTTACTGTTCCATCATCTAATAATGTTACATCTGTATAGTTTTTGTTTTCAGTGGTTTCTTCGTTTTTTTTGTCTTGTGTTATTTTAAAACCGAAATATTTAGCTTTATTGCCATCTGAATCTTTGATATTAAAATACATCTGAGATGCTACGGCTAGCATTTTAACATCTACATAGAAATTACCTTCACTATCTGCTACATTTATTAATTTATCTGTTACACCTGAACTATATTCTACAGCTGTTGTTTCACCACCTTCAGTTACAATCATATATCCTTCACCTGAACCACCTGAGACTTTAATTTTAATAATATCACCTACTTTAACATTGAACCATGGTGTTTCATCAGTATCATATTCATCTGGTTGAATTTCATTGCCATCTTTAAAGTAAGTAAATGAGAAAGGAGCCGCCTTTATAGTAAGATTAATAGTTTTAGAATCTCCCGTAACTCTATCTGTGATAGTCATAGTTGTTATACCACCTTTTAGAGGATTTAATTGTAAGAAACCACCTGATGTTTCTCCTACTATTTCTGCTAAAGGTTCAGCAAATGTAATGTCGTATTGATTACTTCCTTCTATAGTTATAGGGGCTTGTTGATCCTCTCCAACAGATAGTGTAATATTAGTAATCTCGCTATAATTAAAATCTAAAACTTTAAGAGCAGGAGCTTTTTCTACTTCTATAACGATAGTTTTTTCTACATCAGAGTCATTTTCTTTAACGATGATAGTTGCTACCCCCGGTTTTTTAGTTGTGATTTTAACTTCTTTTAAGTGTCCGTAATTTGCTTGTGTTGATTGTTGGATTACAGCATCTGCGATAGCCTTATCTTTGTTATCTAATTCAATTTTAGTAAGATCACCACTATTGATAAAGATTTGTACGATTTCTCCTTGCATTACTTTATCTTTAAGTCTTGCTAAAGATAATTTTTTGAATACGTTAATCGTAATATCTTTTTTAACCTTAGTTTCAGTGTCTGTAATAGTTATGTTATGTGGTGTTGCCTCATATAATTTTCCGTCACTATTAAATTTTGAATTGATTTTAATAGTGTTACCGTTTAATGTGGCTTCTAAAATTTGAGGTGTAGTACCCGTAATTTCATAATGTCCAGACCCTTTAATGATGTGTAAATCTAAGGATTTACCTTCTGTAAGGTCAAATTCTGTTTCAGTTTCAGCAAGTGTTAATGCCTCAACAGCAACTGTTACATTGATTACTTGTTTTTGATTATCAGCATCAGTTACAGTAATTTCAGTAGTTCCATTTTTAACACCAGTGATTACGATATTTTTATCATTCTTAGTAAGTGTTGCAATATTTTCATCTGTTGGTACTGCTGTAAATTCACCAGAACTGCTAGTTACGACTATAGTGGCTGTTTTACTTTTCTCAATAGTAACTTCTGTTTGGTTTAATGTTAAAGGGTTGATGGTTACAGTAACGTTTACTTCTTTACTTGTATTTGCTTCAGTATCAGTTACGGTAATTTTAGTTTCCCCTTTTGCTACTGCTACGATGTTAAATAATTTTTCGCCGTTAGTATATTCAACAGTTGCAATTTGAGGGTTTTCAGATACTATGGTATATTTACCTGACCCTGCTGTAATAGTTACGTTTTCTTTACTGCCTTTTTTGATTGTAGTAGTTGCTTTGTTAATTACCAAAGCATCAACAGAAACTGTTACGTTAATAGTAGTTTCTTTTTGTGTTTGAGTGTCTTTAATAGTTACTTTAGTTTCTCCTTTTTTAAGACCTTTAAGCTCTACTACATTACCTTTGATGTCAGCTTTTACGATATCAGTAGCCGTAGGAGTAGCGGTATACTTACCTGACCCTGCTGTGATTTCAATAACTTCTTTGTTGTTCTTAAGAATTGTTATTTGTTTAGTTTTTACAGCTATATCAGCGATTGTTGCAGTAATTGTAACAGGGAAAGATTTAGTTTTCTTAGTTTTCTTATCTGTAATGGTAATTACAGTAGCACCAGCGTTTTTAGCAGTGATTACCAATTTACCGTTTACAATTTTAGCCGTAGCGATGTCTTCTTTTACAGATTTTACATCAAAATCTCCTGACCCACCAGTAAAACTAAATTTCTTAGAAGTGTTAATAGGTAAACTAAAATCGTTTAAGTTACCGAAACTAATATCGTGAATAAGTTTGTTTATAGTCACTGATATGTTTTGAGTTTGTCCTTTAGCATCAGTGACTTTAATGTTGGCTTTACCTTCTTTTATACCAGTAATAGAAATAATTCTACCTTTTGCAGTTGCTTTTAGAATATCATTAGGGCTTACTTTGTAATCACCATTACCTGTTAAGGCTTTGATTTCTTTGGTTTGCCCCTCATCAAGTGTAATGTCATTTACACTTAATTCTAATTTTTTAATTTCAATAGAATCATCTTCACTACAAGAGGTAATGAAGGCTAATCCGACAAGAATTGTACTTAAAAATAAAAATACTTTTTTCATGGTTAATTGTTATTATTTGTAGTTATTAAAATTTCGGCAAATATATTTAATTTGTATTAAATCTAAGTAACTTTTAAATATTTTTTTGTAAATTTACCCTTAGTGTATTATAATTTGGATGTACTTTTACAGTTATCTTTATTAACTCGTAGTGTATTATCGTATTATGCTTATATTTTTGATATATAATGTTTTATAATTTTAACCCGTTGTGCATTTTAAGTAATACTAATTTTGATATTGTTAATATTTCTATCAAAAATAAAATTATTGATATACTGAATAATGGTTAGTGATGTT
>PDWI01009265.1_pt1 | contig 11359 bp, 9 predicted proteins | sample 1430891 | NCBI WGS metagenome assembly PDWI01 (sample SAMN01162508, study PRJNA174530) | Oral metagenome, whole genome shotgun sequencing project. | biome: Marine environment; feature: Marine mammal; material: Swab sample of the gingival sulcus; isolation source: swab sample of gingival sulcus... | reverse complement strand
CCGTTATCATTCAGCGTCCAAGTTCCCTCGCCTTTAACAACTAGTTCCTTGCCCACGACCTCATTGCCATCCTTATCTATTAGTTTAATCGTTTTTGGGTCAATATTTTTATCGTCATTAGCAACTAAATTTACTGTTACATCTGTACCATAAGGGTTGTTTAGGTCTTCATCATCAGCCAAAGTTGCTTTTTCTTCTGGCAAATAAGTAATTGTGATGGTTGCTGGTGTATCAACTTGCTTACCATCTGTATCTTTTGCTGTGTATCTAACTGGAGTTGGGTCGCCATCAAAATCAGCGTTTGGCTTAAAACTTACCGTTCCATCTGGATTTACCGTCCATTTTCCCTCGTTTGGCACAACTAGCTCTGTTACTTCTTTACCGTTTAGATCAAGCAATCTTACAGTTTTTGGGTCAATATTTTTATCATCATTTTCCGTAACATTTATAGTAACTGTACTGCCGTGAGGCTGATTTAATTTTATGTCATTATCCACATCTGGGACAACTGGTTGTGGCTGTGGTGGCTCAGGTTGTGGCTGTGGCTCAGGCTCTATCTCAGGATAATCTATGTCTATAATCGCTGGATTTAAGGCATCTTTTCCGTTTACATCTTTAGCTGTATAGTGAACTGGTGTTGGATGGTCTATAAAACCGCTTTCTGGAGTAAATGTTACTGTGCCGTCATCGTTAACATTCCAAACACCCTCGCCTTTAACTACTAACTCTTTTACAGGATTGTCATCTTTGTCTAAAAGCCTTACACTGCTTGGGTCTATGCTCTGATCGTCCGTATCATTGGCCAAGATGTCAACAACAACTGGCTGTCCAAGTTCGCCCATTTTATGGTCATCTATAAGTTTTGGTGCTTGATTTTCAGGTTCTGGTTTTGGCTCTGGCTTAGGTTCAGGCTTTGGCTCTGGTTTTATCTCAACTGGAGGCAACAATGTATCATCATAGATAATCTCTTCTCTTTCAGTCTGGACTATTTCTCTAGGATCCGAATAAACATTGCTTTGCTTATGATAGTCTTCAAATTTTGCACCGATCATAACCTCTTTCACGCCGTTTGGAGAGTTCTCACTTATGACTCTAGGATCCGCATAAACATTACTTTGTGTTCCATGTTCTACATAAATGCTTTGATTGGCTGTTTGGTTATGAACATACCCATCACTCGTAACTAGATGACCCGACTGATTTAATTTTTCGCTATGATCGAGGTCTTTGCTTGTGTTTTTTTCCTCTTCCTTGCTGATATTTCGTCCATCTGCTTGTATATTTGACTGATTGTTGAAGTTTTCAAATTCTGCTTGACTTAAATCAAAAACAAATTTTTCTGTACCCTTTAGAGTAAAAGTTTTCCCATTAAACAACTCTATACTTACAGAAGAACTTGCATCTTTACCGCTTATGGTATCTCCTATATTTATAAAATCTCCAACTTGTAAGACCTTCGTTTCCCCATTTGGGCTTGTTATGATTTCTGTTCCCGTTACGGCTCTAACCACCCCTATTACTTTTGACATAATGATTTCTCCTATATTAAACATAAATAATATTATTACATGTAAATTTAACTATTGATTTTTGCAATAAAATTTATTTAGTATATTTTTAGGATATTATACCATTATTAAATAAAAAAAAACATTAATCGTCTAATTTACAAAAAACTTTCAAGTTTCTCTTCAATTTCTAAATACTGCTCAACTAGAATTTCAAGCTCATTTTTTTTGCTCTCAAGCTCCTCGCTTAACGCCACAAGCCCCTTTAGCTCGTAGCACTTTGGGTCTTCTAAACATTTTGTGATGCTTTGTATGTCATTTTCAAGCTCTTCTATTTGTAGTGGCAATTTTTCATAAAGCTCTTTTTCTTTATAGCTAAGTTTTGTGGGTTTTGTCTTCTCTTTTGTACTAACTGGCTCATTTTGTTCTACATGTAAGTTTTCAATCTCTTTTAATTCTTGCTCATTTTCTAAAAATTCGCTATAACTCTCAAAACTCTCTTCGATAACTCCATCGCCTTTAAAAACCAAAAGTTTTTTTGCAATCTTATCTACAAAATATCTATCATGGCTTACAAAGATGACTGCTCCATCGAAACTCAAAAGATATTCTTCAAGTATATTTATCGTCTGAATGTCAAGGTCGTTTGTTGGCTCATCAAGTATCAAACATTCCACATTTTTACTAAACAAAAGTGCTAACGCCACACGGTTTTTCTCGCCACCACTAAGTAAGCCTATCTTCTTGTCTAAAAACTCTTTTGGAAATAAAAAACTTTTCATATAGCCATATACATGCATATTTTTGCCTCTTACTTGCACTCTGTCGCCACCATTTGGACAAAAAGTTTCAATCAAAGTTTTATCGTCATCTAACATTGCACGATGTTGGTCAAAATAGCCTATATTTATATCGCCTTTTTTTATAGTTCCACTGTCTTTTTTCAAACTCCCAAGCAAGAGTTGCAAAAGGGTTGATTTGCCACTGCCATTTTTACCGACTATGGCGATTTTATCCATTTGCAAGATACGATAGTTAAAATCACGTATAAGCTTTTTGTTGCCTAAAGATTTGTTTAGATTTTTTATCTCAAAAAGCATTTTTTGCCTATTGACAGACTTTTCTTGCATAAAATTTTTCTTAGCACGCTGGAGTTCGAGTTTGACTTTATTTATGATGGAAGGATTTTTTTTGGCTTGTTCTCGCAAATTCATAAGTCTCTCTTTTCTCCCTTCATTTCTCTTTAATCTTGCTTTTACTCCTCTTCTTAGCCACTCTTCTTCGCTTTTTAGATGCTTTAAAAGTGTTTCATGGCTTTTTGCAAGAGAACTTAAAATCTCTTCTTTTTTTTGTAGATAATAAGCATAACCGCCTTTATAAATTCTTAGCTTTTTATCGTCAATTTCCACTGACTTTGTAGCAATGCGGTCTATAAAATATCTATCGTGGGAGATAAAAACTAGGGTAAAATTGCCCTTTAAAAGTAGCTCTTCTAAAAAGCTAACCATATAAACATCGAGATGGTTTGTTGGCTCATCTAAAAGCAAAATATCAGGCTTTTTAAGTAAAAGTGATGCCAAGGCCACCCTCCTTTGTTCCCCTCCACTTAAGGAGCAAATCAAAGAATTTTCATACTCTTTTAGTGCGAATTCTTGCATAATTCTATCAATTTTATCATCCAAATTCCAAGCATCGTGCATATCAAGATAGTTTGTAAGCTCTTCATTTTTTTGCAAAAGTTCTTTATTTTCAAAGTCTTCAGCTAATTTTAAAGAATTGTCCTCATAAGCTTTTTTTACATGTAATATCTCGGTAAGTTCGCACTCAATAGCCTCTTTTACATTTAGATTTTCATCAAATTTAGGAACTTGGTTAAGCATCTCTATTTGCACATTTTCAGCAACTATTCTCCTGCCATTATCTGGCTCTAGGGAATGGTTGATGATTTTCATCAAAGTTGATTTGCCACAGCCATTTTGCCCGATAATAGCAATGCGGTCGCCTTTTTCTATAAAAAAATCAACCTCACTAAGTATGGTTTTTATGTCAAATTGTTTGCTAACGCCAAGTAAATCTAAAAGTGCCAAAGTTATCCTTTTTTTTAAAAAGATTATAGTATCTTTTTGATTAGAAAAAAATTTAATTTACATGTAGAGATTGAATGTGATTATCTCTTATATAAAAAAGCCAAGCCTCGACCTCTTTTTTTGCAAAAGATTGCAAAGCCCTTTTGTAGAGCTTAACTTGAGATATATGTTCATCATAAACTTGAGGGGAAGTTTTATAGTCAATTATGATATATTTTTCGTCAGTTTCTGCTAACAAATCAAGCTGTTTTCGTTCACCTTTATATAAAATTGGCTGTTCTTTTTTAAGTTTTGCATTTTTGATTAAAGATAAAAATTGCTTATCATTTATCAAAAGCAAAGCTCTTTTAAAAAGCTCGTCAGTATCAACAAATTCACCGTATTTGTTTTCAACTCCAAGCATAGCATTTTGCAAAGAAGACTCAGTAAAATCACAAGTCATCTCCAACAAATAATGCAAAGCCAATCCAAAATAAATGGACTTTATATCATAATCTTTTTCATCCTCTTCACGCTGGGATTTTTGAAGTCCATAAGAGATAGCAGGAGAAAATACATGTAACTTTTTGCTTTTTTGTGTCTTCTTTGATGACTCAATTTCACCCAAAGTTTCATATTCTAAATTTAAAAAGTCCATACAAGAGCTTTTATATTTTTGCAAAATGATTAGCGACTTTTTAGCTCTTGTAAACGCCACATATAGGGCATTTTTAATATCTACAAAAGAAAATGCTTTCTCTTTTTCTTTGGCATTTTTATACTCTTCATCTACAAATTCACGATTTTTTATTCTTACATGTATTTGTTTTAAACGCTCATTTTCGTATTCATAAATGAAATTTCCACTTTGATTATTTGGGCGAGCCAATTTATCCAAAACCACCACATGTTCAAACTCCAAACCTTTGGATTTGTGAATTGTCAATATCTTAATCCCAAGCTGTTCGCTACTTTTTGAACTTTGAGTAAACCTTGGCAGATCAAAAAGCAAACTTTGAATATTTTCATATTCGCTTGATAGCTCTATAAAATATAAAATATCCTCATCACAACCATTAAGACCAAGCAAATCAACGGCATTTATAAGCAGTTTTTCAAGGGGAATATCAAAATTTTCTATCTTTACATGTAGATTTTCTTCAAAGCTTTTTCCAAGCAAAACAAGAGTATTTTTTTCGTTTATTTTATAGCCAAAATATGAAAATTTTAAAAACTCAATCAAAGCCATAACTTGCACACTTTGGGTTAGTTTTTTGGTACTATCTATACTTACATGTAAGTTCTTTTTCCAGCCTAAAAGCTCTTCTTTTATCAAATTTGCCTCAGCATTTGTATGACAAAGTACAGCTATATCGTCCTCGCTCACATTATTGTCAAACAACAACTCCAAATTTTCTTTGAGCTTATCCAGCACATCCTCACAAGTTTCTACCTTTACAAAACCTTTGTTTTCATTTTTCTGTGCAACTTTTTGAGGTATAAAATCTTCAAATTTATTTGCAAAAACTCCATTGACATATTTGACCAAATTGCCGTAACTTCGGTAATTTGTATCAAGAGAGCTTATCTTGACATCAAATTCTTTTGCCACACTAGCAAAAAGCTCACTCACTCCACCACGAAAACGGTAAATCGACTGTTTCACATCGCCAACATAAAAAAAGCTCCTAAACCCTTTTATGCCTCTCCCTGAACTTATCTCTTCGATGATAGGAGCTAGAATGTCAAGCTGTACCACATTTGTATCTTGGAACTCATCAATCAAAAGATGCTCAATCTTTCCATCAAGCCTAAAATACAAAAAATCGCTACTTATATCTTGTCGCAAAAGTTTATAAACTAAAAAACTTACATCACTAAAAGTTAGCTCATTTGTCTGCTTTATAAGTTCAAGATTTATCTTCTCATAAAGCTTGAAAAGGTGGAAGATTTCGCCTAAGATATATGCCTCTTTTTCTAAACAATACTTCCTATAAAGAGCTTTTAACTCGAAAAACATCTCATCAAGTTTGTCAGTATAAACCTTTGAAAAAGTTCTGTATTGCAAACTTTCTCTCTCCCAAAAACTCTTGCTTATAAGCTGTTCTAAACTATCAACATCAAAGATTCCAAGAGCAGTTTTTGAGGCTTTTACATCCTTAAGATACAAACTTATTTGCCCAGCTTTTCTCATTATGGCATCTTCTTTTGGATAATCATATCGAGGATAGATGTCCAAATCCAACTCTTTGCTTTTTTCGTATAATGCTTTGAAAAAATCAAATATATTTGGTAACTTTTTCTTCTCGTAAATAAGAAAATTTACTAGTAAATTGAAGGATTTTTTATCTTTGTAAGCCTCTTTTATAAAAAATTCTTGTAGTTTTTTTTCATGGCTTGTATCACTAGTTTTAAAATCAGGCATAATGCCTACATGTAAAGAAAATTTTCTCAAAATCTTTCCAAAAAAAGCATCGATGGTTTCTACATGTAGATTTGAATTTAAAAAGGAGTTTAAAACCCTATCTTTTTGCTTTAAAATATCATCTTTACTTTTACATGTAAGAGTACAAATCTCATCAAGTTCGGCTGTATTTTCTAGGTTTATAAGGGTTGAAAAAATCCTTTCTTTCATTTCGTTGGCTGCTTTTTTTGTAAAGGTCAAAGCTACAATATTTGAGGCTTTTGCATCCAAAAACAGCAAACTCAAATACCTTACACTCAAAGCAAATGTTTTGCCACTTCCCGCACTAGCTTGTAAAGCTAAAAGCCTATCCATCGACTCTTCCTAACAAAATATCATAAGGTGAATACGCACAATCTTTCTCTTCAAGGGCAAAATTTATCTGCTTTTGCTCTTTTAACTCTTGCAAAATTTGGCTCAATCTTTCTAGCTTTTCTTCCATCAAATCCTCCCACAAAATGCAAGAGTTGTTTAAATCATAAAAGCCAACTTGTTTTATATTTTTGTATCTTTGCTGAGCTAAAAGATAGTAAAACTGCAACTGAAAATCATTCATTTTTTCTATATCTTTTGACTTTACTTGGTTTATCTTACCACTTTTATAGTCTATCACGCAAAATTCATCTTGAATGTTTTTATCTATCCTATCGATAAATCCTTGCAATTTTATGCCCTCAAATTCACATTCAAGTTTTATCTCAAATTTATACGGTCGCCAACCTTGTTTGAAATGTTCTATCTCGTTTTGACAAAAATCAAAAAGCTTTCTCTGCCAAAATTCTCGCTCAACTAGCCACAAAATATCTTTATGGTGCTTACTAAATAATATCTCTTTTAGTCTTACATGTAAGCTTTTTGCATCGCTAAAACTAACTCCACTTTCATACAACTCTTGCAAACTTACATGTAAGAAATTTCCTATATCATTTGCCCCTATCTCATCACTTGGCAAATCCTCATCTCTTACGCCTAATATATACTTTAGATAATACCCTCTTTTGCATGTAAGAAAGCTTTTGAGTCTGCTTGAAGATAGAGCTTTTTCAAATAAGTCATTTGGCAAAATCAAATCTTTTTGGACAAATATATCTGCTTTTTTCTTCAAAGAAAATAAAGCGGACATATAGGATTTTTCATCGTATCGCTCATCTTGCTTGGTATCAAAATTTTGTAAAAATCTCGACTTTATGGAGTTTTCATCTTCCACATAGCAAATGGCTACTTTTTGGGCATTTTGGATAAGACTATGATAAAAATATCTTTGCAAATTCTCCCTATCGCTTAAGCTTGGAAGTCCTGCGTGAGCCCTTAGTTTGGAGGATAAGAACATATCTTTGTTTACAAAACGAGGGATAAATTCATCATTAAAATCAGGGATGATAATGCCTTTATATTTGCTGCCTCTTGTTTCTAGTAAACCCATAACAACGACTTTTCCGCCATTTATGTCATCTAAAGAAAGTTTACTTAATCTTTGTAAAAAAAGTTTAAACACTTGGGCAAAACTCAAATCTACATGTAATAAAATTATCCGCAAATGATAAAGCTCATTTTCAAATATCTTTTGATTTTTTTTATCAAGTTCCAAATCTAGCTTTTGTATCTGACTTTCAAACTCATCATATTTTATAAGCTTAAACCAAATGTTTTTAAGCTCTAAAATCTTGTCATCCAAGCCATACCTTTGCAAAGAATTTCTAGTTTTTGGATTGTCTTCTTTTATAAATTCATTGATGGAATTTAGCTTTTGATATATCAAAGTCTTCGTATATAAAAAACCCATAGCAAGGTTAAGGTTATTGGCTCTATCGTAAGCTTTTAAGAGTGAGCTTAACTTCTCATCAGGCAAAACAACGGCTATATCTTCTGGGTCTATACCCTCGTCTATAAACTTTGAAATTTGCTCATACACATAAGCTATTTGCAAACTTCTTTGAGAAAAACTTTTACATGTAATATCTGTTTTTTGCTCTTTTGGAGCTAAAGTTTTATAAGTTTTTTCATTTAAATTTATAGTAAAATGACCCTCTTTTGGAAGTTCTATACCCTCTTTTAAAAATAAATTTCTCATTTTTTGATTGTAAGAATTTACATGTAAAAATATATTTACATGTAAAAATGCTGAAATTTCTTTAAACAAATCCCACTCATAAGTGTTTAAAAAACCCTCGATATATAAATTTATCTGCTCAAATCTTTTTAGATAATCCACATTTAGCTTATACAAACTCGGCAAAGTAATACTATCATAATACCCTTTTTCTGCCAAAAGCGTGATATATCTTTTTAAAACAAGCTCTAAAATATCCAAATGCTCATTGTACTCAGCGTAAACATCTGCATTTTTGAGGTCTTCACAAGTTTTTTTTTCAACTGCTAACTCTTCAAAAAAGCGAAAAATGTATGAGCTGTTACTTAAAAATGATAAAAATTCATTGGGAATTTTAAGCTTTTTAAAATTATCAAATTCACAAGCTTTTTGCAAAACCAAAACTCGTATATCTTCGTCTGCTAATTTTAAATTAGGGACTAAGATAGCCTTTGATTCAAAATTGCCTATACTTGTTGCATAGGGCAAAAAAGTATCATTATCATTTGAAGAATAAAAATCCCTAACCATACGGCTAGTTGGAAAAATATGTAACATATCTAAGGCTTAACAGCTAAAATTTCATGCTCAACAAAACCCTCAAGATCCCCAATCTTTATCTTGCTTTTAAACTGCCATCTTCCAGGCTTTGAAATCTTGATACCACTTATGGTAAATTTGCCATTTTGAGTATATTTAGGTTTAAATTCTTGGTTATAAGCATTGGTTTCTGGGCGGGTTAGGATAGTTAATATTTGAGCATTTTCTACATGTAAGTTAGTCTTTTTATCTTTAATGCTAAAACTTATGGTATTTTCTTCGTTTAACTTAAAGACCACACTTTGGTATTCAAGCACAAAGCGTTTAAAAAATGCCTTTTGTTTTTTTATGATGGTATTGATATTTTTATCTACTTTTTGATACTTTTGCAAATAAAAATCATCCATCTCAACAGGATTTGCTAAAGCTACTTTGATAGTCCAAATACAAGCTATAATGATAAGAAATATCCCCACCAAAATCGCATGTGGCCAGTAGCTTTTCTTCTCCTTAAACTCTTCCATATTTTCTTTTCCTTCTTCTATATATGATGATACCTATAGTTATAACAGAAAATGAATAAAATATAACTTTAATGATATTAATTACTGTTTTATTTGAACTGCCTATACTACTTTCTAGTTTTATGCCATAACTTTGTGCTACTTGATCGGCAATGTCAGCATAACCGTTTAGTATAGCAGCTGATGGTTTGTCTTTACCTTTTTTTGCACCCAAAATAGGCAGTATAGTTCCAGTTAGAGGATAAGGACTTAAAACCCCGTCTTTATCGAATTTACTTAACATTTCCTTACTAGCTTGTATATCTACCTTATGCTCTTTTATGGTTATCAATAAAAGTATATAGGGATTTTTTAGGGTTTTTATCAACTCTTTTTCATACTCAGCCAAACTCATGCCACCCATGTTTGCAACGGCAACTACATGTGTGTTGATGCCAGTTTTTTCATATAATTCTTTTCCTATTGTTTCTATCTTTGCAACCGCTCTTTTGTCTATGATATTATCATTTTTTATAAAAATATCAGCACAAAGCGGACTTGAAAAAAACAATAAAAAAAGAGCACTCGCCATTAGACGAGTGCATTTAAATATCTTTTTCATTAACCGACAAAAAGATGATTAGGAGTTAGTACTGACCAAGCAGTTACAGCTGCAAGTACTACCAATAGTAAAACTATAATCTTGTCCATCACTTCTCCTTTACTAATTGTCTATGACTAGCATTGTCTGTGCTTTTCATCTTAACTTCTGAGGGATTAACCAACTTATAAGGCTCTTGCATAACACTTTGTTGGGTTACAATTCCCCACCATGTAAGTCCTGCTAATATACTTAAAAGCAAAACTGTTGCTATTAACATACCTGTTATTCCACTTAAAGCAAATGGATGTCTAAAAGTATTTTCTTCCATCATCTCTCCTTATTTAGACAAAGATGTTATATAGGTACCTACAGCTTTTTTCTGAATACCTGTAAGCAATCCATGATCAAATTTTGGCATCTTTCCTATAAGACCATCTTTACCGTGATTTAACACATCCACAACAAAAGCACTACTTCCATAAGTTGTTAGGTTAGGAGCCATTTTTTCCATACCTTTTCCATCTTCGCCATGGCAAGCCGCACAAGTAGCCCAAAGAGCTTTACCAGTCTCAACTAGATCAGGATGTGATGTTTCTCCTATAGCACTTACATCTTTTGCCACATAAGCAGCAACGGCTTTAGCACTATCGCTATCAAGCAAATTCGCAGGCATCTCCCCTAAAGGATAGTGCATACCTTTTGAACCTTTCATGATAGTTTCATACAAAGCTTTTTCTGTGCCCCAAGTTTGCAAATTTGCTGCTTTTCCATTGATGCCATCGCCAGTAACTCCATGACAAGGCGCACATTGAACTAAAAATACACCCTCTCCCATTCCCATTAAAGTCTCTTGCGTTGGATTTTCCCACTCACTTTCAAACTTTGCATTATAAGCTGCCACTTCTTCGTTATATTCACCTATTTGTGAATAACTATTTAATGGATAACCCATTACCATATACCAAACTGCCCAAACGATCAAAAGGATAAACATAACAGCCCATCCTATTGGAAGTGGATTTTTATACTCTTTTATTCCATCCCAAGTTTCGTTTGATAGTTCACCTCCGGCCACATCATCTTTCATTTGCTTTATATATTTACCAGCTACTGCAAATGTTACTATCACGATCATTGCAGCACCGATAAACGAAAGCAAGTTGACGTTATCGCTCAAATTGAACCAATTCATTTTACTGCTCCTCTTTTATGTTAGCATTTTTTTCTTTTTCACTTAAGGACTCTAAAGGACGATCTTCTATGCTATCATCCACTGCGATATTTCCATATTGCTCATAATTTCTTGTTCCAACTCTCTCGGCTTTATATAGATGAAAAATATATCCATAAAGTATAAGCACTAAAAACATTACGAAAAAGAAATACCCATACGCTTGAAGCGTAACTATAGTTTCTGAGTCCACACTATCTACCTTACTTTAGACTATTTAAATAAGCTATCAAAGCAACAACTTCTTTTATCTCGCCTGCTTTGAAAGCATCTTTAATTTCTTGGTTTTTCATACTTGCAACTATACTAGCAGCTTCTTTGAAAGCTCCTTTTTTTGCCTCTTCCCAAGAACCT
>PDWI01009264.1_pt1 | contig 11359 bp, 9 predicted proteins | sample 1430891 | NCBI WGS metagenome assembly PDWI01 (sample SAMN01162508, study PRJNA174530) | Oral metagenome, whole genome shotgun sequencing project. | biome: Marine environment; feature: Marine mammal; material: Swab sample of the gingival sulcus; isolation source: swab sample of gingival sulcus... | reverse complement strand
TCCAGGAGACCCACATTTTTATGGTCTGGGGGCCTGAGTAGGTACCGGTATACTGATACCAACCGCTTTTACCGGCCAGGTTGCTTGTTACCGGGGTGAGACCTACCTTCTTGAGATCGTCGCTGAGATTGTTTCCGGACATACCGTCTGCCAGACCATTCGGGGCGTTTCCCGTGCCTCCTCCGTTTGCTTGACCGTCAGCCAGGATCTGGCCGGTTCGGTCATAATAGGAGGTGACCGCAAGCTCCCATCCCTTGACAAAGGTGGTGTAGAACTTCTTTTGCCTGGCGCTGTTGATAACATCCTTGCCCTTGATTACCGCGCCGAGAACAAGGCCGATAATAACGAGGACGATTGCCATCTCCACCAGGGTGAACCCTCTTTGATTACGAATTTTTTCGAGTGCCATGTGTTCCTTTCTTGTTACAGTTTTGTAATTATCTGTAATTGGTTGTACGGTAGTAACCGTTGTTCTGCCGCCCTTTTCCGGGTAAAAGCACCGGACGGAATATATTTTTTATAATTATTTAAGCAAAAAGCAGACCAGATGCAAAACTGGCTGGGTGATTTTTATAAAACGGGTCGTTACTTTCTGAAATTGTTGCTTTTTTTATTTGTCTGCCATCTTTATTATTACGAATTCTCACGTACCATGATCTGTATTTGATTACAATTTTGTAACTCATTGTAATTCATTGTAACTGGCTGTAACCAGTTACTGCCCTCCGACCGCCATTGTTCCGGTAAAACACCAGGCAAAACATCTGTCATAAGTATTTAAGCAAAAAAACAGCTCAGGTGTAAAGCCGGCTGGGGAATTTTTTTGCCCCTCTGTCGGTTATACCTCCCCGTAGCCCGGATTTCTCATGAGTTTTTTTGTTTCTCCTTGTGAAAAACAGACTGTCTTTTAAGGATTTTTAAAATTCTTAATTAAATCATGCAGTTGAGCATAAAACAAAAAAACTCATGAGAAATCCGGGGTAGTGCTATGGGGAGCACTGCCTTGCCTGCTGAACACAGCCGGTCATGGCATATGCCGAAAAGAGCTCCTGTCTATTCGCGGCGGCTGGCGTCGGAGAGAGAAAAAAGGGGGGAGATGTAATAATTCCTTGTTTTGCCAGTCTGGTGTGGTAGTAAGGAGGTTTTTGTTGATTTTCCGGATCATCCCCCTATGATTTAACATTCAGTACAGATTTCTCATGACTTCTTCTGCCAGGATTATAAAACCCGTTCTTAAAATAGTCGTCAGTCTTGCCTTTTTCTCGGTACTCCTGTCCTTTGTGCAGGGGAATGAACTGGCCGGGGTCTTCTCTCAGGTCAACTGGAACTACATGGTAATAACCTGTGCCGTTACCCTTTTCATGGTGGCGGCGAGTTGTGCGAAATGGAAACTGATTCTTGATCTGAAGCAGAAAATCAGTTTTTATGAACTCTTCAGGATTTATCTTGTAGGCTATTTTTTCTCGAATATCCTGCCATCCACGGTGGGGGGGGATGTTGTTCGTTCCTATTATGCAGGGAGAATAATCAAAAACCAGTCCTATTCCGCCGTTGCTGTCTTTGTCGAGCGGTTTTCCGGGGTATTTTTTCTTTTTCTCATTGTACTTTTTGCCCCGCTTTTCAAGCCGCAGCTCTATTCCAGTCCGTATATTCTCTTTCCTGCCTGCGCGGGGGCTGGTTGTGCCCTTGTTACCGTCTGGATCTGGCGGGCAAAAGATCCGTTCAGGATTCCAGACCGTATAGCGGATAGTATCTTCAACGGTATCAACCGCCTGGCCGGGAGAAAAAACTGGCAGACAATGCTGCGTCTGAGCGGCAGATGCCGTGCCCTGTACGATACCGTTCTTGAGAAGATGACCAGGGTGAAGACAGAGCTGTCCATTGCTACCGGCGCGATCAAAAATGATAAAAGATTTCTGGTCAGACTGATACTGCTCACCGCCTTGTTTTATGTTTGTACCTGGGTTAACGTCTATACGGCCTTCAGGGCATTTAATGTTCATGTGCCGATGACTGCCGTCTGTGCCATTGTTCCCGCTATCATGCTTGTGGCTCATATTCCTGTGACCTTGCTCGGAAACCTGGGATATTTTGAATCTGTATTTGTTTTTTATTTTTTACTTGTCGGTGTGGGCGGAGCGGAATCTCTTGCCATGGGGCTTTTGTTGCGGCTTAAACTCCTGATAATGGGTATAATCGGTTTCTTTACGTATCTTTTTTATAAACAGGGAAATGTGTTAAATTTTAAGGAAACCGAATAATTATTCCTGAAGCCTTTACGAAAAATTATCAAAAAAATATAAATATACTGGAGAACATTGTGCTGATTTCAGTTGTTTTGCCTCTTTTGAATGAAGAAGAAAATATTCCAATCCTCTATCAGGAACTCTGTGAGGTGTTCACAACGATAGATGCGGACTACGAACTGCTGTTTATAGATGATGGCAGTACGGACAGCAGCTTTTCTATCTTAAAGGATTTACAGGCAAGGGATGAGCACGTTATTGCCGTCCGTTTCAGGAAAAATTTTGGGCAGACTGCGGCCATGGCAGCGGGTTTTGATTACGCAAGAGGGGATATTATTATTGCCATGGACGCCGATCTGCAAAATGACCCGGCTGACATCCCTCTTTTTCTTGAAAAAATCGCTGAGGGCTATGATGTGGTTACCGGTTGGAGACACGACCGCAAGGATGCCTTTATTAACCGCAAACTCCCCTCTGTTATTGCCAACAAGATTATCTCGAAAACAACCGGTGTCGGTTTGCATGATTATGGATGCAGCCTGAAGGCCTTTCGCAGGGAAGTTATCAAGAACGTCAGGCTGTACGGGGAAATGCACCGTTTTATCCCGGCCCTTGCCAGTGCGGTAGGAATTAACTTTACCGAGATTAAGGTAAATCACAGGGCGCGGCGTTTTGGTACCTCCAAGTATGGAATTTCCAGGACAATTCGGGTGATCCTTGATCTTTTTACCGTCAAATTTCTGTTAAGCTATTCAACCAGGCCGATCCAGGTCTTTGGCTTGATGGGGCTTGTCAGCGGCGGATCTGGTTTTCTGATTGCCCTTGTTATGACCTTTCAGCGCCAGTTTATGGGAATTCCACTCTCGGACAGACCCCTGCTTTTTCTTGCAATCCTGCTCATTTTTATCGGGATTCAGTTTATCAGCATGGGCTTGATTGCAGAATTGCAGGCAAGGACCTATCACGAATCCCAAAACAAGCCTATCTATTTTGTCAAGGAAATTGCAGGGCGGCAACAGAAACCAGAAACAACAGCCCAGGCCGGTCATGAGGGATGACAGCCGCTCCATTGCTGTTGTTATTCCCAACTGGAATGGGGCAAAAATGCTGGAACATTGTCTTCGTTCCCTTGGCCGGCAGAGCTGCCGGGATTTTCAGGTTTTTGTTGTTGACAACGGCTCCACCGATGCCTCCCTTTCCTTGCTGGAAGCAGAATTCCCCGATGTCCGCGTTATTGCCTTTACTGAAAACAGGGGGTTTAGCCTTGCTGTAAACGAGGGTATACGGCAGTCAGAGGCACCGTTTGTACTATTACTCAATAATGATATGGAGGTCGCTCCCGATTGTATCAAAAACCTCCAGGCTGCTGTGAAACGTTATCCCGGCTACCATTTTTTTGCCCTGAAAATGCTGAGTTTTACTGAGAGGAATGTTATTGACGGGGCCGGGGATGCTGTGTTTCGCGGCGGGGCCGGCTACAGGATCGGCACCATGGAGGAGGATAGCGGGCTGTACCGCGTTGACAGGGAGTGTTTCGGTGCCTGCGGCGGTGCTGCCTTGTATCGACGGGAGTTCTTTGAACAGATAGATCTTTTTGATGAGGATTTTTTTGCCTATCTTGAAGATGTTGATTTGAATTTCCGGGCAAGACGCGCCGGGTTGAGATGTATGTTTCTGGCAGATTCCGTTGTCTACCATATCGGCAGTGCGACCACCGGTTCGAAAATAAACAGTACGACGATAAGACTCTCTACGCGAAACAATCTGAATTTACTTGTGAAAAACTATAGCCTGGCAATGCTTCTCCGTTTTTTTCCGGCGATGCTTGTCTATCAGGTTATGTGGTTTGCTTTTTGCCTGAAAAAACGACAGATTGCTGCCTGTCTTGCCGGTATTGGCGAGGCTGTCCTCATGTTCCGGAAATTCCGGGTAAAGAGAAAAACGGTTTTTAGGCATTCTGCCCGGGGGGCCACGGGGGATTTTTGCCGGCAAATCACCGAGGCCGAGTTTTCCGCAGTACAATCCATTATGAGGCGCAGGGCAGAGGCCGGGAAGGGAAATATGCTGCTTCAGGTCTATTGCTGGATGTTTTTTCAGGGTAACCGGGGGAGAGATGGCCGGTGAGCAGCCAGGCCAGCCACGATATGAAAACGGTTTACGCGATTATAGTAACCCATAATTCCGAAAGGGTTCTCTCCTGCTGTATTGAAAGTTTGCAGCAGCAGGAGGGCGTCTCTGTTCACTGTGTCATCGTGGATAGCGGCTCGGCAGATACCGACTGGCTGATGGCATTTGAGGATGCTCGGTGTTCCGTACTGCGTACGGAAAATATTGGGTTTGGCCGGGCCAATAATATGGGGGTTCGTTATCTGCTGGAGGCTGGTGCCGGAGCTGATGGGTATTTCCTCTTTATAAATCCCGATGTTATCCTCCCCCCGGCCTGGGTCCGGGAGGGAATTTCCCTGCTGGATTCAAGACAGGGTACCGGCATGCTTGGCGGCGTTCTTGAGGGCTGGGATTATGACCGTAACGAACCTGCCGGAAAAATCGATTCTACCGGGATTTTCAGAAAATGGTTTGGCAGATGGTATGACCGCCATCAGGGGGAACCCGTTGCCTCAGCTGATTTGTATGAACAGACTGTACCGGCTCTGTGCGGTGCTTTGCTTCTGATGAAGGGCGGCTGTGTGCGTGGGCTTGTTGAGGCGGACAAGGGCGTTTTTGATGAGGATTTCTTTTTATACAAGGAAGATATTGAGCTGGGCCTGCGCCTGAAAAAACGGGGCTGGCAGCTTCTTTTTACCCCGAAATTAAGGGCGTTTCATGGACGGGGCTGGAGCCAGAACCGGCAGGATGTTCCTTATGGGCTGCGCCTGGTATCGGCCTGGAATGAAATTCTTCTCTATAGAAAACACCCTTCAGTGTATATTATCTGGGCAATACTAAAATATCTCCTGGTGCGATTTGCCAAAATATGAGGATGAATTCCCCGCTGTCTGGAAAAGCCTATGAACTGGAAGTTTTCGTTAATTGTTCCTGTATGCAACGGAGAAAAATATCTGCCGGAATTTTTTGCAGCTCTCAGTTCGCAGGATAGTCAACCGGCAGAAATTCTTGTCTCTGATTCCGAATCCACAGATACGAGTTCTGCTCTCTGCAAGGAAAATGGTGCCATTGTCTACCCTGTTAAAAGGCAGGATTTTGATCATGGCGGTACACGAACCTTTCTTGCAGCACAAGCGCAGTATGACGTCCTGGTTTTTTTGACCCAGGATGCGATCCTGGCCACCCCCTCCAGCCTGGGAAAACTGGTTTCCGCCATAGCCCCGGGCAGGGGCGGTGTCGCCTGCGCCTATGGCCGCCAGCTGCCGAGGGCGGATGCGTCTGCTGCCTCTGCTCATCTGCGCCTTTTTAACTATCCTGCCAGTTCGGCAATTCGCAGCTTTGAAGACCGAAAACGACTCGGGCTGAAAACTGTCTTTATTTCCAACTCCTTTGCCGCGTATTCCAGGGACGCACTTCGGGAGTGCGGGTATTTTATGGATGGACTTATTTTTGGGGAAGATACCTGCACAGTTGGCAGATTACTTCGAAAAGGCTATAAAATATGCTATTGTGCAGAGGCAGAGGTGGTGCACAGCCATAATTACAGCTTGCTGGAAGAGTTTCGGCGTTATTTTGATATTGGAGTGCTCCATACCAGTGAGAAATGGCTGCTTGATACCTACGGTGTGGCTGAAGGCGTTGGTTCGGATTATGCGCGTTCTGCCTTGCTGGACTTGATAGATAAAAAACAATACCATCTCGTTCCCGACTGGTTCTGCCGCTGCGGATGCAAGTTTATCGGCTATACAACCGGTCGAAACCATAAGAGGCTTCCGGGAGTAATGAGAAGGAATCTGGGTATGCACAGGTTATGGTGGCAAAAGAAACGCTGATGTCCTGTTTCCTGCAATTATCTGCATATGGCCTCTTAATAACACGCGTTTGAAAGACCATGTTATCAATGAATTTACGGGAGCAAAGCTCCCTGATGGCTCGTCTGCTGCATCTCTTTGACTGCTTTCTGGTTGTCGGTTATTTATGGCTTCTGGTTATGTGGTACAGGGTTCCCTGGAGTCTGTACTATACACGGCTGGTTCTTATTACCGCTGTCCTCGTTTTTATCAGTTTTCAGTCATTTCAGCTGTATCGTTCCTGGCGGGGGTGGAAATTCTTTCTGGAATTTCTTGTTATCCTCAAGGCCTGGGGAGCTGTGATTGGCCTGCTGCTTTTCTATTTCTTTGTCTTCAAGATCTCCCATGCCTATTCCCGGGTTGTCTTTCTGATATGGTCCGTAACAACGCCGGTATTGATTTTTATTCTCCATCTCCTGGCTCGTAAGGTTTTGCGTCTGCTCCGTCTAAAGGGGAAAAACTTGCGGCGGGCCGTGGTCGTCGGGGCCGGAGAGCTTGGGGTTAAACTGGTAAATGAAGTTGAAGCCATGCCATGGGCCGGGATCGAAGTCCTTGGGTATTTTGATGACAAGATTGATGAGACAGCACAAACCCGGATTCACGGGAAAAAACTCCTGGGAAATATTGGGGCAATAAGTGATTATCTTTCCGTTCATGATATTGACTATGTGTATATTGCCCTTCCCATGCGTGCCGAAAGGAAAATCTTCAGGATACTGAGGGAATGCCGTTCCCTTGGTGCCCGGATTTTTCTTGTTCCGGATCTTTATCTGTACGGACTGCATCATTCGGAGATACAGTCCCTTGGCAGTATGCTGATTCTTAACTTTAACCCCAATACCGAATGGAAACGGGGTTTTGATCTTGTTTTTTCCCTGGCGGCACTCATTGGAACCCTGCCTCTGACCCTCCTGATAGCCCTGCTGATTAAAGTAAGCGATGGCGGGCCTGTCTTTTACAGGCATAAACGGGTTACCGCCGCAGGAAGAAAGTTTAATTGTCTGAAGTTTCGGACGATGGTCGTGGGTGCCGATAAAAAACTGGAGCGTCTTCTTGCTGAAAACGAGGAAATGAGGAAAGAATGGGAGAGCAGTTACAAGCTGAAAAACGATCCTCGTGTTACGCGGATTGGCCGGATTTTGCGGAAGACCAGCCTGGATGAATTTCCACAATTCATTAATGTTATCCGGGGGGATATGAGTGTTGTTGGCGCACGGCCGGTAGTTGATAACGAGCTCAATGGGTTTTATAAGGAGAGTGCCGGCAGATACTGCTCCATGAAGCCGGGAATTACCGGTTTATGGCAGGTAGGCCGCCGCTCGAATGTGGATGATTACCAGGAACGGGTGCAGATGGATGACTGGTATATTCTTCATTACTCGTTATGGACGGATGTCAAGATAATTATCAAGACGGTGCTTTGTATGTTCAGGCGAAATAACGGTGCCTATTAAGTACTGCAGCAAGGGATACGCTTTTATCAGGACGCAATGAAAAACAGTTTTGCAGGGAAAAATATAGTTGTTGGGGTAACGGGCTCTGTGGCTGCCTTTAAAGTGGCTGGCTGGGTAAGTGAGCTTGCCAGAAACGAAGCCCAGGTGTCAGTCGTTATGACGGAGAGTGCAGAAAAATTTATTGCTCCGCTGACCTTTCATGCCTTATCCGGAAATACGGTTTATACGGATATGTTTAACAGGCAGGCAGCCGGGGACATGGCCCATATTGAACTGGGCAGGAATGCCGATCTTGTTATTATTGCTCCGGCTTCGGCCAGTTCCATTGCCAGGCTTGCTGCGGGAAGCGCAGATAACCTGCTGGCAGCAACCCTGCTTGTTGCCCGATGCAGGGTGTTGGTTTTTCCTGCCATGAATCCTGCCATGTATTCCCATCCTGCCACCCGGAAAAATATCGAACAACTGAGGGAGTACGGATATGACGTTATCGAACCGGCTTCCGGAACCATGGCCTGCAGGGAAGAGGGGACAGGCCGCCTTGTGGAATGGGATGTTGCCCTGCATCATGTGAATAATTGTCTTGTTTCCAGGGATCTGACCGGGGAAAAAATTACTGTTACAGCCGGCCCCACCAGGGAGGCTATTGATCCGGCACGGTTTTTGAGCAACCGCTCTTCCGGGAAGATGGGGTACGCCCTTGCAAAAGCTGCGCAAATGAGAGGTGCGGACGTTACCCTGGTGACGGGACCGACTGCGTTGCCCGCTCCGTTAGGGGTTACAACAATTAAAGTGGAGTCCGCACGCGAAATGTACGAGGCTGTGCTTGCCTCTGCAAGGGATGCTTCTATTGTCATCAAGGCTGCGGCTGTAGCTGATTATGGCCCGGAGACATACTGTGCCCAGAAAGTAAAGAAGGAGCATATTGGCCAGAGTCTACAGCTGAAACAGAACCCGGATATCCTTCTGGAACTTGGCAGGACGAAGCAAAAAGGGCAGATACTTGTGGGCTTTGCGGCAGAAAGTGAAAATTTGCTGAAGGAGGGAAGGCGTAAGCTGGAGAAAAAAAATCTGGATCTTGTGGTTGTGAATGATATTAATGCAAGGGATGCCGGTTTTGAGGTTGATTTCAACAGGGTTATTCTTGTCTCCAGGGAAGATGAGCAGCCGCTTCCCCATACCACCAAGCTGCAGGTTGCCCAGCTGATTCTGGACAGGATCCTGAGCCTTAAAAACCGGAAAAATCAGGGCTTGTAACGCAGATTGTAATTGTAGGGGACAATATGAGACTGAAAAATATCTCAATCAGGACAAAAATATTTATTATCGCTATTGCCGGGCCGTCAGTTGTTGCCCTGATCCTTGCCTGGCAGCGGGTAGAAGAGTTCAAGAGGGGCGAGATTGACAATATTATCAGCAAAAGCAGGACAGTTGCTGTTATGGCAGAAGCTGCCCGAATGGAGATGGGCAGAAAGCTTGAAGCAGGTATTATTACGCCTTTTGAGGAGCTTGAGGCTGATAAAATCCTTGAAGCGGTACCAGTGGTCACTGCGATGCAGGTTGCGACTGTTAACGCCCGGAAAGCCGGCTATGAGTTTCGGGTGCCCAAGGTTCAGCCGAGAAACAGCAAGAATACCCCAAATGAAGAGGAGCTGGCGGCATTGAAGAAAATCCGGCAGGAGAATCTTGATGAACTGGTGGTTGTCGGCGAACAGGAGGTTCGTTATTATCGCCCTGTCAGGTTGACGCGGGAGTGTCTTTTCTGCCATGGTGATCCCGCCGGAAAAAGGGATCCCACCGGCGGTGTGCTTGAGGGTTGGCATGAAGGGGAGATCCATGGGGCTTTTGAGATTATCAGCTCCCTGGCCCAGGTTCAGCAAACAATCCGGGATATGAAAATCAACGTGCTGTTATGGACGGCAGGGATTCTTGTCTGCATTATCGGTGTTGTCTGGTGGCTGATGCGGACATCAATAGTTGTACCGCTGGGGAAGGTTTCCCGCTATATAAGGGAGATTACCTCCGGTGATCTGCGCGGCGCGTGTACTATCGAAAGTCAGGATGAATTTGGGCAGATCGCAAGGGAGCTGGAGCAGATGAGTCATAATCTTGGCGGCCTGATAGGTAATATTGTTGCTGCCTCCCGAACCCTTAATGATGCCTCTGATGAGCTGGGGACTTCTGCGGTTACATTTGCCGGTGGTGCCAGGGAAATGAATTCCCGTTCCCTTTCTGTAAGTGCTGCTGCCGAGAGGATGAGCCTGAACATGAACAGTGTTGCTGCGGCAACAGAAGAGGCTTCAACCAATATCTCGCTTGTTGCCGGGGCTGCTGAGGGGATGTCTGAAACCATCAGCAATATTGCCGACAGCATGGGAAAAACCAGGGAAATTACGACAAGGGCCGTGGAGCAGGCGAAGCGTTCTTCAGGCCGGGTAGATGAACTGGGGGAGGCTGCACAGCGTATTGGCCGGGTAACGGAGACCATTACCGAGATTTCCGATCAGACCAGCTTGCTGGCGCTCAATGCCACTATCGAGGCCGCACGGGCCGGAGAGGCTGGCAAGGGATTTGTCATTGTTGCCAATGAGATTAAGGAGCTGGCCAGACAGACTGCTGATGCTACCTTTGAGATACGCAGGCAGATAGAGGATATTCAGAATACAACGTCCGGTTCTGTTGATGAGATTGGCAGGATTACCAGCACTATCAGGGATATTAATACCATTGTTGTCGAGGTGGGTGAGGCTGTTGCCGAGCAGAATGTTACCACCAGGGAGATTGTTGCCAATATCGCCCAGGCGAGTCTTGGCATCCAGGAAGTGACAGAAAACGTATCGCAAAGCTCTGTTGCCGCCCAGGAGGTTGCCCGGGATATTGCCCAGGTCAATGAGGAGGCAGCTTCCATTGCCGGGTCGGCTGCAGAGCTGACCGAAAAAGCGGGTCGGCTGCGGACAATATCTCTGGAACAGAGGGAGATGACAACACAGTTTACCGTGTAGCAGGTTATGAAGAAAATTGTCGTTTTTACTGGTTCCGGTGTTTCCGCACCAGACGCTTGATACCTTTCGTGATGGGGGCAGGGTGGTATATAGTTGCGTTACCGGATTGAAGACGTTGGCGCTCCTGAAGCCTGCACCTCTTCCCGGGTAAATTCGGTTATGTTTTTTTCTTTACTGGAAAAACCAATACAAATCAGCGTAATTTTTTTGCCCCTGGTCCGGTATTTTTCGGGGTATCCCCTGGTCTTGATCTGGGCAAGGGCCTCTTGTTCCGGCATATCCACCTTGAATTCGAGCAGATAGACAGAGTCGTCTATTTTTACTGGATATTTTTGTTCCGGCGGGACAAAAATATCCAGTAAGGAATTAGTAAATGCCGCAGACACTTCCAGATTTGGAAAACCCAGCGTATATTCGGTCATAACGCCATCCAGAAATACCTCCTTAATAGTCAGATAACCGGATTGAAACAACAGGGTAACAGGAGAAATCCTGTCAATATGAAAAGAGGTCAGCAGTTCTTCGCCGGCCTTGATATTGTTCAGTTGCGGCAGGAAAAAATGCCTTTGATGTAAGGTTTTAACCAGGAAGGTGGGGGGGCTGTTTCAAACCAATAGCTTTTGAATTGTTTGTTTCCTCGCAAAAACAACAGAATATCAAATGGATTATACACATGTTCGCCCAGGAAATTATACCCGTTATAC
>PDWI01009262.1_pt1 | contig 11360 bp, 9 predicted proteins | sample 1430891 | NCBI WGS metagenome assembly PDWI01 (sample SAMN01162508, study PRJNA174530) | Oral metagenome, whole genome shotgun sequencing project. | biome: Marine environment; feature: Marine mammal; material: Swab sample of the gingival sulcus; isolation source: swab sample of gingival sulcus... | reverse complement strand
TATAACTAAAAAGCCTTCATAATCTTCTCCTACCTCAAATTCATAAAAATCTTCTTTTACTTGACCGTAAAGATAAAAATCTTTTTTCATTTCAACAAGGTATTTTGTTATTCCAATTCGATAAAGCCTATTTCTCACTTTGGTACTACCTGTGGCATAGACATAAGCATCGGGATAAGCATCTAAAAAAGCATATACCGCTGACGCAACAGTAGATAATACTTTTTCAGTATCTCCATTATTTGTTACAACTAAATCATCTATTTCATCAGTTTCAGAATTATAATCTCCAAACGCAAGATTATAAACATTTTTATCGTTCATTTTCTGAAATTCGATAACTTTTCGTACAGCTCCTTTTATTCCTTCATTTACAAATTCAAAACGAGTAAATTCCGTTTCTGCTTTCAGATGATATTTTTCATTGTTCACTTTCTAAATTTCTTTAATTTCTATGCAAAATTAATATTTTTTTTGAGTGGGAAATTTTAATTAAGTTCCAATCCCCATATCACAGCTAACAATCAGTTATCGTTTTAAGATGACACAAATATAAGGTGTTTTTTTGATTATAATGAATTTCAGACAGATAAATAATATAGTTACCAAAGGCGAAATGCTAAAAGCCAAAGGCTAACGACTAAAACCTTAGTTTGAATACTAAAAATAAAATTGTTTTTTTATAAACTTTCGGATGCTTAGTGAAAAATATGAATAGATTCTGCTTTTAGGGAATTCGGAAAACTAAGCCTACATTGATGCCGTATAATATATTTATAGTACTATGCCCTATCATAATGAAGTCTTCAGGAAAACTTATGTTTATTCCATCTCCAATAGTATAGGTGTGAAATCCTATTTGTCCTTGTACTTTAAGACTAAGGCTTGGGGTAATGTTTTTATGATAGCCCAAAACCAAAAAGCCGGCAACTCCGGCAAATGTTTCAGAAGAAATACCATAGTCTTCAGAACTTCCTTTTTGAGAAACATAATCCACAGTGTTAAGGTTCCACGATTGTCTTAGTCCGACAAAGACATCGGGTGTTAAATAATAATTGCCCTGTATAAATAAGTTGTGTGAATTGAAATAAAAATCGTCTTCATAAAAAAAATCAGGTTGACCTCTGAAGAAATGATATCCGGCAGAGCATTCTATTTTATGATGATTGTTGTTGATAAACATACTACCGTAAGCCTCTCCGGAAATAGAACGCTCTGAGATAAACAATTGATTACTTCCTCCAAACGCTTTATTGACGATACCACCTGATATGCCTAATGCAAAATGAATTTGGGTACTGTCTGATTGGGCAGCATAAGAAATGTTGTTAGTGATTAGTAAGCTGATAGCTATTAATAATATTTTGAATTTCATATTGTGTTGGTTTTGATAATAAGTTATTAATAGTTAAAAATGCTCGGAATGGTATTCTATATCCGTTAGAAATAAACCCTGTGCAGGAGCAGAAGTACCTGCTTGGCATCTGTTTTTGGCTAAAATAATTTGTTCGAAAGCGTCTAAGTTAATTTTGTTTTGCCCTACTTCTAATAAAGTACCGACAATGGCACGAACCATATTTCTTAAAAAACGATTGGCTTTAATGGTTAATGTTAAATGTGAACCTTTTTGTTCCCAATGGCATAACATTAAATCACAATCGTTGGTTTTGGTATCACTGTGCAAGCGTGCAAAACTTGTGAAATCTTTGTATTTAAGCAGGATTTGGCAAGCTTCATTCATTTTTTCTACGTCTAAAGGTTTGTTCCAAACTAAGCAAGTGTCTAATGCAAATGGATTCTTTTGTAAAGAAATGCGGTATTCATAGGTTCTGGAAATGGCATCGAAACGTGCGTGAAAGTCCGAAGCTACCTCAAAAATACGATAAACAACAATGTGTTTGCCAATTAGAAAATTTAATCCGTATATTATTTTTTCTGCTTCAAACTTAGCAAAGGTATCAAAGTGTGCAACAAAAAAAGAGGCGTGTACTCCGGTATCTGTTCTTCCGGCTCCTATTATGCTAATGTTTTCTCTTAATTTTAAAGACAAGGCTTTTTCTATGGTTTCTTGTACAGAAACAGCATTGGGTTGGCGTTGCCATCCGTGAAAAGCAGTGCCATTGTAAGCTAACTCTAAAGCGTATCTTTTTTTAGTGCGATTATTCATTGGAGTTGGTTGTTAATGGCTTTTGTTTGGCAATATGTATCATAAATTCAAGATACTTGTTTTTGTAATAAGGTATTAACTTGAATTTCTGCTTAGAAAGCATTTCTTTTAAATCTTTTTTATCAGATTCTTTTTTGAATACTTTTTTAGAGCGTTCTATTTTTTTGTCAATTCCCTCTTTTGATTCACGTTGTTCCTCTTGACCGCGTTCAAATTCAGATTTTTCAGCTTCCAATAAACGCGTCATTATCATTTCTTGACGTTTGTAGGTCTCTAAAGATAAGCGATTGCTAATTAAATCGTCCTTTACGCTTTCAGACAGACGTTTAGCGTCTTTTAGTTTTTTCTGTGCAGAAGGAGAAATACCGTCCCCATTCATTAAATCGTTAAGCATTTTTTGCATTTTCTCGTGTTCGGCAATCATTTTTCCTCTGTTGGCATTCATTCTTTTTTGAGCTTCCGGACTCATCTTGCCATTTTTTCCGTTTTTCCCTTTTCCCTTCTTTTTGCCTTGTCCTTTTTTTAGTTCGTCCAACATTTTTTGCATTTGTTGACGTAGCGAGCGGGCTTGTTTTTTTGAGGGTTTAAAACCCGGTTTTCCTCCCGGTTTAGAACATTTTCCTTTTTTAGAGCAATTGCCTTGTTTTTTGCATTGTGAGGGCTTGCCTTCTTTTTGCATTTGCTCTAAGGCTTCAGCTAAAAATAAACTTAATTGATTGACTGAAGTCATTATCATTTGTTGCGCTTGTCCTAAATGACTTTTGCGGTGTTCTTCCAAATCGCCTTCTATTTGCTTAATTTGACGATTGATTTGTTTTATTTCTTTTTGAATAGGAGGCGCTACCGAGGCTTGTCGCGATGCTAAAGCATTAAGCGAATCTTTAACCAATTCGTAGTTCTCGTGCCATTTTACTTGTTGATTGGCATAATTAACATACAATGGACTTTGTGAGTGTAGATTTCTAAAATTGAAAATTAGTTCTTCTTGCTCAAATGATAGTGTGGTCAAATTTTCCAGTAACTGACGCAAAGCTTGTAGGTCTTCTTCGTATTGCTCGTCTTGGTTTTCGTCGAGCATAGCCTGCATTTGGTTCGCCATTTGCTCCATTTCTTGAGCACTCTGTTTTTGTTGCTTAGAGCTTTTAGAGTACTTCTTTTTGTTTAAGTCAGAAGATTCGTTTTGTAGTTGCTCTTTTATTTTTTCTTGTTCTTTCTCTAATTCATCCCATTTTAAAGGTTCTTTTAGCTGTTGATTTTTTTGCGCAATTTCTTTCATTTTTTCTGAAATATCCTTGAAGCGCTCTAAGTGCTCTTTTTGCTGTTGTTGTATTTCAGAAGCATCGTCCTTACGTTTTTGTTGCTCGGTTTTTTTAGCTAATTCTTGGTGTTCTTTGGCTAATTTTTGTAGTTCGCTAATAGATTGTTCTATCTTTTTCTCAACCTCAAAACGTTTCAACTGCTCTAAGTTTTGGTCTAAATTTTCGGAGAGTTCTTCCATAGACATTTCCATTTCTTCGGATAGTTTGTTGAACTCGTCTTTGTTGAACTCTTTCATTAAACGATTGATTTCGTCTAACATTTTTTTCATATCTTCATCAAGCAGATTGTTGAGCATTTTTTCTATTTCTTGCTGCTTCTTCAGAATTTCATCTTTTTGTTTTAGATGATTTAGTAGTTCGTTGTTTTTCTTATTTTCTTCGGCAACCTGTTTCATTAGTTGCTGTAACTCTTGGTGCTTTTTGCCGATATTTTTTACCTTGTTGTTGAGTTTAAAACGATTGCTTTGATTCTGTATCAAATCCTTTTTAAGATTCTGAACCTCTTTTTTGATTTCTTGACTTATCTTTCTTGATTGAGCCAGTTTGTCTTTTATATCAGATAGATGTTGATTGTCTATTTTTTTGATTTCTTCTTCCGAAGGAATGTAAAACTGTCCGATTTCTGATACTGCTTTTTTAGAACCATTTACCGCATCGTTGTCCCAAACTTCAAAATAATAAGTCAGCTTTTCCCCACTTTTGGATAATTTAGAAAAATCGAAGCTGTAATAAAATTCGTAAGGAAGCTCCTTTGATTCAATCGTTAAAGGTATTTTTTCTACCTTATTGTTTATTTTATAACAAAATAAAAGTTGTTTTAAACCATAATCGTCAACGGCATTTCCCTTAAAATAAAATAGGGAAGAAGTGATAGAATCTGCCACTGCTGATAAGTAGATTTGAGGGTATTCGTCTTTTACAATTTGCGCTTGATAGTCAAAAATAGAAGGTTTGTTAAAGTACTGGTTTGATAAGCCTAAAGAGTAAGAAAACGAGTGGTTTGCTGTCATTTCATATTCGATATTTTCTTTAGGATGATTCTGATACAAAAGGGTATCCTCAGAGGTATATAAACAAACTTTATCAGCTTGACTAATACGGTATTTCCATATTAAACGACTGCCTTCCGGTGCGGTAAAATCTCCTTTGTTTTTGAGTTCTTGCGTGGTTTCTCCGGTATATTTAGGAGGAATTATTTGTAAAGAGAAGTGCAACATTTTAGGGTCAGGCAAGACTTTTAGGTAATAACTTTTGCTCTGAAAATCATCACTTAAAAAAGAAAAACGAATGTCTTGATATACGCTTTTAAACTCAAAAGAAAAGCTATTGGCTGTTTCCTTTTTCATTAAATGTTTTGAACCTCCTGTTTCAAGAAACATTAATTGAGGGTAATAAATGCCGTCTAAAGTGATGCTTAATTTGAAATTATCACCACGTTTTACCTTTAAAGAATCGTTGGCGATTAGAATAGAAAATGGCGCTTGTTTTTCGTAATAGGTATCGTAATTGATAATGCGCTCAGTACTCTCTTTGATGACCTGTGGTGCGTAGAAATATAAGCTTAGAAATATAATTGTAGGAATGGATAACCATTTCAAAAACTTGAGGTTTTCTTTAAAGTTAATGGCTTGGTTAAAAGGTAGAATATTTATTTTTTTACTTTTTTGCTCAATGGATGCAGCTATTAAGTCGTTCAGCCGGTCATTTTCTAACATTGTTTCCAGCTCCAAAATATTTTTAAGTTGGTCTTTTAATTCCGGAAAATGTTGGCTTAGAATAAGGTTGACTTGTTCGTTACCGATGCTTTTTCTTATTTTCAGTAAAGACAGCAGGGGACGAATTAACCATATATACAGTAAAATAAAGGAGAAACTAAAAAGGCTAAAAAATAAAATCGTACGGACAGTAATTGAAAAATGCCCCAGAAATTCAGAAAAAATAAGAAGCAGATAAAGAGCTAAAACCGATAATAACCATAAGATAGCGCCTTTAATAAGGGCGTTTCTGTAGTATTTTTTGATGAAAGCATCTATTTTTTGATGTGTCTCTTTAACAGGATTTATCATTCTTAATGAATTATATTCAGTTGCTTAAATCTTTTATCTTCTTTTATGTGAATGCTGTATATCTTAAAGAGGTTTCTGCTGAAGCCTTATCATTTAACATTTTTTAGCAATTCCTAATGTTTTTTCTTTTTATACAAAGGTAAAGTTTTTTATTGAATCAACAAGTTTTTGTTTTTTGTTAGGGAGAACTTAATATTGAAATAATTCGTTAATCTGTTAATGTGCCAATGCGATAATGTGGCAGTGTGTTAAAAGTTCATAAAGTTTAAAGTTTGTAAAGAGGAAACCTGTTTGATTTTAAGCTGTTGGAATTCAGTGGGGTTGAAAGTTTTTGAGGTCAATGATTTAAGAATGTGACAATTCAACAATTCAACAAGTCAACAAATTCATAATTTATAATTTGGGCGAAAGAAACTTCGCCCCCAACATTACAACTTTCCGGCTTTAAAACCTTACAACTAATAAAGATTCTTCATTTAAAAGAAACTTTCCCTACAGAACTTTTAACCTTTATTCTTTAACTACTCCCTTTAAATATGCTTTTCAGCGTGATAAGAAGAACGTACTAAAGAACCACTTTCCACAAAGTCAAATCCTTTTTCTAAAGCTACTTTTTCTAAATATTTGAATTCTTCATCATTAATGTATTTCTGAACCGGAAGATGTTTCGGAGTAGGTTGTAAATATTGACCTATAGTGATGATTTTACAATTTATTTTCAGTAAATCGTCCATTAATTCTTCCACCTCATCAAAGGTTTCTCCTATGCCCAACATAATGCCTGATTTGGTAGTAATTCCATTTTTTTGTAAATATTCCAATACCTTTAAACTGGTGTCGTATTTAGCTTTAGAGCGTATTTGTGGAGTTAATCTACGTATGGTTTCTAAGTTATGAGATACCACATCGGGTTGGGCTTCTATAACCAAATCCAGTAAATCTGTTTTTCCTTGAAAATCAGGGATAAGAGTCTCCATTGTGATATGAGGACAGCTTCTTTTAACAGCAGTAATAACCTTTGCCCAAAAACTCGCTCCTAAATCCGGAAGGTCATCTCTATCAACAGAAGTTAATACACAGTGTTTCAGCTTCATTAATTTAACGGAATAGGCTAAGCGCTCAGGTTCGTTGTTGTCCACCGGTAGAGGGTGTCCTGTTTTTACCGAACAAAATTTACAAGAGCGAGTGCATATATCCCCTAATATCATAAAAGTAGCTGTACCTGCTGTCCAACATTCTGATAAATTAGGGCAATTACCACTTTCGCAAATGGTATGTAATTGATGTTTATGTACAATATGTTTAGTAGCCGTATATTCTTTTCCAAAAGGAATTCGTATTTTAGGCTTATTAGGATCTATTCTTCTTTTTGCCATTAGACAGTTTTATCTTAATATATTTTTAATGATTACTATTTTTTCTTAAAAAATTGTTTAGCTTGTTTTTTTAAACCAAAACGATAGGCTATAAATAAAGATAATAAATAAGGTCGTTGTTTGTATTGTGCCATAAGAGGTAAAGTATTATGATAGACATCAACTTCTCCTCCTAATTCTAAATAATTCATTTTTCTGGCTTTTCCACCTAAATCGAATGCTACCCCTCCTTTTAAGTATCCGCCAAATCTTAAGCTTAAATGGTCGAAACCTTTAAAAAAAGAAGCGGCTTTATAAATATGCTCAGGAGTATAAAATTCTTCATCAGAAAAAGGTATGGGAGGCGTATGCTCACTTTTGTAGTAATATACCGGTTTTAGAATCCCCAAAGCCAAACCAAAGGAATAAAAAGTTTCAATAGCCACACCATTATTGGTTCGCTTGATAAAACGTCTTATTCTTTTTCCCCAACCTAATTTAAAGGTTATTAGTTGATTTAACTTCCCAAATACTAATTTTTCTCCGTCTAAATAACGACTTCTGATGCGATACTCTTTATGGTGCTTTACCCAGTTTAAGCTAGCTTCATACATTCTTGTTTTCAAAGCATTTTTTCTTTTGAAAAACGCATAAGAAATACCTAATCCATTGGTGTTGATTTGAACAGCAAAAGTATTAGCTTCTGTGTTAATCTCAGAAACACCTTGCTTATCTATTTGTGAATAAGAACACAAAAAAGATAAAATAAAGAATGTTAAAGCCAATGTTCTCATAAAATCAATGCGTTTCGTCAAATAATATTTGGATTGTGATTGTTGATAAAAAGAACTTTTTTATAACTTATTATTAGTAAGTTAAAGTGTATTCTTGAATAAAAACAAAACAATCACAGCCTATAAAACAAAATGTATTTTTTGTTTTGATAGTCGCTTCTTGATTTGAGAAGAAACTGAAATATTTATTTAAATACTTTTAGATGTCTGCTTAACTGATACCTTTGAATACGCAGGGCAATGACTTGGTGCTTTGCATGAAGCCAATAAAAATAACGAAGTTACCAAAACAACACCTAATATTTGTAATTTTTTTCTCATACTATATTTATATTTTGTCTTAAAGACTATCTTTAATTATAAAAAAACGTTACCAAAATACTTTCTGATTAACACTTTTAAATCTAATAAACAGGTGTTTAGCAGAAAATATTGTGTAAAAACAATAATTGCAAACTTAATGAATAAAATACAACTTTTCAATTTAAATGACAAAGAAAATTTAGTCATAGATGAAAAGCTGTTTTCTTTTAGTTCTGATTCTTTAAACTATGGTGCTCCAAATAGCCAAGGCTTTGTTTTCTTCTTGGCGCATTTGCGCCTCGTCTTTAGGGGACTTATCTTTAAACCCAACCAGATGTAAAACTCCATGAATGACTACACGGTGCAGTTCTTCTTCAAACAATGTACCTATTTTGTCGGCATTGCTTTTTACAGTATCTACACTTATAAATAAATCTCCGGAAACAGTATCGCCCTCACAATAATCAAATGTAATAATATCAGTATAATAATCGTGTTGAAGAAACTGTCTATTGGTCTCTAAAATACGTTCTTCAGAAGTAAAAATGACGTTTATAGCGCCTAATTTTTTTTGATGTGTTTGCAAAACTTTTACAACCCATTCTTTTACTTTAGAGCGCTTAATGATAGTCGGAAAATCTATATCTTCATTAAAAAAATGTACTTTCATATTTTATGTGTTTAATGGTCTTGTGGTACTAAAAATTGAGCTGTTTGTCTTGATTTTTGTTCAATATAAATAGACCTTCCTGCAATTAATTTTTCAACAGGATAGGCTTGGTAGTTTCTTACGGTTATTAATTCCAAATGGTTATTGTATCGGATTTCAAAATGCTCTGACAATGCTTCATATAGAGCATTAAAGCTCATTTTAGGCTCGTCTATTACTACCGAAAAACTAATAGCTGAATTTTGCATTAAATTAACTTTTGCAGAGTATTGTGATAGGGTAGCAAATATTAGACTGATGTTTTTTTCATCTACAAAAGAAAAATCTTTGGTTTTGATAGATAGTAAAAGTTGGTCTTTCTTAAAAATAATGGATGTTGGAGCGTGTTTTGAGTGTATTTGACTGATTAAAGTTCCTTCGCCCTCGGGATTTAAAAAAGATTTAACCCGCATTGGAATTTTTTTATTCTGTATAGGCTGTATGGTTTTGGGGTGAATGATTTGTGCCCCATAAAAAGCCAATTCTATAGCCTCTTGATAAGGTAGTTTTTCTATTAATTTGGCTTCTTTAAATACCCTAGGGTCAGCGTTTAAAATACCGGGAACGTCTTTCCAAACAGTTAAAACATCTGCGTTTAGCAAATAAGAGAGTACGCCTGCTGTATAATCAGAACCTTCTCTGCCTAAAGTGGTGCTTTTACCTTGTTGATTAGCAGCTATAAAGCCTTGTGTGATGAATAAAGGAGATTGATGCTCTTTAAAGTAATTTTCACAAGCTTGTATGGTCGGTTCCCACAATATATTCGCACTTTTGTAATGATTATTACTAATCAGTATTTTACGAATATCAAGCCATTGGTGTATTTTGTTTCTTTTCTGAAAATAGGCAGCAACAATACTACTGGAAAACAATTCTCCAAATACCACTATTTTGTCATATTCATAATTGTAGTAATTGCTAGAAGATGTTTTTAGTAATTCTTTTAAAGTTTCAAAATGCAACAAAAAAGCTTTGGATTCTATCTCTAAATTTTCAATGATTTGTATATGAAATTGTAATATTCTATCCAGTTGTGTAGAATAATCTTTATGATTGAAGTAAACATCAACTAAATCCTCTAAGGCATTAGTCATTTTTCCTAAAGCAGATACTACAACTATAAGAGGTTCTTTGCAGCTCTCTACGATAGAAAACATATTTTGAATAGCTTCTGCGTCTTTTAAAGATGCTCCTCCAAATTTATATACTTGCATAAATTGAACTTAATTTTAGTATTTTATTTTGAAAAAAGAGTGATAAAGCAATGACTAAAGAGATGTTTTTAAGGTGTTAATTTCGTTTTCACTCAAGCCTGTTATTTTAGAAATAACTTCTATAGGATACCCTTCTTTTAGTCCTTTTCTTACAATTTCAAGTCTTTCAGCTTCACGTCCCTCTTTTCTACCTTCTTCTCGTCCTTCTTTTCTTCCTTCAATACGACCTTCAATGCGACCTTGAATACGTCCTTCTTCTTTTGAAGTGTCTAATGAATTTTTTAAATCTCGATAATATTTTAAACTGTCTTCATATTTTTGGTATTCTTCTTGGCTAAACCTTGCAATTTCAGCCGTTTCAAATAGTTGTAAGAAAATAGTTTCTCTTAATTTTTCAGGAATTCTATCTAATTTATGTAAATTTTTAATTACATACAGCCATTTGTCAAATCGTGTTTCTAACTCATCTACCCCTTTTTTGAATTTAGGCATTTCCAGATAGATGAAATTTAATTTATCTGAAAAAATATGATTGGTTTCAAGGTCTTTTAATTTAACATCATAACGGTATTTGTCTGGGAATGCTTTGTCTTCTTCAAATTCAAAATCGAGAATGGCAATGGTATAGATTTTTTCTAATTTGAAATCCCAGAAACTGCCTTTTTTAGCTTGTTCTTGAATGGGAAAAGTAGAATAATATATCATTCTATCTTTGAAAAACTTTTGTTTAGTTTTTTGTAATTCAACTATAAATTTTTCGCCTTTCTCATTGGTGCAATATAAATCAAAAATGGCTTTGCGGTTCAATTCAGTAGAGGCTAAATTTTCATTTTTCAGATAAGTCAATTCTGTAATTCTGCCTTGCTCTTCCTTTAATAATTCATTCAAAAAATCTAACAACAAGTTTTTATTAGGTTCTTCTCCGAATAAACGCTTAAAACCATAATCTGTAAAAGGATTAATATATTTTTCTTTGAAATCAGTCATCTGCATCTTAATTGTATGACAAAATTACTATTATTTTTTCTATATACAAGTTTTTGTATTGAAAATTATGGAGTAGAATGGCGTTCCTCACCTTTTTTATTGGTTAAGAAATGGAGTAAGGGATTAGTACGCTTTTTTTTAATTTTATTGTTTTCTGTATGTTGATTTTCAGTGTGTTGTTGTTGTTTTGAATAAGTTTTGTGATAGTGTTTTAGAAGCTTCATCACTATTATAAGGGATAGGGGTTATAAAAAATAGCATCTTTTTAGGATTGTGCAGAATAAATAAAGTCCGTTTATTTGCAATGTCATTAGAAGTAAAAGTCAATTTACCTAATTTTAATGACGATAAGCAAGAGGTATTTTGACATTTAGTTTTGTATAATTAAGTTTTCAATACATTATTCATATGCAAGTTGTTATTTTGATGTATTTGATGTAGATTAT
>PDWI01009261.1_pt1 | contig 11361 bp, 11 predicted proteins | sample 1430891 | NCBI WGS metagenome assembly PDWI01 (sample SAMN01162508, study PRJNA174530) | Oral metagenome, whole genome shotgun sequencing project. | biome: Marine environment; feature: Marine mammal; material: Swab sample of the gingival sulcus; isolation source: swab sample of gingival sulcus... | reverse complement strand
TTTTGAGTATATTTTAACAGAAACCTGCAATTTTGACCATAAAAAAATGAAATTTATCTTTTATTTTCAAAGTGTTGATCGTTTCTCAGGGTTAACTAGATAGAATCAAGAAAATTTCGACCATCAAGCCGCCAGCCATGAAAGGCTATAAAGGCAAAAATAAGGAAAGAAATAAAAATAAGGAGCTTATAAATTGTTTTGCTTCGTATATTATTTTGCATATCAGTTTTTAGGGTGATTGATTACGTTTGAAAAAAACTTCCGCCCTGTAAACGTCCATAAAAATCTGTCAAGAAAAATAATTTTCAACCAGACTGGCAAAAAAATTCCTTAGGCTATTAGTGCTGGCATGTTACCACGAGCATCTGAGTGGTTATGAAATCAAACTGGCTTAAGGAAAAATGATTAAAGACTCAGACTCTAATCAAACTTGCTATTTTATTCAGCAAAAGGTTTATTTCCGCATCGGTATCAAGCACCAGCAGCTTCGCTCCCTTGATTTTATCCGGCTGGGTAAAGCGTCTTTTCTGCTCCTGATAAATCTCCCATCTGCCGTCCGATACCGCCTTTGGATCACTGGCTCTAAGGGTGAATCTTTGCTGTGCCAGTTGATCACTGCATTTGCACATAATAAAAATAATCCGGGCCAGCTCGGCCAGCTCTTTTACCGCCAAATCCCTTTCATATGCCGAAGTATAGGTGGCATCCAGCACGCATGGTTTTGCGGCGGCCAGTTCGCCTTTAGCCAGAACTATCAGCCGATCATAGGTCTTGCGTGAAAATTCGGGGCTGTAAATGCCGCAGTTAAAATCAAGCCGCTGCCTGCTTGCTCCGGCCAGCCCGGCCAGCTCTTTCCGCACCCGGTCGGAATTATAATAGGCAGCCCCGACCTGCTCTGCCCAGCGGCGGCCAAGATAGCTTTTGCCGCTGCCGCTCAGGCCAAAAAATATATAAAGATATGGCAGGGGCTGCCGCTCTGGGGCATCACTTACCACCTGCATATCTCCTGGCAAGGCTGAAATATTTTGCCGCATCGGTCAGACATTTCTTGGCAGTCTGCTCATCCACCACCGGATCGGATGCGGTAAACAGGCCAATCTTGGCCCTGACATAGGCCCGATAACACTTATAAAAATCAAGCACATCAGCAATACCGTCATCCCCTGATGCCTCACGGTAGGCCGCCACAAAATATTCAGACAGATGCTCCAGACCATGAAAATCCAGATCCATAGCCAAAAAGGCAATGTCCGCCGCCGCATCCGAATATCTGAATCTTTCATTAAATTCAATGCAATCAAATACATATACCTTATCACCGTCAAAACAGATATTGGCCGAATATAAATCGCCATGACAATCACGAATCTTGCCGGCCTTGATTCTGGCCTCAAACAACTCACGGTCGGCAAGAAAATTCATCGAATAATCCTTGACATAATCAAATAATTCCCTGGTTAGGCCGCCCTGACCAATAAAATTTTCCGTCTGCTCAAAATTTTCGATAACATTAACCCCAAAGCCGTCTGCGGTGCCGTAATGGTCAATGGTGCTGCTGCAATCAGCCTTTTCATAGAACGGCACCAGCACCTTGACCAGGGCGTCAAGCTCCGCCTTGCCCAAACTGCCGTCAGCTATGCGTCTGCTCATCATGCCGCCTTCGTCCATCCTTTTCATTTTCAGGCCGTATTCGACTATTTCTCCGCTTCCAGCTTCCTTACTGCCAAGATGAAAGCCCTGTTCATCTTTGGCAATTTCCACCACTTCCAGATATAAGTCCGGGCATAACCGCCGGTTAAGCTCCAGCTCCTTACGGCAAAAAAATTCTCTTTTTTCCAGGGTGGAAAAATTTAGGAAACCAAAATCAACCGGCTTCTTCCATTTATAAACATAGCTGCCGGCCACGGTAACAAACGAAATATGGGTTTGAATCAGCTTAATATTTTCAGCCTGATGCGGATATATTTCAGGCTCCAGCAAGGCTCTTATAAACGAAGGTAAATTATCATTACTCATGGTATTACTCCTTTATTTTCATGAAAACAGATGCAAAAATATTTACTACGTGGTCATGCCGTTACGACTTCTAAACCAATAGGTTTTAGCTGCTTTATTTCAATTGCCTTGGGGCTATTCATGGCATGCCATAAATCCCAGTCCTGTTGCAGGCCAAGCCAAAAATCTGCGGACATTCCCAAAACCCGGGATAACCGTAAAGCGGTGTCAGGCGTTACTGCCCTGCGGCCTTTAATAATTTCATTAAGGCGAGGATAAGATACCTTCAATCTCTGTGCCAATTCAGTTTGAGTGATGTTAAGAGGTTTGACAAATTCTTCAAGCAGCATTTCCCCCGGGTGAGTTGGCGGGCGATTTTTAGGAAACCTTCTTGAAAGGTTATTGGTGGTAGTCTGTGATTTCAACTTCATCTGCATGTCCCTCTAACCACGTAAAACAAATGCGGTATTGTTGATTTATTCTGATACTGTATTGGCCTTTTCTGCTTCCTTTCAACCGTTCAAGCCGATTTCCAGGAGGAATTTTAAGTTCGGCAACATCTTGTATGCGGTTGATTTGGTCAAGTTTCCGTCTTGCAATAGGCCAAATTTGCTGTGGACAAATTTTTCTGGCAATTTTGGAATCAATCCCATCAAAAATGTTTTCTGTCCCGATATTTTTGAAATTACTTATCATATAACCCGTTATAATGGATAGTATTGCACAGGTCAACATAATGGGAATAGGAAAACTATTTGATAGGATGTCAAAACAATAGACCCAATAAGCACAAACCTTAACCGCCTCCTAATCTTTCAGCTTGAACTTGGCAACAATGGCGTTCAAATCCTCGGCCAGCACCAATAGATCGGCAGCACTGCTGCCCACCTGATTGATACCGGTATTTATTTCATGAACAAGACCACTCACCTCACCCGTATCCGATGAAACCACGTTAGAAGCCAGCGAGGCATTGCCAAGATGGTCATTTACATCTTGAGTACCCGAGGAAACCTTGGCAACATTACCGGAAATCTCCTGGGTGGTTGCAGACTGCTGTTCAATACCTACCGCTACGGAAGAAACAATCTCGTTGATTTCATTGATAATGCCAACCACATCCCCAATGGCTGCCACTGATTCCGCAGTTAAATCCTGCATATTTCTGATCCTGTTGTTAATCTCTCCCGTAGCGTCCGCTGTCTGCTGGGCAAGAGCCTTTATTTCTCCGGCAACAACAGCAAAGCCCTTACCCGCTTCCCCGGCCCTGGCTGCCTCGATGGTGGCATTTAGAGCCAGCAGATTGGTTTGATTGGAAATATCTGATATGGTTTCAGTTATCTGGCTAATCTCTCCGGCGGCTGTTCCCAGATTATTCATTTTTTCAGAAATGTTGCCTGCCCGCCCAACCGCCTTGCCTGTAATTTGGCTGCCGGTACTCATATTGGCTGCCACCTCGTTTATGGAAGCAGATAACTCTTCGGCGGCAGCAACCACCATCTGTAAATTTTCAGACGATTTTTCGGTGGCCTCGGATATATCTTTTATATCACCAGCCATCTTTTCTGCTGTTGAGGCAGCATTATCAGATTTATAGGCTGTCTGCTCCGAGCAAATAGAGGCCTTGTCAGAGATGGACGAAAGCAAGGTTGCAGAATCAATTAGGCAGCTATTGTTTGTTTTGATTTGAACGACAATTTGATGAAGATTATCGATAAACATATTCATCCATTTTGCCAGCTCACCAAACTCATCACGGGTATTTATTTCCACTCTGCGGGTTAAATCGCCCTCTCCCTGGGCAATATCCTTAATAATTGAGAGCATCAGGGCAAAACTCCTGCTAATTCCGCACACAATATAAAGGCAGAGTAAGGCAATACCCAAAAATACAATCCCGGAAAAACCTGACATTTTCAGCAGAGCAGCTTTTGAGAGCTGGTTAATATCCTCAGCAATCTGCTTGCGGTAATTTTGGATATTGTCGATATAAACTCCTGTACCAATCCAGAAATTACTGCCGGGAATAGCTTCTGAAAAAGCGAGCTTTGAGACATCTCCTGCCCCGGGTTTCGGCCAGATATACTCGATAAACCCGCCGCCGTTTCTTGCATTTTCATACATCTGCCTGACAAAAAAGACGTTATTTTTATCTTTCGCCTGCCCAAGATCCCTGCCGATAATTTCCGGTTTGGTCGGCAAGGCCACATTTACCGTTCCCTCATAGATAAAAAAATAGCCGCTTTTATCCTTTTCAAACCGGATATCGTCCACGGCAGCCCTGAGGATTTCTTTTTGCCTTTCTTTATCTGAAATACCGGCAATAGCCTGCCCCAGAGACAAGGCCATGGAATGGGTAGCAACCTGAAGTTTATCCTTATGCCCTTCCAGCATCTTGGAGGAAATTCTTTCAGTAGCCATCTCTTTAAGAGAGTTATAGCCAAGCGTACTGAAAAAGAGCATAACCACAAAAAGAACTATTATGGCTGCAAGTATCCATCTCATTTTGGCCTTGATAGAAATATGGTTCATAATAGCTCCCCGGTAAAATAAATGTTGTCAAAAGGTTTGAATTTAATAATCAAACGCAATACCATAAAAAAAATATTTGCGAAACCTAAAATATTTTACATGAAAATGACTTGTTGTTTTAACTAGATAGGTTGTTTTTACTATCAATATTTTACTAACAAAATGGTCATACTATGAACCAGAGGAAAATAGCGGCTCTTTTGGAAGATGTCCGCCGGGGCAAATGCAAACCGGCCGATGCAGCCGGTCAATTATCTGCTTTAACTACACCAGAGACAAGCGATGCCTGCCTTGATTATCACCGCCGACTTAGAACCGGCATACCAGAGGTAATTTATGGAGAATCCAAAACGGCAGGGCAAATCATCACCATTGCCAAAAATATGCAGGATAACGGCTCTCTGATAATCGCCACCAGGGTAGGCGGCAAAAAAGCAGCCAAAATACAAAAAAAACTTGCCTGGCTAAAATACCATCGCAAGGCAAGAATGCTAACCGGCAATATCCCCGATAAAAAAACGGCCGGCAGGGGCCCAATTGCCGTGGTCTCCGCTGGCACCTCGGACCTGCCAATTGCGGAGGAGGCCGCAGTTACCCTGGAAAGCCTGGGACACCAGGTCAGCAGAATTTACGATGTCGGCGTAGCCGGTTTGCACCGGATTTTAAGCCGCCGGAAAGTATTGCGTAAGGCATCGGTAATTATTGTCGCTGCCGGTATGGAAGGTGCCCTGCCCAGCGTGGTCGGCGGCCTGGTTTCATGTCCGGTAGTGGCGGTGCCGACCTCGGTCGGCTATGGAGCAAGTTTCGGCGGCCTCTCCGCATTACTGGGTATGCTCAATAGCTGCGTGCCGGGGGTGGCGGTGGTCAATATTGATAATGGTTTTGGAGCGGCCTGTATGGCGGCGGCCATCAACCAAAAATAGGCAATTTGCGAATTTATCCCGATTTGCTTGCAAGATTAGTTCATTGAATTATAATCCTCTGGTTTGCAAACTTGATTATGGCAAAGGTATCTTGACTCCTTAGCCTTAACCCTGCGGCAAAAAGCGGGATACTTAATTAAACTCATTTGTTTTCAGGAATTTACATGAATAAGCTGCTTAAATTAAAACTTGGCTTTCTGGTTTTTGTTATCATTGCTTCCGTGACCGCCCTGACCCCTTCGTTCTATGACCAGGTGCCGGACTGGTGGAAAAAGTATATGGCTCCCGAAGGTCTGCGTTATGGTCTTGATCTTCAGGGCGGCCTGCATCTGGTGTTAAAGGTCGATCTGGACAAGGCCGAACAAAACACCTTAAATCTTGCTGCCAATGATCTGCGGGATACCCTGGCCGAGGAATCCATAAGTGCGGTCAGAACCCCGACCGAGCTGAAGGATACCGTTATACTTACCCTGCCAAACAGCGGTGCAGTAAAACAGGTTCAAAGCCTGGTGGATGAATCATTTCCTGATATCACAGCAAGAGTTGAGCAGAAAGAGGGCAGCTTTCCCAGGATTTTTCTTACCCTGAAAAAGGAGAAGATTGATTTTATCCGCAACAATGCGGTTGCCCAGTCCCTTGAGATTATCCGCAACCGGATTGACCAGTTCGGGGTGGCGGAGCCAGTTATCATCAGACAGGGAACCGATGAGATACTGGTACAGCTTCCGGGCGAAAAAAATCCGGAGAGGGCCATGTCTCTCATTAAAAACACCGCCCAGCTTGAATTTAAGATTGTTGCCGACGATGCCGGACTTGATCTTGACCAGCTAATTGAAAAGGCCAGAAAATCCGGCCAATGGACGGAAGAGAAGGATCTCGGTCAGCTTAACCGGGTTCTGGCCGCTTCCCTGCCCAGCGGCACCTCTATTTCCTTTGAGCAGGAAAAGGACAAAAAAACCGGTCAGGTCATCAAAACTCCCATCATCCTGCAAAACACCGTACTGATGACCGGCGATATGATTAAAAATGCTCAGGTCCGAGTCGGCGGTAATTTCAACGAACCCTATGTCAGCCTGGAACTGACCGGACGCGGCGGCAAGGTTTTCGCTAATATCACCGATAAATATGTGGGCAGGCGCATGGCCATCGTGCTTGACGGCGTGGTACGTTCTGCTCCGGTGATTCGGGAAAAAATCGTTGGTGGCCATGCCCAGATTACCGGCTCCTTTACCCATGAAGAGGCAGCCGATCTGGCCATTGTCCTGCGGGTTGGTGCCCTGCCTGCACCGGTGGACGTTATCCAGAAAATGACCGTTGGGGCCAGCCTTGGTCAGGACTCCATAGAAAAGGGACTTATGTCCGGTATTTTCGGGGCAATTATGGTACTTGCCTTTATGGTCATTTATTATCGGCTGTCCGGCGTAATTGCCAATGCCGCCCTGGTGCTGAATATCCTGTTTCTTTTCACCGGTCTTGCTATCCTGAATGCAACCCTCACCCTGCCGGGCATAGCCGGTATCGTGCTGTCAATCGGCATGGCTGTTGATGCCAATGTCCTTATCTTTGAGAGAATGCGCGAGGAGCAGGCCCTAGGAAAATCGGTGCTGTCCAGTATTGACGGCGGTTTTGGCAAGGCCTTCTGGACCATTGTTGACTCACAGGTTACCACCTTGATTACCGCCATGGCTCTTTTTATGTTTGGTACCGGCCCCATCAAGGGCTTTGCCGTTACCCTGTCGCTGGGCATTATCTTCAACCTGTTCACAGCACTTTTCTGCTCAAGACTGCTTTTTGATACGGTCAATAGCGGCAAGTCCATGAAAAAGCTAAAATTTATGCAGTTTGCCAGCCGCCCGAACCTTGATTATATGAAGATAAGAAAGATTACCTTTACCATTTCCGCCCTGATGGTGGCCATCGGCCTGATTGCCTTTATTCAAATCGGCCGGGGCAAGGCCAATCTGGGGGTGGATTTTTCCGGCGGCTCCCTGCTGCAATATAAGTCCGAGCAGGATTTTACCATGGATGAGGTGCGCCATGCCTTCGATGGCAGCAAGCTGGCCGGGGCAAATCTGCAACAGGTGGAAAACGAACACCGGCTGATCGTCAAGGTGAAAAAATCCGCCAAGGTAGTGGCCGATCTTGATGAATCCGTATCGAAAATTCTTAGAGAAAAGCTGCCCCAAAAAACCTTTGTTCTGGAAAGCCAGTCCGAGATAGGCTCCTCGGTCAGTGCCGTGCTGCGTAACAAGGCCATTCAGGCGATTTTAATCTCCTTTGCCGGGGTTATTCTTTACCTGGCCATGCGTTTTGATATTCGCTTCGGGGTGGCCGCTGCCATCGCCACCTTCCATGATGTGCTGGTAGTGCTGGGCATCTGCTGGCTGATGCAGGTTGAAATTACCTTGCTGATCGTTACCGCCCTGCTCACCCTGGCCGGCTATTCACTAAATGACTCGGTGGTAGTCTTTGACCGGATTCGTGAAAATATGCGGAAGAACCAGAAGGCCGAATTATACGACATCATCAATGACAGCGTTAATCAGGTCATCAGCAGAACCATTGTTACCTCGCTCACCTCGGCCATGGTGCTGCTGGCTCTTTTCATTCTTGGCGGTTCGGTGATTCATGATTTCTCCTTTGCCCTTTTGACCGGAGTTTTGGTTGGTACCTACTCCTCAGTCTTTATCGCCAGCCCGCTTTTGATACTTTGGGGCGAGCAGGCAGTCAGAAAACAGATCAAAAAGGAAACCCTGCCGGAAACGGTTTAATGGATAATCTGCCGCTGCCGGAGCAGGTTATACGGGTAGAGAGGGAGCAGAATTTTTGTTTTTCCTGTCATCCGCAGGTGCCGTGTTTTACCGACTGCTGCCGAGAACTGGAGCTTGCCCTTACGCCCTATGATGTGCTGAGGCTGCGTTATGCAACCGGTCTTTCTTCCGGCAGGCTGCTGGAGCAATATATCATAGTCGAGCAGACTGATGATGATATCTTCCCAAGATTTTATCTAACCATGATAGATGACGGCCGGGCAAGCTGCGTCTTTGTCAGCCCCAAAGGATGCCGGGTTTACGAGCACCGCCCCGGGGCCTGCCGTGCCTATCCCACCGGCCGGGGTGCAGCCGTCAACCGGCAGGGCGAGATGAAGGATATTTTTATTCTGCTGAAGGAAGGACACTGCCGGGGATATGAGGAACCCCCTAGTCAGACTGTTTTTGAATATCAGCAAAATCAGGGGCTTGAAAAATACAATCATTTTAACGATAAAACCGCCCGTATCCTGCAGCATCAGCAGGTCAGAGAGGGCAGGAAATTCACCAGCGGGCAAATAGATTATTTCACCCTTGCCCTGTATGATCTGGATAATTTCAGAAAGCGGCTTTGGCAAAAAGAGCTGCCGAGCACCGGCCAGCTAACCAGACTTGATTATTCACGCCTTGAAGATGATGAAGCACTGCTGGATTTTGGCATTAACTGGCTGTTAAATGAACTTTTTGAGAAGCCATGATAAAACTTATTGTTTTTGACTGCGACGGGGTGATGTTCGACTCCAAGCCGGTCAACCAGAGATATTATAACCAGATCCTTGATCATTTCGGCAAACCCGCCATGACCGCCGATGAGCTGGAATATGTTCATATGCATAATGTGCAGGAAGGAGTATCGCATATTTTTCGCAATTATCAAGAAATAGATATGGAGGAGGTCAATAATTACCGTAATGGTATGGATTATACCCGGTTTATCCCCTATATGGTCATCGGCAAAGACCTGAAGGAATTTCTGGAGGCAGTCAAAGAACGTTTTTACCTGGCCATTTCAACCAACCGCTCGGACACTATGGAACTGCTTCTGGACACCTTCGGGATAAAACAATATTTCGGCAAGGTTATGACCCCAATCAATGCCGAAAGGCCCAAACCTGCCCCGGACGCAATGCTTGAAATTCTTGATTATTATCAGGTAAAGGCCGAAGAGACCATTTTCATCGGCGATTCAATGGTGGATCAAATGCACGCCAAAGCCAGCGGCGTACAGCTAATTGCCTTTAACAACCAGAGCCTGCAAACGCCGTATCATGTGAAATCATTTATGGAGATATGGAAGCTGCCGATAATGATGGATTCGTAAATCTGCCTTAATACACCTGATGTTCGCTGCCGTTTTCCGCAATAATCAGCAAGCCCGATAAAATTTGACAGCGGATGCAGCTTGTAGTATTCTAATCAGTTTTATTACAGGTGTCTGCCATTGGGGCAGTCATCCTCTTCGCTCTTTGCCGGAAGCGGCGGAGGGCCGCAAATTTGGGAGTATTCCCGTTACCATAAGTCCGTGAGGAGGAATTTATGAGAAGATACGAGACGATCTGCATTCTCCGCCCAGGTCTTGGCGAAAGTGAGATCAGCAAAATCATTGAAAGCACCAGTAAGATTATTACTGATGCCCAAGGAACCATTATCGCCGTTGACCGGTGGGGCATAAAAAAACTTGCCTACCTGATCAAAAAGGAAAGCCAAGGTTATTATGTGCTTTGTGATTATGCCGTAAGCCCGGAAGCCGTCTTTGAGATGGAGAGAAAATTCAGGATTGACGATGCCGTGCTTAAGTATATGACCGTCAAACTTGCCGATGAAATTTCTGAAGAGGAAATAACTGCGGCTGCCGCCGATGCCGAGGAGAAACAGGCTGAAGCCCAGGAAGAGGCTGAGCAGGAAGACGGATCAAAGCAGGATACGGAAGCTGAGGAAGAAACAGCAAAAGAAGACAAGGAATAATCACAAGGGGTTAATCATGGCTAATAGACCACAGAAAAAATTGTTTGCCAGAAAGAAGGTCTGCCGTTTCTGCGTGGACAGAGAAATGACTATTAACTACAAGGATGTCAAGATATTACGCAACTTTGTTACCGAGCGGGGCAAGATCATTCCCCGCCGGATTTTGGGCACCTGTGCTTCTCATCAGCGGCAATTATGCGATGCGGTAAAAAAGGCCCGCCAGATTGCCCTGCTGCCTTACTCCGGTTCAATTCAGGATCAAAGGTAATTTGAGCAGTAATGGAGCCGGGCCGACAGCAGCTTGAGCTGCAGCATATATTCAGGGCTATTTTTATTGCCTTGATAGTATTTACAGCACCGCTGCTGGATGGATTGCTGGCAGCCGGATTTATTGCAGCCCTGGTTATCGGTCTGGTCTTTAATTATCCAAGACCATTATGGTTTGCCCTGACCCTCATTCCCCTCGGCTGGGTTTTATCGCAGTCATATCTGCGGGGTGATACGCCGAATCAGGCCGGAGTGAGAGGAGTAATAACTCAAGGGGCAAGCTGGCTGGGATATGGTTACGTGGTGTCGATTTTAATCGGCAAGCCGCTTTATGGCGAGATAATACGGCATTTTACGGAAGCGGTGGACGGCGTAATACTGCAATATCGAAGCCTTGAAAGCATCCCGGCCGAAGAGCTGATTTTGGCCGAGCAGGCCCTTAGCCAGATGAAAATGGTCGTACCGCTGGTACTGCCATCCCTTTTTGCCTGCGGCATCCTGTTTCTGGTCTGTCTGAATATGGTCTGCGGCAACCTGATTTTGGCTAGGTTGGCAAAAAAAACGAAGCCTTGGCCCTGGTTCAGGATGTGGCAATTGCCGGATAAAATGGTATGGATGCTGATTGCCGCTGGTTTGCCGGCCTTAACCGCCAGCGGGACTTATCGGGTAATCGGTATAAATTTGCTGATATTTTTTGCACTAAGTAAATATATTCCTGCGTTGCAATTGGAAAGCAAAAATGTGGAAAACAAAACTGAAACTACAAATTTAGTAAATGAAACAAATAACGAATAAAAAAAATTTAGCAAATTCACCCATAAAACTTAGTCTTCGCCATTTAAGCGTAAATGTTGGCTCGGTTCAGGTGT
>PDWI01009260.1_pt1 | contig 11361 bp, 11 predicted proteins | sample 1430891 | NCBI WGS metagenome assembly PDWI01 (sample SAMN01162508, study PRJNA174530) | Oral metagenome, whole genome shotgun sequencing project. | biome: Marine environment; feature: Marine mammal; material: Swab sample of the gingival sulcus; isolation source: swab sample of gingival sulcus... | reverse complement strand
TCGCGGTTTCCAGGGCAAGAATTATTGGCTGTTCTGTCTCCAAGTTCATCAGTTAAACAGGCGCACTATATCATTATAAAAAACAAAAATCATCAAGGTAAACTCTTGCTTTGGTACATCTTTAGCTTTTACTGTAAATTGTTTATTGTCCGACTTGTATTTTATAGCATTTTGTTTTTTTGATGTTATTTCGTCTAACCCTTTTTCTCTTTCAATTTTTTTAGGTTTTTCCTCTTTGGATTGTTCTTTTGGTTCTTCAATAACTTCAGCAACAGATGTTATTTTAAGTTCCTCTAATTCTTTTTTCGCCTCTTCAGCATCCTTATTCATTTTTTTTGTGGCTGCAATTTTTATTTCCTCATCTATCTCTTTTTTCTTTCTTTTTTTCTTCTTTATTTTAGGTTTTTTAGCAGTTTGTTGTAAGTCAATTTCCTTTTTAATGTATATTGTTCGTATGTCCTCAATTTTATATTTGGGAAGAAGTGCTTTGGGCTTTATTCTTAAGGCTTCTCGGTAAAAAACTACTGCCTGCGAATACTGTTTTGCCTCAAAAGCTAACTTGGCATTCTGCATCGACTGTTTATATTGTTCCTCAGTATTAAACTCCTGAGCTTGTAAGGAATTTATAAAAAGTACAAAAAATGTAAATAAAAATATTATTTTTGTGTGGTGTTGCATATTGCTATTTATTGATAAAGGCAATCTTAAAAAAAATAAAATTTGCATGAGTAATATCAACAGCGTTTAAAATTTCATTCTTTTTAGAGATTACCTAAAAATTAAGGCGTGCAATTTATCATAAATTCTGTTTTTGTGCAAAAAATGTAATAAAAACAAAAAAAAGTGCTAAAGTATTTGTGTATTAAAATAAAAATACCGTTATTTGCACTCCGAAAATCACGACTTAAGAATTTAAAAGATATATAAAGATGTCAAAAATTTGCCAAGTAACAGGAAAGAAAATGATGGTGGGAAATAACGTATCTCACTCACACTTAAAAACAAAAAGAAAATTTTATCCAAATTTGTTTGTTAAGAAGTTTTATTTAGTAGAGGAAGACCGTTGGGTAACTTTAAAAGTTTCAGCAGCTGGTATCCGTACTATAAATAAAAAAGGATTAAGTGCCGTATTAAAAGAGGCAAAAGCAAAAGGTTTTATTAAAAACTATTAAAAAACAGAAAAAAGATGGCTAAGAAATCAAAAGACAGCAGAGTTCAAGTTATTTTAGAATGTACTGAACACAAGGATAGTGGAATGCCCGGTACTTCAAGGTATATTACTACCAAAAACAAAAAAAATACTACTGGGAGATTAGAATTGAAAAAATATAATCCTATTTTAAAAAGGGTAACTGTTCATAAAGAAATTAAATAAATAAAGTTATGGCTAAGAAAGTTGTTGCAACATTAAAAACAGGTGAAGGTAAGACTTTTGCAAAAGTTATTAAAATGACTAAATCGCAAAAAACAGGTGCTTATCAATTTAAGGAAGAAGTAGTAAATACAGATAATGTTAAAGATTTTTTCAAAAAATAATCTTTAATGTTTGTTAAGATATTTTAAAAGAGGCTGATTTTTATTAAGCCTCTTTTGTTTTGTATATGGGTATTAAAACTTTATTTGTTATGAATAAAGTAAATATTCTATTTAACTTGTGCTATTTATTAATAAAATGTGTTATTTTTACCCAATAATCGGAAAAATTAATTAAACTTCATGGCAATGGGCTTATTCTCAAAATCAAAAAAAGATAAATTAGACCAAGGACTACAAAAAACAAAAGAAAGTGTCTTTAAAAAATTATCGCGAGCAATAGTAGGTAAATCATCGGTTGATGAGGAGGTGTTAGACAACTTGGAAGAAGTGTTAATTACTTCCGATGTGGGTGTTACAACAACATTGCGTATTATTGAGCGTATTGAGAAACGTGCGTCAGAAGATAAGTACTTAAATACAAACGAATTAAACAAACTTCTTAAAGAGGAAATAGCATCGCTTTTAGAGGAAAATAACACCACCGATATTAATGATTTTGAAACAACTCCTAAGTCAGACGGAATGCCTTATATCGTAATGGTTGTAGGTGTTAATGGAGTAGGAAAAACTACAACAATAGGTAAATTAGCTTATCAATATAAAAAAGCTGGAAAAAAAGTTGTACTTGGTGCAGCTGACACATTCCGTGCAGCAGCTATTGAGCAATTAGATATATGGGGAGAAAGGGTAGGAGTGCCAGTTATTAAGCAACAAATGGGTTCTGACCCTGCATCGGTAGCTTATGATACTATTGAGTCGGCAATGAGCCAAAAAGCTGATGTTGTTATTATTGATACAGCAGGGCGTTTACATAACAAGGTTAACTTGATGAATGAGCTTACTAAGGTAAAAAAAGTAATGCAGAAACTTGCACCAAATGCTCCTGATGAGGTTTTATTAGTGCTTGATGGTTCTACAGGGCAAAATGCTTTTGAACAAGCTAAGCAATTTACCAAAGCAACAGAGGTTACTTCTTTAGCACTTACAAAGTTAGACGGAACAGCTAAAGGGGGTGTGGTAATAGGAATATCCGACCAATTTAAAATTCCGGTTAAATACATTGGTATTGGCGAGGCAATGGAAGATTTACAGGTCTTTAACCGAACTGAATTTGTAGATTCTCTTTTTAAATAATTAAGAATTAAAAGTTAGGAATTAAGAATGCTAAATGTAAATATGTAAAATTCTTAATTCTATCATTTTTTATGAATAACAACATCAACTTATTCACGCTTGGTTGTTCAAAAAACCGCGTAGATACCGAAGTCCTTATGCGACAACTTGAAGCTAACGGATTTTTGGTAGAGCACCAAAGCACTTCAAACAATCATTCTATAATCATTATAAATACGTGTGGATTTATTGGCGATGCTAAGGAGGAGTCAATTGAAATTATACTAAACTTTGCTGAAGCAAAAACACAAGGTCAAATAGATAAGCTTTTGGTATTTGGCTGTTTGTCGGAAAGGTATAAAGATGAGTTAGAGCAAGAAATACCCGAGGTTGATGCGTGGTTTGGTAAGTTTGAGTTGCAAAAGATGTTATTATTCTTAGGCGTAAAACCTAAAGTGGTTAATCCTGTAAGGATAATAACTACACCTAAACATTATGCTTATCTGAAAATATCGGAAGGTTGTAATCGTACGTGTTCTTTTTGTGCTATTCCGCAAATTACAAAAAGGCATAAATCCGTTCCTATGGATAGTTTGTTAAAACAGGCACAAGAGCTTATTCAACAAGGAGTTAAGGAGATTATCTTAATTGCTCAAGACCTTTCTTATTATGGTCGTGATATTTATAAAAAGCCAATGTTAGCAACCTTAATGGAGGAACTTGCTCAATTAAAAGGTTTGCATTGGTTACGGATACATTATACTTATCCAGCATATTTTCCTGTTGATATTCTTCCTGTAATGGCAAAGTATGATAATATCTGTAAATATATGGATATTGCATTACAACATATTAGCGATAATATGTTAAAGATAATGCGTAGAAACATCACAAAACAAGCTACTTACGATTTAGTTAATCGCTTTAAGCAAGAAGTGCCAAATATTACTTTACGTACCACTTTGCTAACAGGTCACCCAGGTGAAACAGAGCAGGATTTTCAAGAGTTGAAGCAGTTTGTTAAAGATATTCAGTTTGACCGTTTGGGTATATTTCCATATTCTCACGAAGATGATACTTATGCGTTTAAAAACTATAAAGATGATGTTCCAGAGGAAGTAAAACAACGTAGGGTTGAGGAGGTAATGGAGTTGCAAAGTCAAATATCGTTAAATAAAAATTTGCAAAAAGTGGGAACTACCCTAAAAGTGTTAGTTGATTCTTTTGATGGGGAATATTATATTGGGCGTACACAATCCGATTCGCCCGAAGTTGATGGCGAAGTGCTTATTGCCCCAACCAAACATTTACTTGTAGGTACTTTCTACAATATAAAAATTACAGATGCCGATGAGTATGATTTGATAGGTGAACCTGATTTTTAGTGCGTTTTTAAGGTTTTATTGTTCTTGGTAAAAGTACTACATTAAACAAAAAATTGATTTCATTAATAATTAATCATTTAAAATTGAAAAAGTGGTATTTTAACTACTTGTAAAAAAGCTATTTTTTTAGGTTATTGCAAGGTTTAAAAAAAGAGAGCAAGATGTTTGAAGGATTGCAAGTATTAGATAGTGTTAGATTAAATTTTAGCGAGAGTAGTTTAACTTTTTTGAACCTTACTTTGGCGTTTATAATGTTTGGTATAGCCTTAAATCTGCGTTTGAATAAGTTTAAGCAGGTTTTTGTAAAGCCCAAAGCAGCTATTGTAGGTATTGTTTCGCAGTTTGTACTTATGCCAATGATAACTTTTATTTTAGTTATCTTATTAAAACCATCGGCAGGAGTGGCTTTAGGTATGATATTAGTTGCATCTTGCCCCGGTGGTAATATTTCAAATTTTATGAGTTCCTATGCTAAAGGAAATGCTGAATTATCGGTAACTCTTACTGCTATTGCCGATTTATCAGCAATAGTTATGACACCTATTAACTTTGCGTTTTGGGGTGGTTTATACTCTAATATTTATGCCAAATCTAAACATCTTATCATACCTATTGAAATTGATATCTTTCAGATGTTCAGGACTATGATTATCCTATTAGGAATCCCTTTGGTTGTAGGAATGATTTTTGCTCGTTTATATCCACGTCTTTCAATAAAAATGCGAAATCCTATAAAAATAATATCACTATTTATTTTTGCAGGATATGTTATTGTGGCAATAGCAAATAACTTTGAGCATATTAGAAGTTATGTTGCAGTTATCTTTTTAATTGTATTAATACATAATGCTTTAGCCTTAACAACAGGTTTTTCTATCTCTAAGATATTTAAATTGAAAAAGCCAGATGTTAAAACGGTTACCATTGAAACAGGAATACAAAACTCAGGCTTGGCATTAGTTTTAATCTTTAATCCTAATTTATTTAATGGTATAGGGGGCATGGCGTTTATAGCTGCTTTATGGGGTATTTGGCATATAATCTCAGGGTTAGGTATTGCCTTTTTCTGGTCGAGGCAAAAATAATTGTTAGATACTTATTTAGTGTTAAGCTGTAATCTTAAAAAATAAGTATTTTTACTATTGTAAACCAATTACTACACAAGTATATTTGCCAATTAATAAATTTTAAATTTAACAACAGTGGATATATTTGATAAAATACAGACAAACAGAGGACCTTTAGGTCAGCATCAAAGCATAGCTCAAGGATACTTTATGTTCCCAAAATTAGTTGGTGAGATTGGACCTCATATGGAGTTCCATGGTCAGAAAATGCTTAATTGGAGTTTAAATAACTATATAGGTTTAGCTAATCATCCAGAGGTGCGTAAGGCTGATGCCGATGCTGCAGCTAAATACGGAATGGCAGCTCCTATGGGGGCAAGAATGATGTCAGGGCAAACTGATTATCATGAAGAGTTAGAGCAAAAACTTGCTAAATTTGTAAATAAAGAAGATGCTTTCTTAATCAATTTTGGATATCAAGCAATGGTTTCTATCATTGATTCAATAGCAGGAAGAAATGATGTAATTGTTTACGATTCCGATTCGCATGCTTGTATAATGGACGGAATATTCTTACACAAAGCTAAGGGTGGAAAAAGTTTTGTATTTCCTCATAACGATATTGAGCGTTGCCGAAAAATGCTAACTTTTGCTAAAAAAAGAGCTGCTGAAACAAATGGCGGTATTTTAGTAATTACCGAGGGTGTATTCGGAATGGAAGGTGACCTTGGTAAATTAGACGAGATTGTTGCATTGAAAAAGGATTTTGACTTCCGTTTACTTGTTGATGACGCTCACGGATTCGGAACAATGGGTAAAACAGGAGCAGGAACAGGTGAGCATTTTGGTGTACAAGACCAAATAGACCTATACTTTGCAACTTTTGCAAAAGCAATGGCAGGAATTGGCGGTTTTATCGCTGCAAAGCATGAAGTGGTTGATTTCTTACGTTATAATATGCGTTCGCAAACATTTGCAAAAAGTTTACCAATGCCAATGGTAATGGGTGCTTTAAAAAGATTAGAATTATTACAAAACGAACACAGCTTACGTGAAAATCTTTGGACAATAGTAAGAGCATTACAAAGCGGTTTACGTGAAAATGGTTTCGATTTGGGTAAAACTAATTCGCCAGTAACACCAGTAATGATGCACGGAGGATTAATTGAGGCTACTCGTTTAATCATCGACTTACGTGAAAACTACAAAATATTTACATCAGTAGTAATTTATCCTGTAATACCAAAAGGACAAATATTATTGCGTTTGATTCCAACAGCAATGCATACAATGGAAGATGTTGAGCGTACAATAAATGCTTTTAAAGAGTGTCGTTCAAAACTTGATGCTGGAGAATATCAAACTGAAGATTTTGAAGATTTAAGTAAATTAATGGCTTAATTGAATATTGAGTTGTAATACTTAACATCTAAAAAAAATATATAAAATACCTTAATTGAGCTTTTGCCTTTTAAGGTATTTTTTTGTATTGTTGTTTTATTTTAATTTGCAGATGAATATAAAGCTAAATAATCAGATTATAGAATTGTTGCCAAGCACTCATTTTACCGAGTTGCGTAAACAGCAACCAAATGCTGAATGGTGGCAAAAAATAATTGATTTTTTAGAAGAATGGTCAAACAATTTGCCCTATGTTTATGCTAAAACTTCTGGTTCAACGGGCACGCCTAAGCAAATTAAATGCCCTAAAGAATATTTGTTAGCATCGGCAAAGCAAACTTGTGATTTTTTTCAGTTGAATGAGCATTCAACTGCCTTATTATGCCTTTCGGCTGATTATATTGCAGGTAAAATGATGCTTGTACGTGCAATAGTTTCACAAATGAATTTGTTTTGTGTTGAACCTTCGTCTTATCCTATAAAAGATGTTAATTCCGAAATTGATTTTGTGGCAATGGTATCAATGCAAGTGGAGGAATCGGTAAAAGATATGTCTAAGTTTAATCTGTTGAAAAATATAATTATAGGAGGGTCTAAGGTTTCTGACAAATTAGCCGATAAGTTACATCAATATAGAGGTGCTGTGTTTGAAACGTTTGGAATGACAGAAACATATTCGCATATAGCATTAAGGCAATTGCAACCTAATAAACAAGATTATTTTATTCCGTTAAATGGAGTGTCGGTAAGCAAATCGGATATCAATACTTTAATTATTGACTGTCCTAATATTGGTGTTAATAAATTGCAAACTAACGATGTTATAGAGTTAAAAAACAAAGGTTTTAAATGGTTAGGACGACAGGATTTTATAATAAATACTGGAGGTATAAAAGTAAACCCCGAACAGATAGAGAATAAAATAAGTTCATTAATTAGTAAACCTTTTGTTATTGTTGGTAAGCCTGATGCAAAGTTAGGCGAAAAAGTAATTTTACTTATTGAGGGTAAGGAGTTTGAAATAAGTCAGTTATATGAAAGTTTAAAAAATAACTTATCAAAATACGAAACACCAAAGGAGATTGTTTTTATTGATAACCTTCCTTTAACCGCTTCGGGTAAGATTAACCGACGGTTAGTTAATCAAATAATATAGCTTTATTTAGTACTTTTTATAATTAGTTCGGCATTTTTTGAATATTCTATTGTTTCTGTTTCTATTATTTTAACAGTCTTTTCGTCGCGTTTTTGCAATCCTTTTAAATAATATTTGTCGTAATAAGTTAAGCAGTTAATAGCCACTTGATAATAGTTCTTTTCATCTAAAAGAGTTAGTGTTTCTTTAGTTGTTAATCCGCCTAAACGCTTAGATATGTTGTTTATAGCAATTCGTAGTGAATCATCATTATTATTGGCATATTCTCCAATCAGATTTTTTGCACGTTCTTCTTTTGATATTGATAAAAAAATCACTTCAGCCTCACGCATCTGAGAGAATAGTGCTTTGGGGATATTTACCCTACCTATATTCATGCTTTCGTCCTCTAACCATAGAGTTTTTTTTCTGTCAATATCTTTTATATCCCAAAATAATTCATTCTCAAACTGTTCGGTTGTGGGTTGGGGGATGTGTTGAAAGCTACCAAATGCAGAACCTCGGTGTTTAGCTATTCCTTCTAAATCAATAACTTGTTCGCCTTTTCTTTGTAGCTCTTGTAGAATCTTAGTTTTTCCGCTACCAGTATAACCACCTAAAATTTTTAAATTGAAAGATTGCTCAAAAGTATTAAGAACATAATTGCGAAATGCTTTGTAACCATCTGTAATTCTGTAAGTGTCGAGTCCGTTTTCTTGTAATAACCCTGCAAACGATTGGCTACGCATACCGCCACGCCAACAATACACAACTACTTGATTATTTTTAGCAACTTTTTTGCTTTCGCTAACAAACCAATCTAACTTAGGATTAACGTATTTATAGCCTAGTTCTATCGCTTTTTCTTTACTTTGTTGTTTGTAAACAGTGCCAACTTTTGCCCTTTCTTCGTTTGAAAATAAGGGGATATTTACCGCACCTATAACATGTCCTTTTTCAAATTCGGCAGGCGAGCGTACGTCTATAATTGGAATGTTCAATAAATTATTTATGTAGTTATCTATTGTTATGTCTTTCATACTTTTTCTAATTTATTTATCATAAACATATCATGTCTGATATTATTATTGAAATATCTATTAATTATGATTAAATTTTGTCTCGCTACGAAATTTGATCGTGAATTTTAAACAGATTCAATAATGCAAAAAAAAGTAAAAAAAACAAATATACTATAATAGTATGGGTATAAATTTTTACCGTTAGTTTTTATTTTGTATAAATGGTTTGTATTACAGAGTATTATAATGTACCTTTGTAAGGTAGAGTAATAAGTCTTGTTATTATTATAAAGCCAAATAATATCTTCATATTTCCATTACTTTATTAAAACTTATTTATTAGTTGATTGTTTTACAATAATTATATGTAATAAAATCCAAATACTTACATAGACTTATTTTTAATTATCAAATAATTAAATGAATGAGTTTTTTTTTACTAAAAATTTATTCACTTTTGCAGAACATATAAAAAGTTTATTTTAAAAAGATGTCTAAACAAATAAAAATCAAAAAAGGATTAAACATTCCTTTGAAAGGGCAGGCAGAGAAAATCATTGCAAAAGAGCAAGTTAATGTTCCATTATTTGCATTAAAGCCTACTGATTTTCACTCATTTACACCCAAGTCAATGGTTAAGGAGGGCGAGAAAGTAAAGGCAGGAACAAATTTGTTTTTTGACAAATATAATCCTGAAATTAAAATCAGCTCGCCAGTAAGCGGAACGCTAAAAGCAATTGAGCGTGGAGAACGCAGAAAGATTTTGGCTTATGTAATTGAGCCAGACGGTCAGCAAGAGTACCTAAAATTTGAAGTGGACAAAAATGCCGATAGAGAAAAAACTATCGAACTACTTTTAAACTCAGGTGCTTGGGCATTTATCAGACAACGCCCATACGACATTATTGCTAACCCAAAAGATACCCCAAAGGCAATCTTTATCTCAGGTTTCGATAGTTCGCCACTTGCTCCCGATTATGATTTTATGCTAACCAGCCAAAGTGATGATTTTCAGGCAGGTATAGACGCATTAAAAAAACTTACAGACGGAGCTGTCCACTTAACTACAAACGGAGCGTATCCGCCAAGCAAACTTTATTCTAACACAAAAGGCGTAGAATTACATTCAATTAAAGGACCTCACCCAGCAGGTAATGTTGGTATTCAGATGCACCACATCGACCCAATTAACAAAGGAGAGGTAGCTTGGCACATCAATCCGCAGGATGTAATAATTATCGGACGTTTGTTTAACAAAGGCATATTTGATGCTACCAGAATTATTGCTCTGACAGGTTCAGAGGTAGAAAAGCCAATGTACCACAGAGTAATTTTAGGAACAAACATTGCTCCACTTGTTAAAAATAACGTTACAACTGACAAGAACTTACGTTACATAAGCGGAAACGTACTAACTGGAACAAAAATCAGCGAGGACGGATATTTAAGTTTCTATCATAACCAAATAACAGTAATCCCAGAAGGTGACGATTACGAATTTTTCGGTTGGGCAAGTCCAGGTTTTAATAAATTTAGTGTATCACGTTCATATTTTGCTTGGTTAATGCCAAACAAAAAATACACAATGAACGCTAATCTGCACGGAGGAGAACGTCCGTTTACATTCTCTGAGCAATACGAAAAAGTATTACCAATGGACGTACTTCCAGTAAACCTACTTAAAGCAATTATAATCAAAGATATAGACCAAATGGAGCAACTTGGAATTTACGAAGTTGGCGAGGAAGATTTGGCACTTTGCGAATTTGTTTGTACATCAAAAATTGAAGTGCAAAAAATATTACGAGAAGGTTTTGACATAATGATAAGCGAAACAAAGTAGAGACGTAATTTATTACGTCTAATAAATTAAAAGGCGTAGAGACAATTCAAGAATTGTCTCAAACAAATAAAAAACAAAGTAAAAGTTTAAACAAAAAGCCAAAGGCTAAAGGCAAATAGCCAAAAGCCTAAAGCAAAATAAATAAACAAATGAAATTCATCAGAAACACAATTGACAAAATTAAGCCTAATTTTGAGAAAGGCGGAAAGTTACACGCTTTCCATTCGCTTTTCGATGCGGCAGAAACATTTTTCTTTGTTCCGAAAACAACATCAAAATCGGGTGTGCATATCCACGACAGCATTGATGGAAAACGCTCAATGATTCTTGTTGTAATAGCAATGATTCCAGCCTTGATTTTTGGAATGTGGAACACAGGACATCAGCACTTTTTATCATTAAATGAGAGTGTTAGCATAGGTACGGCTCTTTGGTACGGATTTTTAAAAGTTCTACCATTAATAATAGTATCGTATGTTGTTGGTTTAGGAATTGAAATTGCCTTTGCACAAATGCGTGGACACGAAGTGCGTGAGGGCTTTTTCGTTAGCGGTATGTTAATTCCGTTAATCGTTCCAGTAAATGTTCCTTTATGGATGGTAGCAGTAGCAACAGCTTTTGCGGTAATCATCGGCGTTGAGGCATTTGGCGGAACAGGAATGAACATCTTAAACCCAGCCTTAACAGTACGTGCATTTTTATTCTTTTCGTACCCATCGCATATGAGTGGTGATGCAGTATGGATAGCAGACAAAGCAGATGCTTTTTCAGGAGCAACTCCATTGGCAAACTTAGCTGCTAATAATACTGCCGACATTCCAAGCGTATCGGATATGTTTTACGGCTTTATACCGGGCTC
>PDWI01010594.1_pt1 | contig 11363 bp, 11 predicted proteins | sample 1430891 | NCBI WGS metagenome assembly PDWI01 (sample SAMN01162508, study PRJNA174530) | Oral metagenome, whole genome shotgun sequencing project. | biome: Marine environment; feature: Marine mammal; material: Swab sample of the gingival sulcus; isolation source: swab sample of gingival sulcus... | reverse complement strand
GACAGCTCTCCTCTGGGAAGTTGTTTTCGCTGCAGGGTATTTTGGTAGAGATCGTCATCTTCACCGTGGACAAGCCGGTTCTGCAGCGGCGGCTGTGAACGGTACAGGCCGGGAACCATACGGTCTGCCACATATTTTGCCGCCTGGGTATTGGCAAGAATCATCATTTCGGCGACAATAGCTGGGCGAGGCTGATATGCACCTTGCCCTGATAGTCAACATGGATATTGACATCCGGAAAAGGCAGCAGCAGCGCGCCGTTGTCAAGCCTTTGCCTGCGCAGTTTCTGCCGCAGCATGTTAAGAATGGTGATCTCTTCATCATCTTCATTATTGGCAATTATCTGATCTACCTGATCATAGGTCAGTCTGCGTGTAACCTTGATGATTGAGGGGAAGATCCGTACCCGCAGCACCTCCGCCTGTGGTGACAGCAGGATCATAAAGCTGAACGCCGCCCGGATCTCTCCCTGAATCAGGCTGCAGATTCCCTGTGACAGATGGCGCGGCAGCATCGGTACCTGGCGTTCGGGAAAGTAGATGGAGGTGCCCCGATGCATCGCCTCAAGAAAAAGAGGATCGCCCGGGCGCACATAGTGGGCCACGTCGGAGATATGGATACCGACCAGAAAATTCTCTCCCTCCTTTTCAACGGTAAGAGCATCATCGAAGTCGGTTGTTGTCGCGCCGTCAATGGTGATTGGCGCCAGATGGGTAAGATCCTTCCGGTATTTATCGGTAAAAAGTTCTTCATTACCGCATTGCAACAACCGCTCTGCCTGTTGTCTTGCCGACAGGGAAAAAGCATCGGGCAGATCTGCTCTCAGCATCGGGATATTTTCATCTGCTGACCAGACTCCTGCCTTGACCAGCAGATGAAAGGGGGCCTGCGGATGATGAAAGCCGCTGCCTTTAAGAATTTTCTGGGCCACATCCGCCTGCTTGCTCTCCTTGCCAAAGAGATACCACTCCTTGAGCAGGGTAAAAATATCCTCATGGGTTGCAGCGCAATCGGCGGCGGTAATTTCGCCGTTATCTATCCTGCGCAGAAACTCGCCGCCTTCGGCAATCAAATACGCCCCTCCTTGAAGCGGAAAAAGAGGCGGTCACTGAATATACAACGCAACAGAGCTGACACCGTATCATCATTGGCGCCTTCGCCAAAGATCAACTCGGCAAGAAAGGTTGGGGTAAAGGCACTGTCAGCTTCCTCTTCAATAAGTTCCCAGATCTCTTCAAGGTTGACATCAGCCATAAGTGCCAGCCGCTTTTCGGTAGTATTTTTCAGCTGACTGGTAAGACTTTCTCGATTTTCCGGCAGAGGGTGAGTCTGCATTGAACAGTTGACAACCCGCGAGACAGGAAGATTTACTTCCCGGCCTTTCTGGTTGATAAGACGTAACTTCTTCGGTTGGCTTTCGGTAACCAGGGCGCAGATAAACTTACCGTTATCCAGATATTCTATAAGTTTTCCTGCGACAATCATAGGAGATACAATTTTGTTACCTTTTATTCGAAACCCGGCTTGGGGACAGATCAGTGTACTCCGAAGTTTCGGTTTCATTTGATGTTATGGCTGGAGACTGTCTGGTTCAGCCATACTGGTTTATACCAATTTTCTGCAAGTATAATTTGCCTTTGCCCTGTTTTCTGGAATAAACCAAAACTTATTATAAATCTCAAAGAAAGCAAGAGAATAGAAGGTGCACGGAGACAAAGGCGCCCCATTATACCGTAAACCTGTTGCTTTTGTCCATCAGGAACCGTGAAAAAAAATAATTGCTTGCCAGCTCCTATTTTTAACGATGGTCAATCTGCGATATCAGAAGTAGTGACAGGCAAGAGCCAACTACTGGCATCGGAGATTGTCTTTTCCTGTTATTCAGTATATAGTTTTCAGGCAATTATTGAGTTCTCTTTTTTGACCACGGTTTCTCTATGCACATTCCTACCATGGAACAATCTGTTACTTCCGGCATGGTTGCCATTGTCGGGCCGCCAAATGCGGGGAAGTCGACGCTGATGAACGCTTTTCTGCAACAGAAGATCTCCATTGTCAGTCCAAAACCACAGACCACCCGTAATCGTATTGCCGGGATAGTCAATGGTGATGATTTTCAGATTGTTTTTCTTGATACTCCGGGGCTGCATAAGTCGCGGGAGGCGCTTAATATGGAAATGGTGCGTATCGCGCTGGCCAGTCTTGCCGGTGTTGATCTGGTGCTTTTTTTGATGGATGTTTCTTTGCCGTTACCGGGGAAGGTGCGCAGAGAAAAGGAGGAGGAACTGGCGGGATATCTTGCTGAAGTAAAAAGCCCGGCACTGCTGGTTCTGAACAAGGTTGATCTGGTTGATCGCAAAAAATTGCTGCCGTTGATAGCGGCTTATGAAAAATTGTTTCCGTTTCAGGAGATTATTCCCGTTTCGGCAAAAACGGGAGACGGTCTGCCGCTTCTGCAGCAGGAGATTATAAAACGTCTGCCACAGGGGCCGCGCTATTTCCCGGAGGATATTCCGACCGATGCCTCCGAGAGGTTTCTCTGTGGTGAGATAATTCGGGAGAAAGTATTCCTGCTTACCGGTGAGGAGATCCCATATTCCACTGCTGTTATTGTTGAGTCGTTTAGTGAAGATGACAATCGGGGTGTGGTGGTTATTGATGCTGCCATTGTCCTGGAGCGCCAGTCGCAGAAGGGAATTGTTATTGGTAAGGGTGGCAGGAAATTAAAGAGTATTGGCACTGCCGCCCGCAGGGATATTGAACGGCTTCTTGGCACCAAGGTCTATCTCAAACTTTGGGTAAAAGTGAAAAAGAACTGGTCAAAAGACAGTTATTTCCTTAAGGAATATGGCCTTATATAACTCCTACTTTCTATTGGTATTTATCTGTCTGGTATGGAAAATCAGACTGGCGAGAACACTGTAGGCCGCTTTTAACTGGTTGTCCGCTTCCAGTTTTTTGGTAAGTTCCTTGTTCTGTACCTGCTGTACTACTGGTTTTTCCCGCGGCAGGTGATGTGGTAATGTACTCTCCTGAGCAGACGATGTATCAGCTTCTTTATCATTTTCAGACTCTTCCTGCATGGGAACAATAATATCAGGAGTGATGCCCACTGCCTGAATGGATATATCATCAGGGGTATAGTATTTTGCCGTTGTTATACGGATCCCGGCGCCGTCTGGCAGCGGGATAATGGTCTGTACCGAGCCCTTGCCAAAGGATTTTGTCCCCACTAGAATCCCCCGTCTGTGTGCCTGAATTGCTCCGGCAACAATTTCTGCAGCACTGGCGGAACCTTCATTTATCAATATAACCAATGGATACTCTGTGTTTTTACTGTTGTTATGTGCCGAGAAAATACTGTTTTGATCCTCCTGTCGACCCCTGGTGGAGACTATCACGCCCTGATTAAGAAAAATATCAACAACATCCACCGCCTGTTCAAGCAGGCCTCCGGGATTATTACGCAGATCAAGGATTACCCCTTCAATTGGTGCTTTTTGCGCGAAAAGATTGAGTTGTTTGCGTAGCTCCAAAGAGGTGCTTTTCTTAAAGCTGGTTATTTTGGCATAGAGCAGCCCGGATTGCAGTGTTTTTGTTTCAACGGAGTGCAGGGCAATATTTGCCCGGGTGATAGTGAACTCTCTGGGGGTGGTCCATCCCTTGCGCAGTATGGAGAGCAGGACGCTGGTTCCTCTCTTGCCACGTAATTTCTCAATAGCCTTATAGACACCAATCTCCCTGGTCGGTTTGCCGTCAATTGCGACAATAATATCTCCTGCTTTGAGATGTGCTTTTTCTGCCGGGGTATTGGCGATGGGTGCAATGATGGTCAGTTTGTTATCCTGTACGGTAACTTCAATACCAATGCCGGAAAATTGACCACTGGTCTCTTCCTGAAGATCCTTGAAATCTTCTGGAGAGAGGTATGAGGAGTGGGGATCAAGCGACTGTAAAAGCCCCTCTATTGCACCCTTGATAATCTGGGCAGGTTCAACTTCTTCGACATAATGTCCTTCAATGATGCTTAAAACATTGGAAAATATTTCCAGCTGTTGGTAAGTATCTGCCAGTATCTCTTCTTCATTTTTTTGCTGCTGAGGGGATGTTTCTACCGGGGACGAGGGATTTTTCTCTTTGGCGCAGAGAGGTGCAGGCAACAGCAGAATTATTGTAATAATCGCTGTCAGAGACAGTAGTCTCTTATAGCAGGAGACGGCATTGACAGCAGAGAAAATATGGCAGGAAAAGTACATGGCACTCTTGTATGAAAGACCTGGGCCTGTTGGTTATTTGGCAAATTTCAGCTGTTTTGGTGCAAGCCAGTTAAGCGGGTTGAGCTGTTGCTTTTCCTTACGGATTTCAAAATAGATTCCTTTGGTGAACAGGGTTGCACTCTCACCCGCCAGAGCAATTTTATCGCCCTGATTAACTCTTGCCCCTTTTTTCACGTTGACTTCTTCCAGCCGTGAAATAACTGAATAGTAGTGCATTCCATGATTAATAATAATAGTATTGCCGTATCCCTGCAAATATCCTGCGAAAAAAACTTTGCCGTCGCCAACGGCGATGACCTCTGCGCCTTCGGGGCTTTTTATCTCAATGCCGTTACATTTATGTTTTTCGCCAAAGGCGTTGGCTGTTTTCTGGTGAAATTTCGTGGCGATAACTCCTCCCTTGACCGGCATTGGCAGCGTCCCTTTACTGGCATGAAATTTTTTCTGTTGCAGGATAATATCATCTTTTATTTTGGCGATGGAGTCGGTGAGTTTTATCGATGCACTGTGCAGCTCCTCTATCGCTTGGCGTCGCAGTTTTTTCTGTTTGCGTATCTCTTTAAGCCTTGTCATCCGCTCTTCTTTGGCAAGAACAACCTGCTGTTCCTCTTCTTTCACCTGCTCTATAAGTTGGGCACGGACAATGTTTCCGAGTTTAAGGGCGCGCTGTCCCCGTTTGCGTAAGTCGAGGGTGTGTTCATAGGCTGAGAACACTTTTTTATCGTGTTGCAGCAAAATATCAAAGGCATTTTTCAGGGTGAGAAGATCAGGGAGTGTCTTGCTGGAGAAGGTGGCATTGATCAGACCAATCCTGCCCATGGTATACAGAGCAGTGCCCCTTTTCTGTAAGTGACCCCATGCCTCATCGCGTTTTACTTTCAGAAATTTCAGCTCTGCTTCCTGTTGCGTGATTTTCTCTTGTTGCTCTTTGGATTCGATAAGCAGGCTCTTGAGCTGAATCTGGTGCTGGAGTAGCTTTTTATCGAGCTGCTCTATTTCGGCAAGAATCTGATCCGCCCGCAACTCTTCTTCTTTCTCCAGACCTTGTTGAACAGCAATATCACCTTTTAACGTAATGATTCTTTTCTGGTATCGTTCTATCTCTTTAACCGGAGATTTCTCAGGGGCAGCAGCAAGGCATAACCCACCATGGAGCTGCAGAAAAAAGAGAGTAAACAAAAAAACATATGGGTGTCGTCTTTTCATGGCTCAATATTTAAGAAATTTCTCAATGGTGGTATAGCTGCCGATCGTACAGAGTAGAATAGAAGAGACGATGATGATGCCGACAGTTTCATAAGAGAAAAATCTGAGCGTAAAAATATCAAGAAAACCAGGAGTTGAGAAATGGTTCTCAATCCAGGTAAAAAGGAGATACAGAGATCCTATGCCAAAGCTGGAGCCGAGAAGACCCTGAATGATTCCTTCCAGTAGAAAAGGAGTACGTATATAGTTATTGGTAGCTCCGACCAGTTTAAGCAGTTCCATTTCATTATGCCTGCCGAGGATGGTGAGGCGGATGGTATAGGCAACCATAAAAACGGCGGTCAAAATAAGAAGTGCCCCGCTAAGCATCACCACAATTGACGAAAGTTTCGTTGAGTAGTTGAATTTTTCCACCCAGTCCTGACCATATTGTACTTTTATCGTACCGGGCAATTTTGCCAGATAGGCAGAAAAATCCTGCAGTCGGCTAAGACGGCGCAGACTCTTTAACGGTATAATTTCAACAGATGGCGGAAGAAAATCCTGAGGGATATCATCAAGTACCTCTCTATTCTCCCCCAGCTGCATGGAAAAGCGCTCATACGCCTGCTGTCGACTGACAAAAGAGATCTTCTCCACCTGATCAAACTGATTGATCTTGTGGCGGATCTGTTTTTGCAGCTCTGGACCCGGTTCCTCTTCAAGATAAACAATAAGCCGCAGTTCATCGCTCAGTTTTTCGCCAACATTGAGGATATTGGTATAGATCAGCGCAAAAAACGAAAAGATCAGTACCGAGAGGGTAACAGTAAGCAGTGTCATTAACTGCATTCCCCAGGTTTGTCGCAGGTTACGGCCAAGTTGCCGGAAAACGGTAAACCAGAAATTCATGAGATATCACCTGTTACTTTTACTTGAGGGGTGGTAGGCGCTGTGTTGCCGACAAGTCGCCCTCTGGAAAGTTCAAAAATTCTGTGCTTGCCGGAGCGAAAAATCGCCTCATCATGGGTGGCAACGAGAATGGTTGCGCCAGCCTTGTTGCACTGGCTGAGCAGTTTCATCACCTTTTCGGTGGTTATAGCATCAAGATTTCCGGTGGGCTCATCAACCAGAATAATAGTGGGAGAGTTGGCGATAGCTCTTGCCAGAGCCACTCGCTGCTGTTCCCCTCTGGAGAGCTCGCCGGTGATAGTGTTATGCTTATCAGTCAGATCAAGATGGGCGAGCAGGTTCTTTACTCTTTTCCGGATAAGTGCCGGTTTCTTATAGGAAACCTCCATCGAAACAGCGATATTTTCCGCTGTTGTCCTGTCTGCCAGGAGTTTGAAATCCTGATAGGCAACACCTATCTTTTGCCGCAATTTCGCAAGGCGGGTGCCGGTAAGCTGGTTGATTGGTTTTCCGGTTACTTCAATAAGCCCTCTTGTCGGGTGTTCCATATTACAGAGCAGTTTAAGCAGGGTTGTCTTACCGGCACCGCTCTTACCAATAAGAAAAGCCATTTCTCCGTTGTTAATAGAGAGAGAAACCTCGTCTATTGCCTTGATATCAGGCATATAAACTTTTGAAACCTTAAAAAATTCAATAATGGGAGATTCGTTGTTTGGAGTTGTCGACATAATAAAAAACGTTTTAATTGTTATAACTACTTTTTTCGCCGTAGTTTCGTCGGCAGAATATTCATCTGTTCCCGGTATTTTGCCACAGTCCGGCGGGCAATTTTTATATCTTTTTCTTCCAGTTTTGCAGCGATAGCACTATCACTTAGCGGTTTTCTTTTATCCTCCTCGTTGACAAGGCGTTTGATAATCGTCTTGATAGATTCTGCGGCAAGGGAGGTGCCATCTTCTTTCTGAATGGCTGTCGAGAAAAAGTATTTAAGTTCATAAATACCCTGAGGGGTATGGACATATTTATTCGATGTCGTTCTGCTTACGGTCGATTCATGGACACCAATATCATCGGCAACATCTTTCAGGATAAGCGGGTTGAGATGTTCGGGACCTTTTTCAAAAAAGTCGTGTTGAAATTTCAAGATGGAGACCATCACCCGATAAATGGTCTGTTGTCGCTGGTGAAGGGATTTTATAAACCAGTCGGCATTCTTCATCTTGTCAGCAAGATATTGCCGGGCCTGTTTGTCTATCTCACTGGAGTCAAGCATCTGTTGTACTTCATCAGAGAGTTTGAGATCGGGCAGCTCTTCATCATTGAGCTGGACAACAAATTCATTATTAATCTCTCGCACATAAACATCCGGGGCGATATATTTGGTTTGCTCATTGGTGTAAGGTAGGCCGGGGTAAGGCACAAGTTCTTCCCGGATAAAGGAGACGGCAGCCTCGACTTCACTGACCTTTTTTCCTGTATATTTTGCCAGCTGGCGATAGTTTCTGGTCGCAATCAGTTCAAGATGGTTACGGACAATATCTGCGGCAAGACTTTTTTCCTTGCCCAACCGTTCAAGCTGTAAAAAGAGTGATTCGCTAATATCCCTTGCCGCAATACCGGGAGGGTCAAATAGCTGGATAACATCACAAAGGACATATTCCGCTTCATCCCGATCACATGCTGTGGCAGAGATAATCTGCTCAAGATCCACTTCAAGAAAGCCGTAGCGGTTGATATTGCCAATAATAAAATGGGCAATTTCTATCTCCTTCTCATCAAGATCTTCATGAGAGAGCTGCCATCCAAGGTAGGCGGCCAGGCTCGGCTGCTCTGAAATAAAATCAAACTGGGAAGGAGCGTCTGCCGGAGGTCTCTCTTTCGAAAAAGAGAGATTACTGTCAAAGGTATTGGCATAATCTTCCCAATTGGTTTCAGGCAAAACCGATTCAGAAGCCGATATCTTTTCTGTAAAATCATGTTCCTGGGGGTTGCCGGAGTCCTCTTTCGTTGTCGAGAGAGAAGAGAGATTTTCTTCATGTAATACCGAAAATGTCTCCTCCAGCGCCGGATTTTCCTTCAACTCCTCCTGCAGAGCGGTGGCGAGCTCCAGATGGTTGAGCTGCAGTAGCTCTATCGCCTGCCGAAGCTGCTGGGTCATAACCAGCTTCTGGGCAAGTTTGAGTTGTTGTCTGAGTTCAAGAGCCATTGCAGAGAGGGTTACATGTGAAAGTTTTTACCAAAATAACGTTTTTTGGCGACTTCACTTTCAATAATATCATCGGCGACTCCGCTGGTGAGCATCTGCCCTGCATTCATGATATAGGCAAAATCGCAGACCTGCAGCGTTTCCCGGACATTATGGTCGGAGAGCAGAACTCCCAGTCCTCTCTCTTTGAGGCTGAGGATCAGTTTTTGCAAATCCTGTACGGCAATAGGATCTATTCCCGCAAAGGGTTCATCAAGAAGAATAAACTGTGGTCGGGTAGCAAGGGCGCGCATGATTTCCACCCGGCGCCTTTCCCCTCCGGAGAGACCATAGCCCTTGTTATGGCGAAGTTCGGCTATACCCAGATCTGCCATCAGTTCATCAATCCGCATATTAATCTCCCGTCGTGAAAGACCGAGTGGTTCAAGAATGATGCGAACATTGTCTTCCACCGAAAGCTTTTTGAATACCGATGGCTCCTGTGCCAGATAAGAGATTCCCCGCAGTGCACGTTTATGGATAGGCAGATAGGTAATCTCTTCTCCGCTGAGAATGATATGGCCGTTGTCAGGACGGATAAAACCGGCAATGGAGTAGAAGGTGGTCGTCTTCCCCGCTCCATTGGGGCCAAGCAGGCCAACAACAACGCCAGTATCCACCTGCAGGCTGACACCATTGACCACCGTACGGTTACCGTAGGTCTTGACAATATTTTTCGTTTCAAGGATCGCCATTAATTCTAGTTCTGTAAAATTGTCATCTGAACCCGGCCTTCCTGCTTCTTCTTTCCCTTACCGTCGGTAGGGCTGCTTCCCGTAACGATTTCTGAACGGCCTTCATCAAGATAGTAGACAATCTTGTTGCCGGTGACCATATTCTTGTCCTGCCATACCCTGGCATTTCCCGAGAGAATGACTTTGCGTTTGCGTTCAAGATAATCAAGTCTGTCTGCAGTGCCAAGCCAGTTCGCCCGGGAGATCTCCACCTTACCGGTACATACCATCCTCTCTACCTGCTGCTTTGCTGCGTCCTTTTTAGCGGCAGATGATTTTTTCTTCTGCGTATAGAACACCTCCATCTTGTCCGCCTGAATTCTGACATCACCCTGTTTGGCATCAACGTTTCCAGAGAAAGTGACAGAGTTGGATTTTTCTGTCGCACTCATACGATCCGCGGTAATACTGATTGGCTCTTCTTTTGCCATGGCAAAATTGCAGCACAGCAAAAAAAAGAGAGAGACAAGTATACAAAAATATCTGCTTACATCTGATTTCATAACAACACTCCAAAAATGAAAACCTGCTAAATTAATTCTGAAATTAGCAAGAATTTTAAGCTAGAGAAGGGTAACCGGAGTTATATGACGGAGCGATAGCCGTCTGGGAGTATCGTCCTGAATAAAAGATCCGGCGTTTCCGCAATTCTGCTGCTATCCTAGCTCAAGCCTTGAGAAAAGTAAAGAGAACCTTATTTACCCCGTAAAATAGCAGATAGATTAAAGGAGAAAATCAGCGCCACTGGTTCTTATAGATACGATACATTTTCAGTACCTTACGGACGTAATCTCTTGTTTCGGGGATGGCAGGGATACGACCAATACGTTTGACCAGCGCCGGGCCAGCATTGTAGGCGGCAAGAGAGAGCGAGATATTGCCATCGAAATTATCCATCATTTTACGGAAATATCTGGTTCCTCCATCAATATTCTGGCGGGGATCAAAGGGATTATAAACTTTCAGATCCCTACTGGTTGATGGCATCAGCTGCATCAACCCTTCGGCGCCCTTACGCGAGACCGCCTTATGATTGAAGCCAGATTCTATATGAATAATCGCCTTGATAAGGGCATCATCTACACCATATCTGGAAGCGGTTGTGCGTATCCATGAGTCATAGGCGTGGTTATTCTGATTTTTTGGGGAAAGGGTAACTCGTTGAGTATCGGGGCCAAGGGAGACAACAGTACATTTCTGACTGTTACGGACATTGGTGAAAATCATTTCTCCGCCACGGCTGATACAACGGTACATTGTCGCTTCAGCCGTATGCGGTACAAGAAGAATGGATAAATATATTCCCGCAAGCAGGGGGACTATAGCCGGTATATATTTTTTTTCTGTGTTCATCTTTCTGCAGGTTTTCCAGCGGTGGCTATACTCTATTTTGTCCTTTTCTCCCAGTCGGCGAGAAACTGATCCATGCCCTTATCGGTAAGCGGATGTTTTGCCAGCTGGGTAATAACTTTCAACGGGATGGTGGCGATATCGGCACCGACAAGCGCGGACTCAATCACATGCTGCGGACTGCGTACCGAAGCGACAATAATTTCACTTTCATAACCGTAATTATCATAAATAGTGACAATATCACTGATCAGTTCCATTCCCGGAGTGCCGATATCATCAAGACGGCCGACAAAGGGACTGACAAAAGTGGCTCCGGCCTTTGCCGCCAGCAGTGCCTGGGCAGAAGAGAACACAAGGGTTACATTGGTTTTGATCCCTTCCGCGGAGAGTTTTTTTACCGCTTTTATCCCTTCAACAATCATCGGGATCTTGATAACAATGTTATCGGCGATTTTGGCCAGCTGCTTTGCCTCGGCGATCATCCCGGCCATATCGGTACTGACCACTTCCGCGCTTACCGGGCCATCGACAATCTTGCAGATAGCGGTGATAATCTCTTCAAACGGTTTATCCTCTTTGGCGATAAGTGAAGGGTTGGTGGTAACCCCATCTACCATACCCATCGCAACACCCTGTTCAATTTCTGCCAGATTTGCC
>PDWI01009259.1_pt1 | contig 11363 bp, 9 predicted proteins | sample 1430891 | NCBI WGS metagenome assembly PDWI01 (sample SAMN01162508, study PRJNA174530) | Oral metagenome, whole genome shotgun sequencing project. | biome: Marine environment; feature: Marine mammal; material: Swab sample of the gingival sulcus; isolation source: swab sample of gingival sulcus... | reverse complement strand
GTTTATTGATAGTACTGTTGTTCGTGCCCATGCCTGTGCGGCCGGTGCTAAAAAAGCGATGCCGAGACGGAAGCACTGGGACGATCAAAAGGGGGTTTTTCCTGTAAAATCCATGCCTTAACCGATGCTTTAGGTTATCCGCTGCGCTTTATTTTAACACCAGGGCAAGCGTCTGATATTGGTCAGGCTGAGGAATTAGTGAAGTCAGTGCCTCTCAAACAGTTGGTGGCGGACAAAGGTTACGACTCTCAGGCATTGGTTAATTATCTTCAAAACCGGGGGATCGAAGCAATGATTCCCTCGCGTTCCAATGCACTGAATCCGAGGGCGTATGAGACTGGGTGGCTTACAAGGAACGGCATCTGATTGAGTGCTATTTTGGCAAAATGAAGCACTATCGACGTGTTTTTTCACGCTTTGAAAAGAAAGCTCAAAACTTTCTGGGCTTTCTGTCACTGACCGCTGTGTTGATATGGACTCGGTGAAATATCAACAGAACCTAGTCAGAACAATTGGCTTTCTCGGCAACTAGAACAAAAAATGTTATTTAACTCTATTGAATTTATTTTCGTTTTCTTACCAATCGTATTTTTCACTTACTTCTTATTAAATAAAAATAATTACTTTCTAGTTTCAAAATTATTTTTAACTGCATCTAGTCTGTTTTTTTATGCTTGGTGGGATATAATATACCTTCCCATTTTATTGTCCTCAATCGCAATAAATTACTTGATCGGCAGAAAACTATCAAGCCTGTCAGCACAGAATAACGGCAATAAAACTCTTCTAATAACAGGCATACTGCTTAATATCTTTCTACTAGGATACTTTAAGTATTTCGACTTCTTTATTCAAAACATAAATTTTTTCACTGAAGAGAAAATAGAACCGCTAAATCTGACTCTGCCTTTGGCAATTTCATTTTTTACTTTTCAACAAATCGCATTTATTGTTGACAGTTACAAAGATAAAGCAAAAGAGCGTGATTTTTTAAATTATATATTATTTGTAAGCTTCTTCCCTCAGCTTATTGCGGGACCAATTGTACATCATAACAAAATGATGCCCCAGTTTAGAGATAAAGAAAACAAATTTATTAATTATAACAATATTGCAATGGGGCTTTTTATATTCTCAATAGGTTTATTTAAAAAAGTTGTTTTAGCAGATACTTTTTCTATATGGGCTTTAGAAGGCAGTCAGTCGGCCACTTTGAGCTTTTTTGATGCTTGGGTAACAAGCCTGTCTTTTACGTTACGGTTGTATTTTGATTTTAGTGGCTACACAGATATGGCGGTGGGACTGGCACTGATTTTCAATATAAGACTTCCCATAAATTTTAACTCACCTTATCAAGCCACATCATTAATAAGCTTCTGGAGTAGCTGGCATATCACTTTATCTCAGTTTGTCAACAGCTATGTTTTTAACCCCATCATCAAGTCATTTAAAAACTACACCTTTCCCAAAGGCATGCTTGCTGTTTTCCTCAGCATGTTTATCATTGGCATGTGGCATGGTGCAAGCTGGTTGTTTGTGACATTCAGTTTAATGCACGGGGTTGGGATTGTAATCAATCACATCTGGAAGAAAAAGGTTAAAATCAGAATTAATAAATTAATAGGCTGGCTTATTACTTTTAACTATATCAATGTATCAATAGTTTTTTTCAGTGTCAAGGATTGGAACGAAGCTATCAAGATACTAAATGGCATGTTCAGCTTTTCCGACATATTAGTGTCGAGAAACTTTACAACCGTTTATAATATCATACTAAAAAAGCTCTCTTTTTTTATGCCCGATATTACAACCGAAAAAACAAGCTTACTTGTATTCTCTTTTGAAGTCTACTTTTGGATTACACTGGGGTTTGTAATAATTTTCAATAAGAGCAATTCACTCAAACGAATGAATCAGCTTATCAAGGATAACACAATAAAATGGCAATCAGTGGTTTTAATGATTCTATTACTAGCCGTCTCATTAAACTATCTGCTAGTTTCAACTGGACAAGAATTCTTGTATTTCAATTTTTAGACCATTAAAAAACACTCTCAAAACGACCAATTAACTATTTCCTCTCAGCAATTTTTTATTTATGAATAGCAAGCAATTTTTATTTTATGGGCTACTAGGAACTATAGTGCTACTGATACCGCTACCTGCTTTCAACTATTATGTGGACCAGTACAGAGTGTTAAGCAAAGATTATATTAACTATTACAATAATGAACCGAACAAACATTACTTGAAGCTACATTATTTGCTGAACAATAAACATAATTTCACTAAATTTTTGTTTGGTTCATCAAGGGTACAATCGATTGATACCAGTATGTTAGGAAAAGAATGGTATAATATGACTTACTCTTTTGGCATACCCGCAATACACTTGTACAACCTGAAGTTAATGATCAAAAATAATCTGAAAATTGAAGAGGTTATTATTGGCATAAATGATGGTGCCATATGGAAAGACCCGACCGACTTCGAAAATGATTATCTTAGAAAAGTTTATCCCGACAGTTTTTTCTCGACCATACAATTTTACAAAAGCTATCTATACAAAAAACCTACAAAAAGAGATTTTGATATATTAAAAGGTAAAAACCCTATAAAAAAATCTGAAAATGAAATTTTGCATCCAAGCGATATTAAAAATGTACGCCTGGAAAAAGCTAAATTAAAAAACCCCAAGAAGCATATCGAGTATATAGAAAAAACACCTATTTTACTGGGTTATAATAAAAAACACTACAGGATTGACCAGGCAGTAGCAGAAATCAGGGAAATCAAGGAGCTTTGTGAAAAAAATAACATTAAGTATACATTCGTCTTCATGCCAGTTTATAAAAACGTCTACGAGAAATATGATCAGGAAAAAATAAAAGAGTTTAAAAGCAAGTTATCAGAAATTATTGATTTTCAGGATTTTTACAAGATAAATGAACTGACCAGTACTCCCATCTACTGGAGAGACACCAGCCACCTTTTCCCAGGGCCGACTAATCAATACATTACACCTTTCCTGAAAAAACCGGAGAATCATCCAGGTTAGCATCAATAGCGTCTTGTTGACGGCCCGGGAAGCCGTCCCAGATATATTTTTCCAGTCACAAACCGGCAACATGACGATAAACAGTTGATAGTACGTAAGATTATAAATATCTCACATATTTTCCAAATTCAGGCTATCTTCTTCAGCAAAGTTGTGTTAATTTTAACCAAATAGGCCTTAGTTGTATGAGTGAATGTTGCAATACCAAGTGGAGGATTTGATTTAGTTGTGAAAAACACTTGATTGTATTGCAAATCATCTGTATTAATAGGCCGCCATGAGACAGGCATGCGAAAGAGAAAAAAGATGTTTGTTTCAAATTTACAACCCCGTTCTCCAAGCCACGTTTTTCAAGTCAGGAGTCGGGTTCTTTATATGTCCATTCAAAGGAGTCTTAATTACTCATGCAAAGGAAATTTTTAGCTGCAACAATTAGCGCTGCGTTATTTGCTATTAGCACGTCTGGTTATGCCAATGTCGATCTAACTGATTCTTCAACTGTGCAGACACTTTTATCAACCGTTCCCGGTGGCGGAAATGGATCAGTCGGTGGTGACATTGGCGGATCAGGCACAAATTGTACTTTATCAGCGTATGCCCCTTTTGGGTTTTCTATAGGGTCAGGTACCAGCAAGTATGTGGTAGTCACTTTAACCAATGCTACTTTTGCTAACCAGGTCGCCTTGGACTCTGCTGCGTCTGCCGTTATTGCAGGCACAGCCGCAGCCCCCGCTACGGCTGTGGCTAATTCTACAGTGACTCTTTCAAGTGGTGGTAATCCGGGCGATGACTCGGTTGTATTTGAAGTTGCCGCCGGCGCTACCGCTATTCAGCCAAGTGATGTTTTATTTCTCGACTTTAACGCTCCGGGTACTACTGCTAACAATCTAACTCTTGACATAACCGGAGATGTCTCCATAAAGGTAGAAATGTTTAGTAATACTGGGGATGCGCTGGCGGGAACTAACCCTTTGCCGGGTGGTGTAAGCGGAAGTTTTCTTACCTTCGCCGGTGGGTTAGATACCAGCATCAATGATGCTAGTTCTCTTTACATTGACCCTGCTGATGATAAGAAGTTTAGCGATACAACAGATTTACATACCAAACTTTCGGAGATAAAAGTTCAGGCAACAGCTGGGGTATGCGATGCTGCAGGAGCCGAAATCACTAGCACAAGCTTATTCGCCACCCAGGAGCTGGTTGTGTCGGGTAATTTTAAGGGTGCAACTTCAGTATACTTGATTGATAGTGGAACGCCTTGTGCGGCTACAGCACCTACTGCGGGTACAACGCCTGCACTGCCAGCAATAGGAAATGTGGATACTGATGCCGTCACAGCTACCTTTAGTGGATTGACAACTATCGGAAACCCAGGCACCAGTGGTGCGAATTTGTGTATTATTTTTGACAGCACAACCAGTAAGACTGCTGGTTCATACACTTGTACCTCAACTGCGACAGGTGGGCCTCTGGATGGCACAAAACTGTTTGCTGGTGAAGCTTGTGGTGACTTGCAGTTCGCTGGTTCTTCTGACCGCATCAACTGGGGTCAAAACCCCAATAACAAATATAAACAGTACTTCCGTATCAGTAACCCGAGTTCTATTGGAGGTGGTGTAACCGTTACCTTGGTTAATAATGCCGGTGAGTCCACAAGCTTCCCTCTGGGTGATGTTGCTGGCAATACAACCGAATTAGCGGCTGGGGCTAGCACTGACCCAATTAGTATTGATGCCTTGGTGGCTGCTGCCCCCGCCCCGTTTGATCTCAATGGCGGTAAAGTCCGGGTTATTGTCCGCGGTGACTTCGGTGATAATGCAAAATTAGAAGGTAGTAATGGCGGTGATACTATTTTAGGTGATGTTAACACCGAGACTGGTATCGTGATTGAGGCCGTCGGTCTTAACCCTGCTAATGACACTGCTGTTATGATGGAGTAACAGATGTTATTAATCACACGACAGTGATTGAGCAATAATGCTCCTATGGATCTCTCTCCTGGCTTTCAGGGGAGAGGTCTTTCCCATCAAACACCTCATTAACCAGACCCTGCTGAACAACCATCATGCTCCGGTATCAGACCGCCTACTCCCTGCCGGAAGTCCTGCTTGCCCTGACTATCCTCACCTCCTCCGGCTTTGCGCTGTTCGACCTGCTCAACACACGCCTCATTAACTACCAACAACAGCAACAGGCCGCCCGGCAACTGCAAACCCGTTATACACTGCTCACACTGGCGACACTGCTCAACCCGACCACGATGAACAAGGACAGTGCACTCCGTGATACCTCCCAACTCGGCTCACTGGCCTGGAACTGGGATGCCACAACGGTGGTTGCTGAGCAGCAGGCACGCGGCTATGACTGCGGCCTATACCGCATTGAACTATACCCTGATCAAACCTTGATGAGCAGTGAAACAACACCGCTGACGCTCATCAGGCTGGGTTGGCAACTGCCAAAATAACACGGATAACACCCGCCACCATGTTAAAAGCCGGCCACACAGGCATGACACTCCCGGAACTATTGGTAACACTGACCCTGCTTTCGCTGCTCACCACCCTGACCCTCGGCGGGCTGGACTTCGTCAGGCGCAGCACAGAAAAAATCAAAACCCACCACGCCCAACAACAACAGGATCAGCGGCTGCACAACAGCCTGGGTAGTTTATTATCACAATTGCAGATAACGCATAACACCCCCCTCCAGGACTTCAAAGGCACTGCCACACAATGGAATGGCACAAGCCTGTCGCCGCCGGGCCTCAGTCCGGGGCAACCCACTACATTTTCGCTGCAACTCGAAACCGCACAGGGCGAAACTGGTTTATATTACAGGAGCACCCTTATAACCGACACAGGAACGATACAAAACCTGTTTGCCTCCGAACAAAACCCGACTTCGACCGGGGGGAAGCTGGCCAGCTGGCCGGAGGAAACAGCGCCCCGTTTCCGTTATCTGGATCATGACAACACCTGGCAGGACAACTGGCAGGGAAAAGCAGCGGAACCCGGCAAACTACCGGTGCTGTTGCCCAGAGCGATCTGCCTGTGTTCATCGGTGCGTCCCCCCTATTTATTCAGTATCCCGGGGCGGAAAACGCGCCCCCCCAAACCACTCTCTGTGCATCACTTACTAAACAATCTGCCCTGATCATGCACCATAACCACAAACAACACGGCAGCATACTCCCGGTAGTACTGGTGATACTGAGCATTATCAGCCTGCTCATTATCGGCGTCATCAGCCTGATGACGGAACAAACCGATACCATCAAACGGCGGCAAACCGAGCTGATGGCATTGACTGAACTACACAATACCTTTGAAATACTGCAATACAGCCTGTTGACGCGCCCCTATAATTACGCCGGAATGGTTACTGACCTGTCTATCACAAGAACAGACAACCCCTTCCTGCCACTTCCGCCGATCAGTGGCACAGAAATCCACTTCGATAATACCCTTTATGCCGGCTGGGGTCGGGGCTGTTTTGCCATTCAGAACGCAGACAGCCTGTTGAACCTGAACTATATCCCGGATAAACGGCTTAACCAGCTGCTGATACAGTTGGAAATTGCGGCAGAACAACGGGAAGTGCTGATCAGCCAACTGAACCAGTACAAACAGTTTGTTCCACCGATTACCACGCAAAACCCCCTCACCTCGCTCACGCAGTTAAGCCGACTACCCGCCTGGGAAGACAGCGGACTACTTGAGGACAGGCGTTTTTATGATGCAGTGACCACCGCAGGCCGTAACCTGTTTAATATTAACAGCTCACCCGGCTTGGTGCTGCAGACATACACCGGCTTTTCCGATGAAACCATCACACAACTGATTGCGGCACGCCCTTTTACGTCCGAACTACCGTTATACAGGATGACCACCCCGAATTTCCCGGTGCCGGTGGAAAATATTAAATACATGGCATCAGATTATTTCCGTATACGTTTATATCACCCTAATCTGAGCTATTATAAGGAATTATTGATTAGCTTCTCGCTAAAGGAAGAAGATGGACAACCTTGGCTCATTGAGTCTACGCTACGCTTACCTGCGACTGGAGCGCCTGATCTGGACACTGCTCGGGAAACCGGGCTGGCGTTTTTCGACCCCGCGCATCTGGAGTTCGACGACTAACGCTGCCCCGGAACACCGACGAACAACGTCGATATCATGGTGGCGCAAACGACAAAAAATCATTACCCGCAAGGATTGCTGGTACACCTGCTTCGACCTGGCGGCCTTACCTGCCAACAAACGCACCCAAGCATTATGGCTGCAAATTGAACAATGGTCGCCGATTTCCGCCCCTTTCCAGCAGTGGATAATCTGGGAACAGGGCGTTGCCATGGTCTGGGTGTGGGAAACCGGCAAAACCCCGAAGGGCAAGGGGTATGCTGTCCCCGAATCACTGCTCTATCCGCGGGCATACCATCGAATCTGTCACTACCGGCTCAGCGAGGGTTTTGAGCTGCAATACTGGGATAAACAGGGTGTGTTACGCCGTTCACAATGGTCAGGCAGTGCTTTCAGCCCCTTCGCGCTACAAACCTTCTACCTCGGTATCGGCAACAGAACCGCCAACACACAGGATGGCGATAACCGCTGGCTACAGGCGAAAGACACCCCTCCCGCAGATTACCCTTGGTCTTGGCCCGCCATCCCGGTGGCTGACAAACTGATGTTCAGTCATTACCTGATGATGGGACTGGCTTTTTTCGCTGTCTGCGGCTTTGCCTCATGGCTAACGGCAGATATTGTGCGCATAACCCGGACAGAAAAACAATGGCACACTGAGCTGGTCAGGTTACAACAAACGCTCGCACCACAGATTCAAACCCGAAAAGATGCACTTTCAGAACGGCAGCAGGCTCTGAGCATAGCGGCCTTACTACCGCAAAGCTCACAGCTGGAGCTGCTCAGCCGGATCGTTGCCGTCTTTCAGACACAAGCCCTGCACAGGGCACGCATTAAACGCTGGGCATTTGCAGACGGACAAGTAGAGGTTGAAGTCGCCGGAGTCAGAGATATTGACCGCTCCGCCCTAGTCGCCGCAATGCAGAAAACCGGCAACTTCATGAACATCCGTATCGACAATGTGAAGAAAAGTGATAGACTACGCATTTTAGCAATGCCTGCTCTTGTTGATGGAACAACGATAGATGCACACTCCCCCCCGGATTAACAGAAAAATGATCCTGATCAGCGTTGCCCTGCTGTTGAGTGCCCTCTCCGGTCTGGATTATCTGTATACCTTTCATAAAAACACAGAAGCCGATTTTCATGCTACACAGGAACAGGTGAAGCACCTAAAGCTGATGATGGAGCAACCGCAAAACTGGTCAGATCATCTGCAGGAGGCCATAGAACAGACGCTGTCACTGGAAGAACGGTTTATGACAACCACCTCCCATGACTTGGCACAGGCGGAAATTCAAAACTGGCTTCAGAAGCTACTGGAAAAATATGCCGTACGTCGTCCGGATATCCGTGTCAACACTGCTCCGGAACAGCAGCACTCAAACGGTGACTTCTACCGGTACTGGCGGGTTGATGCCGCCATAAGCGGTCGAAGTAAGCAAGCGTTAACTCTGGAATTATTAAATGCACTGGAGGATAACCCGCAATGGAATCTGGAAATCACCGGTGTTGCCATAGAAAAGGAGCGTTTTCTGATTAACCTGTCCATCATTGCGCTGGAGATGCCCGCCTGATGCTACGCTGGCTGTCGGGTGTCATCATTCTGTCTGCCTGGGTCGGAGGGGTATTTGCCGCCTCCTGGAACTACCATGCCGCACAAGATCAGCTTAAAGCCTCAACAGCAGAGCCACTGGCAGTAGAGCCCTGGGAGTTCCCGCCTATCATCATCCCTGACCCAGCCTTGGCCTATAACAGAATTGCACAAAGCAAGATATGGCCACAGAAACAAAAAACAGCGGTTGTATCGGCGCGAAAAACCACTGGAAACAGTACTAAAAAAGCGGCACAGCCCACCCAAAAACCGAAAAAAACCCGCAAAAACCAGAAGAAAAAAAAGCAGGTCAAACCGGCAGTACTGAAAGCCATCACTCGTGTTGGCAAACAGACCTGGGCAGTCTTTATTATAGATAAAAAAAGACAGCGTCTGAGAACAGGAGACACAGTACAGAAAGGGCAAAAAATCATCAAAATCGGTGCGACCTGGGTGGATATCAGAGATGGAAATGACACTAAGCGCGTAAAGCTGTTTTCACGCCCGACAGACTAATGGATGTATTTTACAAATGATAACGACCAACCAGCAAAATAAACGAAACAGATGGCTTATACTAACAGCAGCGGTCACCTTGGGAGGCTGTCTACAGGTCAAGAATGATATACGTGTCCCTGATCCACTGTATACAGGAAAAAAAACGACCCGTACACCACAGTCGGCGGCCATCTGGAATGATCCGGGTATAGTCGGCACAAAACGCCCCGTTCCCGGACAACCGGGGAAAAGGGTGTCAACCCCCATGCCATCTGTCATGGCCGGCCAGGTTAAAACAGCGCAGGATCTGGCCGATCAGTTAAGGCTGGGCAACCGGCCGGTCACATTTACTGCTGAAGAAATAGCCCTGCCGGATTTTATTAATGAAGTGTTCGGTGACATCCTGCAACTGAACTACCAGCTAGCTCCCGCACTACAGAGAAAGAAGGATCTTGTCACCCTGAGGCTGGGAAAGCCGGTTAGCCAGAGGCAGCTCTTTCTGCTGTGCAGTGAAGTACTGGAGCAATACGGTGTGGGGATGATACAAAAACAGGGAATACTGTTTTTCATTCAGGCAAAAACCGGTAGCAGTATTTCTCCTGCTATTCTGGTATCCGGAAGGGCACTGCCTGATGTTCCCGATACCCACCGGGTCGTCTTTCAACATGTACCGTTAAAAGTCGTCAAGGCCAATACCATGACCGGCTGGCTAAAACAGATTTATGAGCCTCTGGGTGTCACATTACGACCCGACATTACGACTAATTCCATCATTATTCATGGCCCGGGTAAAATAATACGTCAGGCCATCCAGGCCATTAAGCTGTTGGATCAGCCCAGTTTTGCCGGGCGGTACAGTGCCCGCTTTGAACTGGCTTTCCAGCCGGTGGAAAAACTCCGCACCGCTGTAGTTAATGCGTTAACCGCAGAAGGCTATAATGTTACGGAAGGAAAATCACAAACGCCCGGCAGTATCCGAATCATTGCCCTGGATTTTATCAACAGCCTGTTGGTGTTTACGGCTGACCCTGGCACCTTGTCCCATGTTGCCCGCTGGGTTAAAAACCTTGATCAGGCTCCGGAAGAAAAACCTGATGTTTCCTCATCGACTTTTTACTACGAAGTAAAAAATACCAAAGCCGCCTCCCTGTTTGATGTATTACAGAAATTAATTGCTGAAGGAAAAGGCAACATTCTTCCTGAAACCATACCGACTTCCACTGCACCTGATAATCCGGGTAAAGCCAACGCCGCAGCTGCTTCAAAAGCATCCGCCCCCGCTACTAAAATTGTGAAAACTGCACGAAGCAGCCTGGTTCTTGATGAGGTACGCAACGCCATTATCTTTATGGGAGATCCGAAAGAATGGCAGAAACTCCGCCAAATTATGGTTCGCATGGATCGTCAGGTACGACAGGTGCTGGTAGAAGTGACCATTGCCGAGGTTTCATTAACCGATCAGGAAAACTACGGTATTGAATGGCTGACAAAACTAAACCTGGATGGCAGACCAGGCACATTGAGCACGATCAAGGGTTTAAACCTTGGTGGTACCGGTTTACTCTACACGCTGGAAAGTGCCGGGCAAACTAGGGCCTTGTTAAATGCAATGGCCTCTAACCAAAATGTCAGCATTGTATCAACCCCTAAAATTCTGGTGAAAAGTGGTGAAAATGCCAGTATTGATGTCGGATCAGAAGTGCCCATCGTCACCTCTGTTGCTACGGCAAACAGTCAGTCTGAAGGTACAAACGATATTCAGCAGGATATTCAGTACCGGAAAACGGGGGTGCTGCTTAATGTCTCTCCGGTTATTCACTCTGGTAATCGTGTGGATATGGAGATTTCACAGGAAGTCAGTGAAGCCCGCGAAAATACAGTCAGTAATATTTCCAGCCCCAGTATCTTTAACCGGAAAATCAAGACCAGTGTTTCACTGAAGGATGGTGGCTCACTTCTGTTGGGAGGGCTGATTACCAGTACCGGCGATCACGGTGTCACCGGGATACCGGTACTAAAAGACTTACCGGTGGCGGGCCATCTGTTCAAAGGCACGAAGAAAACAGCA
>PDWI01009257.1_pt1 | contig 11363 bp, 4 predicted proteins | sample 1430891 | NCBI WGS metagenome assembly PDWI01 (sample SAMN01162508, study PRJNA174530) | Oral metagenome, whole genome shotgun sequencing project. | biome: Marine environment; feature: Marine mammal; material: Swab sample of the gingival sulcus; isolation source: swab sample of gingival sulcus... | reverse complement strand
CCGCACGCCCGACTTCGAGTACGTCATCATCTGCCCGCCCGTGGGCAGCTACACGGCCTGGGCGGATTCCCTGCGCCGGCACCGTGAAGAGCAGGGCATCAGCACCGGTATCTTCACCACCGCGGATATCGGCGGCAACACCACCACGGCCATCGAGGGCTTCATCGACGAGGCCTACAACACCTGGGACGTGCCCCCCGTGGCCGTCCTGTTGCTGGGTGATCACGGCACCGAGGCCACGGACATCATCGCCCCCGTCTGGGACAACTACTGCGTGTCCGACAACATCTACGCCGACGTCAGCGGCAATGACATGCCCGATGTCATTCTGGCCCGCATGACCGCCGACAACCCCACCAACCTGGAGACCTTCGTGCGCAAGGCTCTGGACTATGAGTGGAATCCCCCGACGAATCCGGACTTCTACGCCAAGCCCGTCATTGCCGGCGGTTGGCAGACCGAGCGCTGGTTCATCCTCTGTGACGAGGTGCTGTACGGTTTCATGGCCAACGAACTGGGCAAGACGCCCATCCGGGAATACGCCAACTACAGCGGCTGGCCCTCTTCCGTGTGGTCCAGCGCCGAGAACACCTCGACTGTGACCAGCTACTTCGGCCAGACCGGTCTGGGTTATCTGCCGGAGGATCCCTCTCACCTGACGATGGGCGCCACCGCCACCAGCCTGAACAACGACATCAACGCCGGCACATTCATGGTGCAGCACCGTGATCACGGCGGGGAGACCGGCTGGGGCGAGCCGGACTATTCCAACAGCGATTTGACCGGCCTGAGCAACGAGGACCTGCCCTTCGTGTTCTCCATCAACTGCCTGACCGGCAAGTACAACCATAACAGCGAATGCTTTACCGAGGCCTTCCATCGCCACGAGCAGGGGGCCCTGGGCCTCATCGCGGCCAGCGAGGTCAGCTACAGCTTCGTGAACGACACCTTCGTCTGGGGCATGTTCGACTACATGTGGCCGGACTTCTGCCCCGACATCGGCAGTCCGGGTGAGCACAAGTTCCTGCCCGCGTTCGCCAACGTCTCGGGCAAATACTTCCTGCAGGCCAGCAGTTGGCCCTACAACCAGCAGAACAAGCAGGTCACCTACTTCCTGTTCCATCACCACGGCGACGCTTTCCAGACGGTGTACTCCGAGGTGCCCACCCCGCTGGCGGTGGACCACGAGGCCAGCCTGATCAGCGGTGTGAACTTCTTCAACGTGACCGTCGAGGAAGGGGCCCTGATCGGTCTGAGCGTGGACGGCCAGCTCATCGGCAGCGCCGTCTCCGCCGGTGGCCTGACGACCATCCCCATCCCGAGCCAGGTTCCCGGGCAGGACCTGATCGTCACCGTCACCAAGCAGAACAAGTACCGTTACCGCCAGGCCGTGCCCATCATCCCGCCCGGAGGTAGTTTCGTCATCTTCGACAGCGTGGCCATCAACGACGCGGACGGCAACGGCCAGTTGGATTTCGCCGAGACGGCCGACCTGAGCCTGACCCTGCGCAACGTGGGGCTGGAGACTTCCGTGGGGGCCTCCGCGGTGATCAGCAGCGAAGACACGCACATCACCATCCTGGATGACAGCGAGGCCTACGGCGACATCGCCGGTGAGGGCTTCGCCACCGTGGCCGACGGCTACCGGATCCAGGTGGCGGCGGACGTGCCCGACGGCCATGGCATCCCCTTCGTGGTGACGGCCACCGATGCGGACTCCACCTACACCAGCAACTTCACCCTGACGGCCCACGCGCCCAGCCTGGTCATCAGCGGTATCGTGATCACCGGTGACGCCGACAACGACGGCATCCTGGATCCGGGTGAGACGGCGCAGCTGGAAGTGACGCTGCTGAACGAGGGCAGTTCCACGGTGACGAACGTGGCCGTGGGCATTGTCGGCGACAACAGCAACGTCACCATCGGGGACGAGACGCCTCTTATTTCCATGCTGGGCGCGGGCGCCAGCAGCACCGTGGTCTGGACCCTGACCGCCGCGGAGGAGACGCCCATCGGCGAGTCCGTCAACTTTGATCTGACGGCCACGGGCGACGACTACAGCTACTCCGAGAGTTTCGGTATCAGTGTCGGCCTGAGCATCGAGGACTGGGAAAAAGGCAACTTCCTGAGCTACCCCTGGGAGCTTGGTGGTGCCACCGACTGGTTCGTCACCGATATCGATCCCTACGAAGGGGAATACTGCGCCCGGAGCGGGGCCATCACCCATAACCAGAGCACCGAACTGTCCGTCGAGACCGAGGTCCTGATCCCCGGCACCATCACCTTCATGGTGAAGGTCAGCAGCGAGTCCAGCTACGACTTCCTGCGTTTCTATATTGATGGCAGCAAGAATGGCGAGTGGTCCGGTGAACTGGACTGGACGGAAGTCAGCTTCCCTGTGAACGCGGGCGAACATGTCTTCAAGTGGGTTTACAGCAAGGACGGCTCCGTGAACAGCGGGGCTGACTGCGGTTGGGTGGATTACATCGTCTTCCCGGCCATCGGCGAGCCCCTGTGGCCCAGCTGCCAGGTGTCGCCTGAGAGCATGGGCGCCACCCTGGGCAAGCCCGAGAGCACGATGCAGCTGCTGACCTTGACCAACAGCGGGGAAGGTGAGTTGGTCTACAACGCCAGCGTGTCTCTGGGCGAGCCCCGTCAGAGCGAGGTCCCCTACCAGATCTTCAAGAAGGATGAACCCGACACCCGCGTGGCCGCCGGCCAGGAACGCGGCAGCGGCGGTCCCGACGCCTTCGGTTACACCTGGGTGGACAGTGACGACCCGAACGGCCCCACCTACGAATGGGTGGAGATCAACGGCATCGGCACCAACGCCGGCAGCGGTGATGACCGCAACTTGGGCCCCTTCGATCTGGGCTTCGAATTCCCCTGGTACGGCTCTTTCCACACCTCGGTGCGCATCTGCACCAACGGCTGGTTGAGCTTCACTTCGACCTCCACGGCAATGACCAACCAGGGTATTCCCAACTCGGCACAGCCGAACAATCTGCTGGCTCCGTTGTGGGACGACCTGAACGCCAATGCCGGCGGGAACATCTACTACTACCAGGATCTGGCCAACGGGCGCTTCATCGTGGAGTACGATGCCATCGAGCACTACGGCAACCCGTCCCCCGAAACCTTCCAGGTCATCATCAACGCCGACGGCTCGGTCGTGTACCAGTACAAGACCGTCACCGACGTGGATGGCTGCACCGTGGGTACGGAGAACGCCCTGGGTAACGACGGTCTGGAAATCGTCTTCAACGGCGCCTATCTGCACGACGAACTGGCCATCCTGATCGCGTCCGAGCCTCTGCCGGAGCCCTGGGTGAGTGTGGCTCCGCGCATGGGCACCATCGGCGCCATGAGCAGCGGCGAGCTGGAGGTCACCTTCAACAGCCAGGATGTGGAGATCGGGATCTACAGCGGGACCATCAACATCGAGACCAACGATCCGGAGAACGGCTTCATCCAGATCCCGGTTTCCCTGACGGTCACCGATGGGCTCAGCGGCGTCGACGAGCAGGGCCTGCCCAGCGTCGTCTCCCTCGGCGGGGCCTACCCCAACCCGTTCAACCCGGCCACGAACATCAAGTTCGCCACGCCGCGGACGGGGCACGTCAGCCTGAAGATCTACGACCTGGCGGGCCGCCACGTGCGTACCCTGGTCGATGGTCGTAAGGACGCGGGCTACCACAACGTCATGTGGGACGGCACCGACCAGAGTGGTCGGGGCGTGGCCAGTGGTGCCTACTACTACCGTCTGCAGACGGACGGATTCGATCAGACGCAGAAGATGCTGCTACTGAAGTAGCTGAGTTGAGAAGGTACAACGGCCCCGAGCTTCGGCTTGGGGCCGTTGTTCATGCCCGGCGAAGGCGCCGCCACCCGGGGGGAACGCCGGCTTTCGTCCTTTAGTCCACCCTTCCGGTTGCTATTCTCCGTGGCGGGCGATATTCTGCCTGGAAGATTGAATGCTCATGTCCAACCCGGAGGAATCCCTTGACCCGCTACGACCTTTGTGTCATAGGCAGCGGCCCCAGCGGCCAGAAAGCTGCTATTCAGGCCGCCAAGTTGGGCCGGAAAGTGTGCGTCGTCGAGCGCATGCAGCAGGTGGGCGGTGTGGCCCTGCACACCGGTACCATCCCGTCCAAGGCGCTCCGGCAGGCCATTGTCGAGGCCACCGGGGGCAAGGACCACTTGCGGGCCCGGGCCGAGGTCAAGTCCGGCGAGCTGTCCATCTCCACGCTGCTGGCCTCCTGCCAGCGGATCATGGCCACGGAGATGGAGGTCGTGCAGCTGCACCTGCGCCGCAACGGTGTGGACTTGGTGCATGGCGAGGCTTCCTTCCTGGATGTGAACACGGCGCTGGTCAAGGGGCTTGACGGAGAATCGCAGATCAAGGCCGACATTTTCATCGTGGCCGTGGGCACGGAGCCGGTCCGCCCGGACTATATCCCCTTCGATCAGAAATGCGTGTTGACCAGCGACGACCTGCTTCACCTCAAGTGCCTGCCTGAATCCCTGATCGTGGTGGGCGGTGGCGTGGTGGGCACCGAGTTTGCCAGCATGTTTGCCCGACTGGGGGTGCGGGTGACCATGCTCCTGTCGGGCAGCCGGGTCCTGTCGTTCCTGGATTCGCAGATCGGCGAGGCCTTGCAGTACCACATGCGCAATCACGGTGTCACCATGCGTTTCGGTGAAACCCTGGCTTCGGTGGAGAAGCTGGAGGACGGCCCGCAGTCGCGGGTCCAGGTGTGCGTTGAAAGCGGCAAGTGCTTGCAGGCGGAGGCGTTCCTGCTGTGTATCGGTCGGCAGGGGTGCACGGCTCCTTTGCATCTGGAGAACGTGGGGCTGGAGGCGGACCATCGCGGCCGCATCGCCGTGGATAAGCAGTACCGCACCCAGGTGCCCAACATCTATGCCGTGGGGGATATCATCGGTTTCCCCTCCCTGGCCAGCACCAGCATGAACCAGGGGCGTATGGCCGCCGTGCACATCTTCGGAGATGAAAAGGTGAGCATGCGGCGCTTCTTTCCCTACGGCATCTATTCCATCCCCGAGATCAGCATGGTGGGGGATACCGAAGAGGGCCTCACCGAGAAGGGCATCCCCTTCGAGACGGGCAGCGCCAGCTACAAGGAGATCGCGCGCGGCCAGCTGCTGGGCGATGATGTGGGCATGATGAAGATCCTTTTCTGCCCTACCTCGCGCAAGGTGCTGGGGGTGCATATCATCGGCACGGGGGCGACGGAGCTGATCCACATCGGCCAGGCGGTCATGACGCTGGACAGCACGCTGGATTACTTCATCGACAGCGCCTTCAACTACCCGACCCTGGCGGAATGCTACCGGGTGGCCGCCCTGAACGGTATCAACAAGCTCGGCTGACGGGGTGGCGCAGGATGGTCTTCAGGCGCTCCGGGGGCACACGTCGCGGATCCGAGATGTAGATCTCGTGGTGCTTGCCGGTCAGCTGTCGCCCTTCATCCCGAATGAACGCGCGCATCACCGCCAGCGTGCGTCCGCTTTCCTCGTACGGGCCCACGTGCAGCATCTGCACGCAGCTTCCTTCGTCCAGCGTCACCAGTTTCACGGCCTCGGTGCCGGCGTCGCGGCCTCTTTGCCGCAGCACGGCGCGGGCTGTCGCTAGATCTTTCTCATCCAACGGGAACCCGGCCACTTCGGCGGGAGTGCGGATCATCAGTTGCCAGGACCAGTCGCGGGGCGGGGCCGTGGCCAGTCCCGTGTCGGCCCAGAATTGGGCCTCCAGCTTGCCGATGGCGTAGTCGCCTCGACCCGCCTTCTTGCGGCCCATCTTGATGGTGAAGGCCATGGCGTACAAGGCACCCACGGCGGCCTGGAAAGCCTCGCCCCCCGCAGGTCCTCGGCCGGTCAGGGCCAGGTACAGGGCGGGGCCGGTTTCCACCAGGCGGGGTTTGGCGCCCGCCTGGTATTCGGCTTTGTATTTCTTGAACAGGTCCAGTTTGTCGGCGGCCATCACGCCTCCTCCAGGGGCAGGAGAATATCCGTCACCAGGTCTTCTGGTTCGGCGGTCTGCGGATCGTTCAGGTAGACCTCGCGGATGACTTCCTGCTTGAAGCGCCGCCCGGAAGCGGGCAGCCATTGCCCCAGCAGCCGGCTGTAGGTGATCGACAGATTCTCGTAGGGCCCGAAGTGGGTGGTCTGGGCAAAGCAGCCGCCGGGCAGAACCTGCACGCCGATGTCGCCCTCGGGTTGGAAGTCCGCGTCCACGGAGACGCAGGCGTCGTACCGCAGCTTGTCCGCCGGGGTGATGTCGGGGTCGTCGTAACACAGGCCGATGAAACGGCAGTCCGGGCCCAGCCTTCCGGCGGCACCCAGGTGGGTGCACAGGCGGTCCCAGGCCTGGTCGCACTGGTCGTAGGGGCCGGTGTGGCGCACGAAGGCCACCCGCTGCTCGTCTTCCTGCACGATCTTCACATCCATTTTTTCCTCCTCCGTTGGGCAGCGCAACAGCGCTGCCGGGTTCGTGCCGACTACCTGGTCCGTTCCCCGCGCGCGCCAGTCGCTGGGCGAACAGCCCATGACGGCGCGGAAAGCGCGGCTGAAGGCGGCGTGGCTTTCGAACCCAGCCCCCAAGGCCACCTGGATGACGGCATCGTCCGTGGTGGCCAGCCGAAAGGCGGCCTGTTCGATGCGCAGCCTGCGCAGATGGCTTTGCAGAGATTCCCCCACCATGCCCCGGAAGATACGGTGGAAGTGGTAGGGGGAGAAGTGGGCCACCGCGGCCAATTCGTCCAGGCCGGGATTCCGGTCCAGGTTGTCGCGGATGTGCAGCAGCACGCGCAGCATGCGTTCTTCGTAATCTTGCCGGGTGGTCTTCTTCATGGGCTGCCTCGGGCCGGGGTCGGGTTCTGGGATCAGATCTCTGGGATCAGATCTCTGGGAGGGAGATTAAGCCTTGGGAGCATAACGGGCTTGACCGTTTTTGCGCAATTTCCGTCGAATATTACCTGTCGCGAAAAAGGCCCCGGCGAACCGGGGCCCTTATCGCGGGATGGAAGGGGCCGCTATTTCCGCCAGACCGGAATCCGGCCCGGGGTGTAGGGGGCCCCGGCCTTCTCCAGCGTGCTCTCCAGCGCCGCCAGATCCTGCTCCACCAGCTGACGCAACTCCTCCAGCAGCGGACCGAATTGGCCGGCGGCGATGGCCAGGCTGCGGCGCTGGGTGTCGGTGGGGGCGGTGGTGATTTCGCGGGTGCCCCACATGACGCGGCTGACGCGGCTGCAGATGCCCGGGGTGACGGGCTCGCTGCGGCGGCTGATGGTGCGGTCGCCGTGCAGCACCACCCGCATATCCGCCAGCGCGTTCTGCAGGCGATCCACCTCGGCCAGCAGGCTGCGGTCCAGGGCGGGGGTGTCGTTGATGGCCTGGCGGATGTGATCCAGCCTGCTTTCGGCGTCGCGTATGGTCCGGGCGGCACCCTGGACGGCCCGGCTCAGTTCCGCGGCTTCCTGCTGGAAGGCCAGGCTGGCGCCGAAGTCGTCCGTCTGCAGCGCGTTGTTGCCCAGCAGCTTGGTGCGGAAATTCACCGGACCCGCCAGGGTGGTCTCGGTGCCGCGCACGCGCTTGGCCAGGGTCACGCTGTATGAACCGGGCATGGCGTAGGGTCCGGCGGGGATGTCTTCCCAGGGCGTGCTGGGCTCGCCGCGGTTCAGCTCCACCGGGCCGGTGTCGGGATAGCGCAGATCCCAGGCCACCCTGTGGAAACCCTTGCCGTCGGGGCCGGTGAAACGGCGCACCACATGGTCCTGGGCGTCGCGGATGGTCAGGATGATGGCCGGATCGATCTCCCGATCCTCGGCCCGCAATTCGTCCCAGGTGGGGTAGAAGACGGGCTCATCGTTCTGGAATTTTTCTTTATCCGCCTTGCGCCGCTGACCTTCCAGGGTTTGCAGCCCCTGCGGCAGGTAGTAGGTGATGATGGCACCGTAGGGCGGGTTGGGGGCCAGGTAGAAGCTGTCGCCCTGATGGCCCTTGCCGCTGCTGCCGATGGGGGTGCCCGGGTGGTAGATCAGGGCCGGTTTCACGGGGAAGAGGACGGCATCCTTCTCCAGGGTGGCCGGTTCCAGATTCCGCAGAGGCGAGTAGTCGTCCAGGATGTAGATACCGCGGCCGAAGGTGGCGACGACCAGATCGTTTTCGCGGCGCTGAATTTCCAGATCGCGACAGGCGATGGTGGGCATGCCCGCGCTCAGCTGAACCCAGTTCCGGCCGCCGTTGCGGGTGAAGAAAACGCCGAACTCGGTACCCACGAAAAGCAGGTCGGGATCCACGCCGTCCTGACCGATGGTGTAGATGGTGCCGCGCTCGGGCAGGTCGCCGGCGATGCTCTTCCAGCTTCTGCCCTGGTCCTTGCTCATCAGCAGGTAGGGCTTGAAGTCGTCGCGCTTGTGGTTGTCGAAGCTGGCGAAGACCACCTGGTCATCGAAGCGCGAGGGCTCGATGTCGCTGACGTAGCTTTCGTCCGGCACGCCGGAGAACCGGTTGTAGGTCTTCCAGACGGGGTTGCCGGGCTGCTTGACGCTGATCTGGCCGTCATCGGTGCCGGCGAAGAGCAGGCCCTCGGTCACGGGAGATTCATTGAAGCTGATGATGGTGCCGTAGAAGGAGGTGCTGCTGTTCTTGGCCACCGTGTCCACGCCCCAGACGCGGCCCATGATCTCCTTCCGGTTGCGGTCCTCGCCGCGGCTCAGGTCCTCGCTGATCTTGGTCCAGCTGTGTCCCCGGTCCTCGCTCACGAAAACCTTCTGGCAGGCGTAGTACAGCCGCGTGTTCTTGTGCGGGCTGATCAGCAACGGGGAATTCCAGTTCCACTTGAGGATTTCGCCCTGCTCGGGGGTGGGCTGGATGTCCAGGATCTCGCCGCTGACCTTGTCGTAGCGATGCAGGTTGCCGTACTGCCACTGACTGTAGACGATGTTCGGGTTCGCCGGATCCACCGCCGGCTTGAAACCGTCGCCGCCCAGGGTGAAGAACCACTCGCGGTTGCTGGCCCCGTGGGCGAAGGTGGTGCGCGACGGCCCGCCGATGGTGTTGTTGTCCTGGGTGCCGCCGTACACGTTGTAGTAGGGAAGATCGTTGTCGATGGCCACGCGGTAGAACTGGGTGATGGGCAGGTTGGGGAAGAAGCGCCAGTTCTCTCCCCGGTCGAAGCTCTCGTAGACCCCGCCGTCGCAACCGGCCAGCAGGTGGTCGGTGTTGTCCGGATCTATCCACAGGGCGTGGTCGTCCACGTGCTTGCTGCGGAAGCTGAGCTCCCGCCAGTTCCGGCCGCCGTCCTCGGTCACCTGCAGGAAGGTGTCCATGCTGTACAAGCGTTCAGGGTTGACGGGGTCGGGGACGATCTCGTTGTAGTACTGGGGACTGCCGGCCACGTAACCGCTCTGCTTGCTCCAGCTGGCACCACCGTTGTCCGAACGGAAGAAGCCGCCCTGGCCCTCGGCCGCCTCGATGATGGCGTACACCGTGTCCGGCTGCTTCCGGGCCACGGCCAGACCGATGCGGCCCATGTCCACGCCCGGCAAGCCGCTGGTCAGCTCGGTCCAGCTCTGGCCGCCATCGGTGGTCTTGTGGATGCCGCTGCCGGGCCCGCCGTTGATCAGTGTCCAGGTGTGGCGGCGGCGCTGGTAGCTGGCCGCGTACAGGACGTCGGGGTCGCGCGGGTCGGCGACCAGGTCGCAGATGCCGGTGTTCTCGTCGATGGTCAGGACGGGGTTCCAGGTCTCGCCGCCGTCGGTGGTCTTGAACACGCCACGGTCCCCGCCGGGTCCCCACAGCGGGCCCATGGCGGCCACCCAGACAATGTCCGGGTTGGTGGGATGAACGATGATGCGCCCGATGTGCAGACTGCGCTCCAGGCCCATGTTCCGCCAGCTGCGCCCGCCGTCCACACTCTTGTAGATGCCGTCGCCATAGCTGACGCTGCGCTGGCTGTTGCTCTCGCCGCTGCCGACCCAGACCTGGTCCGGATGGCTGGGGCTGATGGCCATGCAGCCGATGCTGTAGCTGCCCTCACCGTCGAAAATCGGCTTGAAGGTGACGCCCGCGTTATGGGTCTCCCAGACGTTGCCGCTGCAGACGGCAACGTAGTAGTGGCTTTTGTCGCGGGGGTCGACGGCGAAGTCGCCCACCCGACCGCTGGCGATGGCCGGACCGATACCGCGCCACTGCAGGCCGCTGAAGTCGCCGCTGTTCCAGGGCGCGTCGTCTTTGGCGTGGACGGGCGGGATGGCAAGCAGGCAAAGAACCACCAGAACGGCCCGCAGGAACCGATCAGGGGACAGCACGGTGCTGAACATGGTTTTCCTCTTTCCGTGGGAAGAATGGAGCGCGCAGGTCAGGCGGTGGCCGGGCGCGGGAAATTTCACGGAGCCACTATAACACCAGCCCGGCGTGGCGTGAAATGACAAAGTGAACGACAGGGTGTAACGACAGGGCGCGCAACCGGCCGCGCAACCGGCCGCGGGCATCGCTCGGGTCAGACCTGGTCCAGATCTTGGCGTGAGAAAGCCACCGGAATGGTGGGCACCGGGCGCCCCAGCATCTCCTGCAGGACGCCTCCTTCGTCCCGATCGAAGACGAGCAGGTTTTCCGCGTACATCTGCAGCACGGGCGCGACCCGTTGCAGCTGGTCGGTGGTCAGGCTGAGAGGGTCCAGGATGACCAGATCCACCTCGGCGCCCCCGGTTCCGGCCTGGGTGAAGAACTCCTTCATCCCCACCCGTCGGTGCCCGAAATGCTTCAGCACTTGGTCCGTCCAGTTCACGCGCAGCTCATCGGTACAGATCATGGCCACGGTGCGCGACGGATGGTCCCGGGTGGGGTCGCCGGAATCGAGTTCTCCGTCCGAAGCCAGCTTGAGGAAGACCTTGGTCTGTTCGATGCGCTCGTCCATGGTCCTCAGGATCCGATCCAGCAGACGCACATCCAGACCCACCACCTTGACCAGATTCCGAAAATCCTCATCCCCGAGGGAGCGTTCGTAGACATCGCCGTGCACCCCGGCCAGCATATCCCCCAAGGCGACCATGCTGATCAGGGGATCCTTTGGGCCCGCGAAAACCTTGGCCGTGTGGTGGAAGCGGATGGTGTCGCACAGCATGGTGGGCAGCTTCCAGGATCTGAGCAGCTTCTGCCCGGCCTTGGTGTGCGCCATGCCGATGGCCTGGATCTCCCGCTGCACCAGATTGTCCGGTCCACCGGCCATGACCTGCCGGAATTCCTCGGGGGCGGCCATCATCAGGATCAGATGCCCGATGTCGTGCAACAGGCCGGCCACGAAGGCCTCTTCGGGGATGATGCGCTGGGTGGCGCGGGCC
>PDWI01012501.1_pt1 | contig 11365 bp, 11 predicted proteins | sample 1430891 | NCBI WGS metagenome assembly PDWI01 (sample SAMN01162508, study PRJNA174530) | Oral metagenome, whole genome shotgun sequencing project. | biome: Marine environment; feature: Marine mammal; material: Swab sample of the gingival sulcus; isolation source: swab sample of gingival sulcus... | reverse complement strand
ATGCTATATGGCTCCCAGCGAGCTGCGAGAATTAAGAAGAATTTTAAGATACAGGAACCACATAGTCAGGACGGCAACTCAGACTAAAAATAAAATTTCTGGCCTTTTAATGGAGGTCGGTGCGGAATACAATAAAAAAATGCTACATGGCAAACGGTATTTCTGGGAATTAATGGACAATATTGAACATGTCCCTCCATCCGTCTTAGAAATGTTGAAACTGAGTCGGTCAAATTTGGACCAGGAGCGGGTGACCCGGCTGCAAAGCATCAGAGGCGTTGGAGAGGTGACAGCATTAACCTGGGTATTGGAAATAGGTGAGGTAGAACGATTTGGAACGTACATTCAGCACCCTTTTCGATCCCTGTTTGACTATTTTTTGGTATCCGTCATGGTGAGATAAAGCATTCTGGTTTTATTTCCAACGCCTTAACTCATCTTTTCGAAAAATAAGCTATAAAATGACAGAACACCCCATATTTTATGGCCCCACCAAAAATCAGTTCTCATAAATTCAAATAGTTAAGAGCTTTCGTAATAATTTCAAAAGTAGTGTCATAAAACAAAATAGTAGCTTATCGTTATAGTTGTAGTAAATTCCGACGCAACGAACCTGCTTTTGTCAAATCTGTGATGGAGCGCCTGGCGATGGTGTGCCAAGCCGATCCAGAGTGGCTGGCCCATACCCTTTTCAACAATACCCTGAGACTGTATATAATATCTCTTTGGATACAACACACTCGCCCCTTTCTATCTTACATTCCGCACCCATATATTGAGTTTAAAGTGTTTTTTAATCAATATATAGTTATTTTATTGTTTTAATTGGCCATCCAAATATTGAGGGTGTATCAATTATTCTCATATTCTTGTAAAAAACAGAATATTATTCGGATTATAAATAGATTAATTGAATTATATTCTGAATTTAGGGTGCTGAATGGATGTTCTATGTAAATCCGTGCCTTGTTTTTTCCTGTGGCGATAAGCAGCCCACAATCAACCAGACGTTTGAGATAGCGTCTCACCGTGGCAGGTGATTTTTCCAATAGTTTTTGTGCCTGCTGGTTGGTGATATGGGGGTGTTGTTGTAAATAATCAGCAAGTTGTTGATAGGCGAGCTGTTCCTTATCGGATAATGTATCGCTCATTATATCGCTTAATTTATCGCTCATTTGTGTGAGCGGGTAATTTTCAATAAAAACCGTCGAATCATTATGGGTATCTGCTTGTGCCAGGGTGGCATAATAATCGGCTTGATGCTGATACACCATGGTTTCAATGGGTAACCACGAAAATACGGGAGTATCAGCACTCAACACCAGAGTTTGCCATAACCGCCCCATGCGGCCATTTAAACCAACATGTTGCTTTGTTGATGGGTTTCGATTCAGCCATAGGTTCAGCTTCCCGTGTATTTAAATTTTGTTTAGCCTGTTCAGCAATGGATGAAAAATGGTCAGTGTATGAAATCGTTGACGCAAATAGGCAAAGGCTTTGGATGGGAACGCCTGTGCCAACAACAGCAACAGATTTTCCATAAAATGGTTAGCAATGGTTTGACTTTTGAGTATGGCACCAAAGCATATCTTTGGATACAACACACTACCCCCTTTCCATGAGTTTGGTCACCGCTTGTTCCAGGCCGTCCAGTGACAACTCGTACATGGGAAAGATGGTGGAGATTGCCTGGATGGTGTGGGTGTACCCCCACATGGATGCGGATACTGGATTCAGCCACACCGAATGGGTAAAGGTCTCTGAGAGAAATTTTAGCTGCTCGATGCTGGGTCGCCCGCTGCGTTCACTGATGTGGATGGAGCCATCGCGGGCCATGAGTTCATAGGGGGCCATGCTGGCATCCCCGACCACCACCAGCCGGGTCTCCGGGTCCCGCCGGGAAAAGTCCATGATGTTGATGGGCTTTTTGTATCGGGCGGGGTCCTCCCAGAGATGGTCGTAGATGGTGTTGTGGAAAAAGTAGGTTTTCACCTCTTTAAACTGAGATCGGGCATAGTCAAACAGGGTCTGGACCATCTCGATGTAAGGGTCCATTGACCAGCCACCGTTATCAATGGCCAGAATGACTTTCAGCCGGTCTTTCATGGCCCGGTCAAATACCAGCTCAATCTCTCCCCCGTTGCGCATGGTTTCCCGGATGGTTTCGTCCACATTGATTTGATCCATGGGGCCGGATGGAATCATGTTACGCAGCCGCTTGAGGGCTTCTCCGATCTTTGCCTGGGTCAGGGGGGCGTGGGTAGAGTAATCTTTATAGCGCCGCTCATTGGCCACCTTGACGGCGGATTTGTTCCGGGACTGTCCGCCAACGCGCATGCCGCCGGGATGGTAACCGGAATGTCCCACCGGAGATGTGCCGCCGGTGCCGATCCATTTATTTCCCCCGTCGTGACGGCCGTCCTGGTCTTTGAGTCGTTGTTTAAAATAGTCAATCAACTCTTCCGGTGACATCTGATTGAGAATATTCTTATTTACGCCCAGGGCGTTGGCCATGGCCTGGGGATTTTTCAACCACTCGTCCAGCATGGCCCGGGCCATGTCGTCGATTTCAAAGCCGGTATCTTCAGGCAGCGGCACCCCCTCAAAGTGGTGGGCAAACACCTGGTCGTAAAGATCAAAATACCGCTCGCTTTTCACCAGAATGGCCCGGGCACAGGTATAGAAATCATCCAGACTGTTGATCAATCCTTGATGCAATGCCTTTTGCAAGGTGAGAAAAGAAGTCGGAGAAACGGGAATTCCCACATCCTTTAATGTGTAAAAGAACGTTACAAACATGGCCGTCCGCCTCTAAAAGAGTTTTCTTCGGGATGTCATATTCTTGGCGCGCTCATAATCTGGACTCTTTTTGAATAAAACGCCCAGGAAGGGCATACTGCCTCGCACCAGGTCTTTGGCGCGAAAGTCCGGATCTGCTTCCAGGGCGCGGATCCAGTTGATCAGCTCCCGGGTGGCCGGTTTTTTCTCAATGCCGTCGATTTCCCTGAGGGAATAAAATGCGGAAATCGCATTTTCAGCCAGTTTATTGTCGATATTTGGAAAATGCACCCCGATAATTTTGCGCATCATCTTGGGGTCTGGAAAGGCAATGTGGTGAAAATTACACCGACCCAGAAACGGATCGGACAAATCCTTTTTGGCATTGGAGGTGATAATGATCACGGGACGGTTCAAGGTGGTAACGGTGCGATCTGTTTCAATGATGTCGAACTGCATCTGATCCAGTACGTCCAGCATATCATCCTGGAAGTCCGTGTCTGCCTTGTCGATTTCGTCAATGAGCAGGACCGCCCGCTGTTCAGAGCGGAAGGCCTGGCCGATTTTACCCATTTTGATGTATTCGTCAATATTGCTCACATCTCTGGAAGAATCCCCAAACCTGGAATCATTGAGCCGGGTCAGGGTATCATACTGGTACAAAGCCTCCACCAATTTCATACTGGACTTCACATTTAAAATGATCAGCGGCATACCAAGGGTTTCGGCAATGGCATGGGCCAGCATGGTTTTACCGGTGCCGGGCTCTCCTTTAAGCAACAGCGGCATTTCCAGTTTCATGGATATATTGACGATTGAAGCCAGTTCAGGGTCCAGTACATATTTTTGGGCGCCCTGGAACTGGGTCTCTGGATGATTTGTCATGGGAATCTCCGTCACTTGGATTTCAGGTTGGTAAAAGGTAAACCTTAGTTTGGTTAGCAGGGCTACCGTTCATAGTCAACTTATAAATCATTAATTGCAAAAATGTATTTTAATTTAAAGTGGTCTAAAAGTCTTAGCGATTGACACATTATAGATGACATGTTAATTAAACTACCTTGATTTATTTGAGTTTAACGCCATGAAAGCAATGAGTAGGAGTATACTATTATGATTGGTGGAATCGGAATGCCTGAACTGATAATTATCCTGGTGATCATTCTTATTATCTTTGGTGCCGGGAAACTGCCGGAGATCGGTGCCGGTCTGGGCAAAGGCATTAAAAACTTTAAAAAAGCCACAAAAGAGCCCCTTGAAGACAAGAGCGAAGCGCAGGAAAAAATCGAAAAAGATTAATTGCGCAATTCCTTCGTCACCCCGGATCTCTCACACCCTATCGTATTCAGCCGGACAATGTAGCTAGATGTTGTATACAGCATTCAGGTACACTGTCCGGCTGAGTGTTTATGGCCTTCTTACAACCATGCGAAACACAACACCACCATACAAATGCCAAAATTGTAATTTTATAACTCGAAAAACTATACATTTTTGTAATTAGATGTTTAAATTCAGTTGATGTTGAGACTGATTTACGTTGTCAACCGCCATTTGCCTGGCAAATCAAGGCCTGGCACATCCATTGCGATTTAATCCATTGCAATTTAGTCGTTGACAACACCCCGGACGTTGCCAGACCGCCCAGGGCTAAAGCTACAAAAAAGGAGACCAGACAGAGGGTTTATGGAAAACCATGACGCCAATCGATTAATCAAAGAAAAAGAGGCGCTGGTCAACGCATTTTTGGCCGGTAGTGCCGAAAATTTTCTTGAGCGATTGACCGCCAGTCTGGATACATACTTTTATTCTGTGTTTGAAAAAAGTATTGCGGCAAGAAAGATGGTGCGTGCAGGCCACCCCTTTGCCATCATTGCATTGGGTGGGTATGGTAGAAAAGAACAATGCATCCATTCCGATATCGATCTGCTCATCCTGTTTGATCAAATGGTTCCCGCCGATGTGGAAGCCTTTGTACAGGAATTACTGTATCCCTTATGGGATGCACGGTTTGAAGTTGGCTATGCCGTGAGGAACATTGATGAATGCCTGAAAATGTCCTTTGAGCGCTTTGACATCCTGACCACGGTCCTGGACGCCCGATTTCTCTGCGGCGCGTCCCTGGTCTATTCTACATTCATGGAAAAATTTCGTCAGCAGCTGGCCGGCAAGCATCTCAAAGCAGCCATGACATACTTGTATGAAAATGGACAGAAGCGGCTGGCAGATTACGGCGACTCCACCTATCTTGTGGCCCCGGATCTGAAATCCGGGTTCGGTGGGCTACGGGATTACCACACCCTGCTCTGGTATGCCAAAATCAAGTCCGATATTAAGTCCAGGCGGGATCTGGAATATTATGGATTTCTTTCCCATATGGAGTATACGATGCTGGAAACCGCCCTGGCCTACATCTGGGATATCCGAAATCGCCTCCACTATATCTCCAAAAGGAAAAACGACACCCTTCATTTTGAACGCCAACCTGAAGTGGCGGGGCTTTTAGGCGGCACCAATCCGTCAGACCCCCCTGAGGTTGAAGTCTTTTTGGGGAAACTTCATAAACACATGGAATTTTTGAAACAGATTTTCCAGATCACCTATGAAGATATTGATGCGTCCCGCCGGTCCAAAAAAGAAACCCTGGCAGCCAAACCTTCAGGTATCAACGGTTTGATCATTGAAAAACGCCGTCTCCAGTTTGCCAACACCGTGGTCATTCTTCAGGACCCAGCATTGCTGCTTAAGATATTTTTTGAAAGCGGCCGAACCCGGATTCCCCTTTCCATTGAGGCCCGAAGGGTTGTATATGAATTCAGACACCTGGTGGATAAAAAGATGAGAAAAGACCCGGCGTGTGTTACCCTGTTTAAACGCATCCTGGGGCTTTCCTACTGGGAATTTAACGTGCTCAACGTGATGCTGTCCACGGGTATCCTCCAGCGATTTATCCCTGAGTTCACTCCCCTGGTCAATAAAATTCAATATACCCAATACCACCTGTTTCCAGTGGACAAGCATTCCATTCGCTGTGTGCAGATCATCAACAGCTTTAAAACGCCAGATACCACACAGATGGGAACCCTGTATGCTGGAATTTACAAAAATATCAGGAATAAGCACCTACTGCTGGTGGCAGCCCTTCTCCATGATATCGGCAAATCTGACCCGGCCAGGGAACATTCAAAGCGGGGGGCCGACATCGCCGTGCCGATCATTGATCGATTAGGGTTCAATGCGGCTCAAAAAGCGGACATTCTTTTTCTCATTGAAAACCACCTGCTCATGGCAAAAACAGCCACTCGGCGGGACATTCACGATGAAAAAACCGCCGTATCTATCGCCGGAAAGGTGGGCAAAATCGGGTTGCTTCGCATGCTGTTTCTGCTTTCGGTTGCCGATGCCCAGGCCACCGGCCCCAAGGCATGGAACGGCTGGACGGAACAGCTGATCAAGGATTTATTTATAAAAACCATGGGGGTTCTGAAAACCGGGGAACTGGTTTCTAAAAAGAGCCAACGGCGCATTGAAACCAAGAAAAAAGAGGTGCGTGCGCAGCTTAAAGACAGCTGGTCCAAAGCAGATATCGACCAGCAGCTATCGGCCATGTCCAGACGATATTTGCTTCACGTCTCAGCACAGAATATCGTGGCACATATCACCCTCCATAAAAATCTGGGCGCGCGGGAATTTATCTGGCAGATTACCCATGACAAGGCATCGGACATGCGCACCGTATCCATCTGTGGTAAAAACAAGCCCGGATTTTACTCCAAGATTGCGGGTGTCTTTTTCCAGAACAACATCGATATTGTCGCCTCCCAGGCCTATTCTTTGGGAGGCAGCCACATCCTTGATGTCTTCAATGTTCGACCGCCCAAAGATCGGTATTTTGAAACAGAAAAATGGGAAAAAGCCCAACGGGAACTGACCCTTGCCCTGGCAGACGATCACTACCTGGACAGGGCCCTGGACAAGATCCCGTCATGCATCACCATCCCATCGGGGCAACGGCCTGAGCCCAACCAGGTAAGAATCGACAATGACACCTCAAGTTTTTTTACCATTATCGAGGTGCTTACCTATGATTTTCCAGGCCTTCTCTTTGCCGTCACCAATACCCTGTACCGAAACGGGCTGACTGTGGAGGTGGCCATGGTGGCCACTGAGGTCGATCAGGTCATTGATATTTTTTACATAAAAGACCTATACAGAGATCGGAAAATCGGATCTGCAGAACAACTGAACCACATAAAATCATCCATCATGAATTGTCTTCCCAAAGTGGAATCAAAGGAGGTTTTAAATGAAAAAAATAGAAGCCATTATCAAACCCTTTAAACTGGACGATGTCAAAGAGGCGCTCAGTGAAATCGGTATCTACGGCATGACCGTCACCGAAGTCAATGGATATGGCCGGCAAAAGGGACACAAAGAAATATATCGGGGTGCAGAATATGTGGTGGATTTCGTTCCCAAAATCAAGCTGGAAATCGTTGTTCCCGACGATCGGCTGGCGGAATCCGTGTCCACCATCCGAGACGCAGCCAACAGCGGCAAAATTGGGGACGGTAAAATCTTTATCCTGCCGGTGGAAGAGGCCATTCGGGTCAGAACCGGTGAACAAGGCGACGACGCAATCTAAAATTATAACATCTGACATATCATCGGGTAATACAACATAAAAAAAGGAACAACCCAAATGACACCTAACGACGTAATCGCAATGGCCAGGGAAAATAAGATAAAAGTGGTGGATATTCGATACATGGATCTCATTGGCACCTGGCAGCATTTTTCCGTCCCATTATCTGAATTGACTGAAGTGGCATTTGAAGACGGTTTCGGCTTTGACGGCTCCTCCATGCGGGCATGGAAGAATATTGACAATTCGGACATGATCGTCATTCCAGAGGCCGCCACCGCAAAAATTGACCCATTCTTCAAAGTCCCCACATTGGTCCTTATCGGCAATGTCCACGATCCCATCACCCAGGAAGCATATAGCAGGGATCCCAGGGGGATCGCCAAAAGAACTGAAGCCTATATCAAAAGTACTGGCCTGGGTGACACCATTTTTGTCGGACCGGAGCCTGAATTTTTCATTTTTTCAAACATTCGATACGCTTCAGAACCCCAGGCGTCCTTTTTTGAAATTGATTCTCCGGAAGCCCACTGGAACAGCGGTGACGGTTCCGAACCCAACCTGGGGTACAAAATCAGGCCCAAAGGCGGCTATATTCCCCTTCCCCCGGCCGATCAGTACCAGGACATGAGAACTGAAATGATGCTCACACTGGAAGCGCTTGGCATTGAAATGGAATGTCAGCATCATGAGGTGGCCACTGCGGGCCAGTCAGAAATTGACCTTCGCTTTGACTCTCTGCTCAACATGGGCGACAAACTGGCCTGGTTTAAATATGTGCTGAGAAACGTGGCCGCCAAATACGGCAGCACGGTAACATTTATGCCTAAACCGCTCTACGGAGACAATGGTACCGGCATGCACACCCATATGAGTTTTTGGAAAGGGGGAGTGCCCACGTTTGCCGGCAATAAATACGCGGGGCTTTCCGACAATGCCCTGTGGTCTATTGGCGGCATCATGAGGCATTGCAAAGCCCTGTGCGCCATCACCAATCCCACCACCAATTCCTACAAACGCCTGGTCCCAGGGTTTGAAGCCCCCATTAAGCTGGCCTACTCCAGCCAGAACCGTTCAGCGGCGATTCGTCTGCCCATGTACTCTGGCTCACCCAAGGCCAAACGCATCGAGTTCCGGACGCCGGATCCTTCTGCCAATGGTTACTTGGCGTTCTCTGCCATCGCAATGGCCATGATGGACGGTATCCAGAACAAAATGGATCCGGGCGATCCCATGGATAAAAACATCTATGATCTGCCCCCGGAAGAACTGGCAGAAATTCAATCCGCCCCCGGCTCCCTTGAAGAGGCCTTGGACGCCCTGGCCGCAGACCACGACTTCCTGCTCAAGGGTGATGTGTTCACCAAAGATCTCATTGACAGCTGGATTAATTATAAAATGGAAAACGAAGTGACGCCAGTGATCAGCCGTCCCCATCCCCATGAGTTCTACCTGTACTATGATATCTAATCGATCGAGGATTCTTAAGTTAACAGACTGACACAAAGGCCCGGTAATTTCTTGTTTCCGGGTCTTTTCACCCCATCTGCCATCCCTTCATTTTTTTAATGCATTCGAAAACAAAATAAGCTATATAATCATGGTAGCATCGTTACCGGAACCAAACGAAAATCAGCAAGGGAGCAGAGACCTTGAACAAGATACACCTCAACCTGTCTGTTGTAACCGCCTTGGGAATACTTTTCTTTTTTTGCACGTCTCTAATGCCTCCCAATACCCTGGCTGCGGATCCGGCCCCAAAAGAAGAAAAAGATCTGCTATCCCCCCTGGTACAGCGGTTGGTCAAGGACGGATTTGATCCAAAACAGACCCAGGCCATCTTTGCAAAAAAACAGGTGTTTTTTAATCCCAGCGGTGTCTCCCTGTTTTTTATTCATTCGGAATCCAGCCTGAACTATGATCAGTTCTCAGCGCCCAAATCCATTGCAAACGCCAAAACCTATATGAAAACCCATAAAAAGGCGCTTGAAAACGCTCAAAACACGTTGGGTGTGGATAAAACCATCATCACAGCCATTCTTCTTGTGGAAACCCAATTGGGTACCTATCTTGGCAAGCGCACCGTCATCAACACCCTGGCCACCATGGCGGCCCTGAAAGAAAAAGCGCTCCAGGACAAGATATGGCGCGCTATACCCGATAAAAAGAAACCCAAACGGGCCACCTTTGATAAAAAAGTAACCAAACGTATCAAATGGGGCTATGCGGAACTCAAAGCCTTGCTCCGTTATACCGCCCGGGAAGGGATTGACCCGGCTGCCATCAAAGGCTCCTACGCCGGTGCCATGGGCATTTGCCAGTTTATGCCCTCCAACGCCCTGAACCTGGCCAAAGACGGTAACCAAGATGGAAAGGTAGACCTTTTCAACCACAACGATGCCATATTCTCTGTGGCCAACTACCTCAAGCATCACGGCTGGACACCCGGCATCAGCCGTCAACAGCAGCACAAGGTGCTTTTCACATACAACCACAGCAATTACTACGTGGATGCCGTCCTGAAAGTATCCGACAAATTAAAATAGACGTAAGGAACAACAGACACGCATGGAAGATACCCTTCTCTACATCCTCCTGGTCGTCGGCCTCTCCTTTGCCCTGACCATGGTGGCCCTCATCGACATCATCAAAAAGGATTTCCCCACGGTAAAAGATAAATTCGTCTGGCACCTAGTCGCCATCATCCCGGTCGTCGGCTGGCTCATCTATTTTGCCCTGGGCGCCAAAAAAGGCAAAAAGAAAACTTACGCGTCGTAATTGTATTTGACTTTTTTACTGGCCTCTCACGCCGGAAACCCGGGTTCGATTCCCGGTGGGATCACCACTTAGAAAATAAAGGCTCTCAGCGTTTTGCTGGGGCCTTTTTTAGTTTCTGAAACTTTGCGTCCCCCACACTATCCCCCACACTTTGTATAGATTTTAAGGTAATTCCAGGTAAACGGTCTCCCTTAATTTTCGACTGACTGACACTGACCTCATTATTGGGGGCTTCTGAAACCCTGGCAAAGAATAAGAAAGCCCCCGGCAGGAACCAGGGGCTTGGGTGTGGTTAAACTTCGTTCTTTTTATCCTCAGCAAGAATCTTGACGATATCAGACTTGCAAAGGTTTTTTCCAGATCCCAAGTAAGACATCAGGTCCGCCCGCAGTTTGTTGTGACGTTCCAAGTCTTTATTTTCTTTGTGAAGCATTTCATCAATCCCCCTTTCTATCTCATACCCCGCACTTTCCAATATGTTGGAAAGGCCAAGTATGGAATGCGCGTCTAATTCCAGTGCAGCAGAATCGCTTTGAGCAATGCAAAAAAGTACCTGCTTTACAGCGTACAGGTCTACCAAACCGCCTTCAGCATCTGGTGTATAACCGCCATTAAATGTTCCCATCTGTTGAGTCTCCTTTGTGTTGTGATTAAGCCCGTTTCTGTTCTGCGAAAAAATAAAAAGGGCAGCATAGGGGTTCGCAGACCGGCACAAAGGAACCGGCAGCCAGAAGGCTCCCCCATGCTGCCCAATATGGACGCATGGCGCAAAAAAAGCGTTCACATGAAATGTAGACGCCTCTTTGCGCCCTTTGTGCCCCGGCTGCGAAACCGGTATCCCTGAATTCGCAAGGATGGTTAACATTAGCCGCGCTTGTGGTGGCGTGTCAAGTTTTTTTATCGAGTATTCCCTGCTCTTTAGAAAGTGAGTCTCGATATGAGCGAGGTCTCAGTGTTTGATAGAATCGTGGTCACGTAAAAGGATGGACTTTTTTAAACGATCTGAAATAGTGGAGAAATTTTTAGTTTTGGATTCTTAAGGACAAAAGGGGAACTTTGGATAGGTCGGGTGGTGGAGTCTGGCTCTCGCCTTCTGGGGCTGCTAAACCTGCTAAACTTGCTAAAGCGTTTGTGGGTATGGCGTCTTGGCTTGCTAACGGCTTG
>PDWI01009256.1_pt1 | contig 11366 bp, 10 predicted proteins | sample 1430891 | NCBI WGS metagenome assembly PDWI01 (sample SAMN01162508, study PRJNA174530) | Oral metagenome, whole genome shotgun sequencing project. | biome: Marine environment; feature: Marine mammal; material: Swab sample of the gingival sulcus; isolation source: swab sample of gingival sulcus... | reverse complement strand
TTAGGATTGTGTTTCTCAATGAGTATTTATAAAACTATCAAAAAATAGGAATTATCTTTGTTGAATTGATAAAATAAAAAGAAAAATGAACGCATTTGTAGAAGAACTTAAGTGGAGGGGGATGTTGCATAGCATTATGCATGGAACAGAAGAACAATTATCTAAAGAATGTATTTCTGCTTACGTGGGGATAGATCCAACAGCAGATTCTTTACATATTGGACATTTAGTCGGTGTTATGATGTTAAGGCATTTACAAAGATTTGGTCATAAACCTATTGCTTTATTAGGAGGAGCGACAGGAATGATTGGAGATCCCTCAATGAAAAATGCAGAAAGAAATTTATTAGACAAAGAAACTTTACGTTTAAATCAAGAAGCAATAGGAAAGCAGTTAGCAAAGTTTTTAGATTTTGATAGTGATTTGCCCAATTCTGCAAAGCTTGTGAATAACTTTGATTGGATGGGGGAATGGAGCTTCATTGATTTTATAAGAGACGTTGGAAAGCACATAACCGTTAATTATATGATGGCGAAGGATTCTGTGAAAAAACGTTTGGATGGACAATCTGGCTCCGGAATGTCGTTTACAGAGTTTTCGTATCAATTAATTCAGGGCTATGATTTTTTACATTTATATAGGACAGAAGATTGTCGTTTACAAATGGGAGGTTCAGACCAATGGGGGAATATCACAACAGGAACAGAGCTAATTCGTCGTATTGATGGAGGAGAAGCTTATGCATTAACTTGTCCATTAATAACAAAAGCAGATGGAGGGAAATTTGGAAAAACAGAAAAAGGAAATGTGTGGTTGGATAGACGCTATACTTCGCCTTATGCTTTTTATCAGTTTTGGTTGAATGTGAGCGATGAAGACGCTCTTAAGTATATAAAAATATTTACATTTTTAACCAAAGAAGAAATAGAAATTCTAGCAAAAGAACAGCAAGAAGCTCCACATTTACGTCCATTGCAGAAAAGTTTGGCAAAAGAATTAACAATTTTGGTGCATAGTGAAGAAGATTATAATTTATCTGTAGAAGCATCTGAAATATTATTTGGAAAGGGGACAACCGAGGCTTTAAGAAAATTGCCAGAAGAAATGTTGTTAGCTGTTATGGATGGAGTTCCTTCTTATACAATCTCTAAAGAAGTTGTGAAAAATAAAGAAAAATTTGTGGATGTTTTTACGGAACAAGTAGAAGTTTTCCCTTCAAAAGGAGAATTAAGAAAATTAATAAAGAGTAATGGAGTTAGTTTGAATAAAGAGAAAGTTACAGATGTTGATTTTCAGCTTTCAGAAGAACTCTTAATTGCAGGAAAATATTTACTTGTGCAAAAAGGGAAAAAGCAATATTTCTTGATTAATGTAGAATAAATTTTATGTCTACGTCTCAGCTATCCATCGTTATTGTCAATTATAAAGTGTTACACTTTGTTTCTCAGTGTTTAGATGCAGTTTTGGCTGCATCTACTTGTATAGATGTTAAAGTTTGGGTTGTAGATAATGCTTCGAATGATGGGTCTGTAGAGTTTTTAAAGCAGCATTATCCTTGGTGCAATATTATAGAAAATTCAGAAAATGTAGGCTTTTCTAAAGCAAATAATCAAGCCTTACGTTATACCAAGTCTCCCTATGTATTATTATTAAACCCAGATACAATAATAGGAGAGTCAACATTGGTATCATGTCTTGCATTTATGCAAAATGAAAAAAAAGTTGGGGCTTTGGGAGTTCGGATGACGGATGCTCAAGGAAATTTTCTAAAAGAAAGTAAGAGAGGGCTAGTAACACCATTTGTAGCTTTATGTAAGATTTTGAATTTAGGAAAATTATTTCCAAAGAGTAAGATTTTTAATCAATATTATTTAGGACATCTAGCAGATAATAAAATTTGTCAGTCTCCTATATTGTCAGGAGCTTTTATGTTTATGAGAAGAGAAGCTTTAGAACAAGTAGGTTTTTTGGATCAACGTTATTTTATGTATGGGGAAGATGTAGATCTTTCTTATTCAATTTTACAGGCTGGTTTCCTTAATTATTATCTTCCTTTGCCAATATTGCATTATAAAGGAGAGAGTGAAAGTGCAAGTAATAATCAGGCACGTTATTTAGATTCTTTCTATGGTGCGATGGAGCTTTTTTATAAAAAACATAATCCCAAGAAAAAGTTTATGTTTATTCTTCTTCGTCTAGTGATTAGGATTAAAAAGAAGTTTCATAGAAATTCGGTTAAGAAGAATATAAAAGGAGAATTAGAATTGAAAAGGCTTAATCCAGACCATCCTAATCCTACAGAAGGTTTTGTTCGAGGAACTAATGTCTTTGTTGATATGTCTGACTTTACTTATGAAAATTTGTTAGAAATAATTTCCTCAACAGAGGGTATGGGGTTGAATTTTTATACATACAATCCCCAAACAAAGGTGCTTCTAGGATCGGGAGGACTTGTGAGTAATTATAAAATAACTAGTTAGAAGAGCTATTTTTGTATAGAGTTTTTGTATTTTTGCGAAGACAGTCTTTTTATAAAGGAAAGAGTGTTCATGAAAAACAATGTGTGAAAGAATATGGCTAAAAAAGAGTTAGGACAGCAAAAAAACACAGCAAAAAAACGGATGTCTGTTGGGCAAAAAAATAGAAAAAATGAAGGGAGATCTGTACAAGGTCTAGGTTCATTTTTATCTAATCCGTGGGTTGTTTTTATTTTGTCTTTGCTTGTATTGTTTTTGACTATCTATATATTCGTTGCAATGGCTTCTTATTTGTTTACATGTTCAGAAGATCAAAGTGCATTGTATGCAAATAAAAATATACTAGAATGGGTGCCTGTTGAAAATATTACAGGATCTTATGGAGCTTATATCGCAGATTGGTTAGTAAGTCATTTTTTAGGTCTAGGTAGTTTTTTGCTTTTATTTATTCCTTTTTTATGGTCAATTCAACGTTTAGGAATTAAAAAAAATATATCTAAATCATTTCTTTCAATAGTTTCTTTTTCTGTATTTGGAAGTCTGTGGATATCTTGTTTTTTTGCCTATGTCTATTCTATTTTTTCCTTAGATTTTTCATTTCCTCTAGGGGGAGATCAGGGAGATTTTATACAAAATGTTTTGTTAAAATATGTAGGTCATATTGGTCTTATATTAATCTTAATTATAGTTCTTACTCTTTTACTTATTTTAATTAGTCCTAGTTTTTTAGATAAGTTTCAAGAATTTTTAACTTTTTCATGGCTTTCAAACTATTTTAAAAATTTAAGAGAGAAGAAACAATTGTTAAAAGAAGAATTGCAAGAAGTTGAAACAGAAGAAACGGAGAATTACACTTTTGAGAATAATGATTTAGAAGAGCCTGAACTTAAAGAAGAAAAAGAATATTCTTTGGGAGAAGATTTAAAGGAGGCTGAGGCTTATATAGAAGGAAATAATAAGGAAGAATTCCTTCCGCAAGATGAAGATGATCCTGCTCCTATTGTTGAAGATATGGTCATAGAAAAAGCTCCAGAAGAAGAGTCTATAGGAGTCGATGAGCAACAAAAAATTAAACAAAGTAATGATGCGACTCTACTTGAAGAATATATATTTCCATCTATAGATCTATTAAATGTTTATGATCAGCATTCAAATCAACCCGATTTTAAGGAGGTTGAGGAGATTAAGATGAAGATAATACAAACTTTAAGTGATTTTGGGATAAAAGCAACACCCTGTAGAGCAACAATAGGTCCAACAGTTACCTTATATGAAATTCAGCCAAGTGCTGGAACTGCAATTAATAGAATTAAAAATAGATCAGATGATTTAGCATTGTCATTGAAAGCTGATGGAGGAGTGCGTATTATAGCCCCAGTTCCCGGAAAGGGAACTGTAGGAATAGAGGTGCCAAATTCTAAGCCTCAGATTGTTTCCTTTCATTCATTAGTAACGTCAAGAAAGTTTGCTGAAACTAAAATGGAGTTACCTATAGCTATAGGTAAAACAATTACAAACGAAATTTTTATGTTTGATTTGGCTAAAATGCCTCATATGTTAATAGCTGGAGCAACGGGACAAGGTAAGAGTGTTGGTTTGAATGTGATGATTTCTTCATTGTTGTATACCAAGCATCCTTCAGAACTAAAGTTTGTAATGATTGACCCTAAGATGTTGGAATTTTCAATATATGAAGATTTAGAAAGTCATTATTTAGCTAAACTTCCGAAAGAAAAATCCTGCATTATAACAGATATGTCCAAAGTGGTGGAGACCTTAAATTCACTATGTATAGAAATGGATAATAGGTATACTTTGTTAGCAGATTCTAAGGTGAAAAATATCGTAGAGTATAACGAGAAAATAAAAAAGAACGAAATACTTGATTCTAATGCAGAAATGCTACCCTATATAGTTTTAGTTATAGATGAGTTTGCAGATTTGATAATGACTTCAGGGAGAGAGGTGGAAACTCCTATAACTAGGTTGGCACAAAAAGCGAGAGCAGCAGGTATTCATATGATTTTAGCAACACAAAGACCAACGACCAATATTATTACGGGAACAATTAAAGCAAATTTTCCTGCACGTATTGCTTTTAAAGTTTTTTCTTCAATGGATTCTCGAACTATTCTTGATGGAGCTGGGGCAAATCTTCTTGTGGGAAGAGGAGATATGTTATTTTATCAAGGAAAAGATATGCTGCGAATACAATGTGCTTTAATAGATACGCCTGAAACAGAAAGGATTGTAGACAGTATCTCAGAACAACAAGGTTTTGAAGAGCCTTACTCCTTGCCAGAAGTTCCTATGGAAGAAGTAGATAGTAGTAAAGGTGGAATATCTTTAGATAAAAGAGATATTTTGTTTGAAGATGTTGCTCGTATGGTTGTTGAAACACAGCAAGGCTCAACTTCAAAGATTCAAAGACAATATGAAATTGGTTTTAATAGAGCAGGGCGTATTATGGATCAGTTAGAGGCTGCGGGTATTGTAGCTCCTCAAAGGGGAAGCAAGTCTAGAGAAGTATTAATTCAAGACATATCAACTCTTGAAAACCTATTAGATTCTTTATAAGAATGAACAAACAAGGATTTTCTTTCTTTTTTTTATTTATTTTTGTTTTTATGTGTTTTTGCCCTGCTTTCTCTCAGAGTTCTAATCAGGAATTGAACGCAATATATTCTAGGATTGAAAAAGGTTTTAGTATAAGTTTTTTTTATGAAGTAGTAGGAAAAGAAGGTCAAATTCTAAATAAAGGAGAAAAAGTAGGAACTCTATTTGTAAAGGGAGAGAAGTTTAAATTAGATTATGAAGGTTTACGTATGGTTTATGATGGAAGAGAACTTTCATATTTTAATGAAGAAGAAAATACTTTTACAAGATTGATTCCAACACAAGAAGAGTTATTAGAAATAAATCCATTTTATTCTTTTTTAGATTCAAATAAGTACGAGATAAGGGAGGAAAGATGTGATAAAGATGTGAAAATTTATTTATTCCCACGAGATAGGAAGTCCTATAATATGGAATTTTTATTTAAGTCTACAAAAATATTTCCGGAGAAACTTATTGTTGTAGCTGAAGAGGGGATAATATTAGAATTTAATATAAATAAAGCAGAAGAACTTGGAGATTTAAAAATTAAGTTTGAACAGAGTCATACTGAATTTCCAAATAGTGAATTGATAGATTTACGATAAAATAGATAGTAAAATGTTTCTACAAATACTAAAGTCAAAGATTCATTGTGCAACAATTACAGAAGCGAATCTTAATTATGTTGGTAGTATAACGATAGACAAGACATTAATGCAGGCAACAGATATTTTGCCTGGAGAACGTGTACAGATTGTCAATAATAACAATGGGGAACGTTTTGAAACCTATGTTATAGAAGGGCCGGCAGATAGTGGTATGATCTGCTTAAATGGAGCTGCAGCTCGTCTTTGTCAACCTGATGATGTTATAATCATTATGGCATACGCTTGGATGGAGAAGCATGAAGCCGAAATATATAAGCCCAAGATAGTATTTCCAGATAAACAAAATAGAATTTCCTAAAACATTCCAAATAAAATTATGTTTGAAAATCTCAGTGAACGTTTAGAGCGTTCGTTTAAAAAATTAAAGGGGGAAGGTCATATCTCCGAGATTAATGTCGCAGAAACTTTAAAAGATGTCCGAAGGGCTCTTATTGAAGCCGATGTTAACTATAATGTGGCAAAATCTTTCACGGATACGGTAAAAGAAAAAGCTTTAGGACAAAATGTATTAATTGCAGTTCGTCCAAGTGAATTAATGGTGAAAATTGTCCATGATGAGTTGACAAAATTAATGGGAGAAAAAGTTGTAGAATTACAACTAAAAAAAGAACCTTCAATCATCCTTATGTCTGGTCTTCAAGGGTCAGGTAAAACAACTTTTTCAGGGAAATTAGCTAATTTTTTAAAAAAGAAGCAAGCCAAAAAACCTCTACTTGTAGCATGTGATGTATATCGTCCTGCAGCTATTGACCAATTGAAAGTTTTAGGAGATCAACTTTCTATACCTGTATATGCAGAAACTGGAAATATGGATCCAGTAATTATAGCTCAACATGCTATAAATTTTGCTAAGGAGAATAATAATGATGTTATTATTGTAGATACAGCAGGTCGTCTCGCTATTGATGAGCAAATGATGGAAGAGATTGCAGCAATAAAGAATGCAATTACTCCAGATGAAGTACTTTTTGTTGTAGATTCAATGACTGGACAAGATGCAGTAAATACAGCAAAGGAATTTAATGAGCGATTAGATTTTGATGGCGTTGTATTAACTAAACTTGATGGAGATACAAGAGGAGGTGCAGCACTTTCTATTAGAACTGTTGTCAACAAGCCTATTAAGTTTATAGGAACTGGAGAAGGTATGGATGCATTAGATGCATTTCATCCAGAGCGAATGGCTGGTCGGATATTAGGAATGGGTGATGTGATTTCTTTAGTTCAAAGAGCTCAAGAACAATATGACCAAAAGGAAGCAGAAAGATTAGAAAAACGGATAGCAAAAAATCAATTTGATTTTAATGATTTTTTAAAGCAGATTCATCAAATTAAGAAAATGGGAAATTTGAAGGATTTGATGGCAATGATCCCTGGTGTGGGGAAAACAATAAAAGATCTAGATATAGATGATAATGCTTTTAAAGGTATTGAAGCTATTATATATTCTATGACTCCTGATGAAAGACGTCATCCTAAATTGTTAAATGGTTCAAGAAGAAAGCGTATTGCAGATGGTAGTGGAACGAGTATTCAAGAAGTTAATAAACTTATAACTCAATTTGAACAAGCAAAAAAAATGATGAAGAAGCTACAATCTATGGGGGGAAATCCTAAAATGATGCGTCGTTAGTAAAAAAATAATAAAAGCTTAAAATATGGATTATAAAATATTAGATGGAAAAAAGATTTCTCAAGAGATAAAAGAAGAGATTGCTAGGGAAGTCAAAGAAATGATTGCTCGGGGAGAAAAACGTCCTCATTTAGCGGCTATTCTTGTTGGGCATGATGGGGGAAGTGAGACTTATGTTGCAGCAAAAGTTAAAGCTTGTGAGGATGTTGGTTTTAAGTCGTCATTAATACGATTTGAAGACGATGTTAAAGAACAAACTCTTTTAGAAGAGATTGATAGACTTAATTCAGATAGTGATGTTGATGGATTTATAGTTCAACTACCTTTACCAAAGCACATTGATGAACAGAAAATAATAGAAAGAGTTGATTATAGAAAAGATGTAGATGGTTTTCATCCAATAAATGTTGGAAGAATGAGCATCGGATTACCTTGTTTTGTATCAGCAACCCCTCAAGGAATAGTAGAATTGTTAAGACGTTATAATATTCCTACAAAAGGAAAACATTGTGTCGTTTTAGGAAGAAGTAATATTGTGGGAAAACCTGTATCTCAATTAATGTTACAAAAAGGGGATGTTGGAGACTGCACTGTGACAATTTGTCATAGTAGAACAAAAGATATTGCTTCAGTTTGTAAATCTGCAGATATTATAATTGCAGCTTTGGGAGTCCCAGAATTTTTGAAAGAAGATATGGTAAAAGAAGGAGCAGTTGTTGTGGATGTTGGTACAACAAGAGTTCCTGATACATCAAGAAAATCAGGTTTTCGTTTAACAGGTGATGTAGATTTTAATGGAGTTGCTCCTAAGTGTTCATATATAACTCCTGTTCCTGGAGGTGTTGGACCAATGACTATAGTATCATTGATGATGAATACAATAAAGGCTGCAAAAGAAACTTTTTTTAAGAATTAGTTTAAATTAAAAGATTCATTATAAATATATTATAAATCAATGAATTTGAGAATTAATAAACTTCTAAGTCAAATAGGGTTAGGATCTCGTAGAGAATGTGAAGAGTTTATCTTAGATGGACGAGTTTATATCAATAATGATAAAGCGGAACTATCAGATATTGTTGAAGAAGATGATACTGTTACATTAGATGGAGAAGAACTTCCTGTACGTGAAGCTATACGTGATTATGTCTCGGAGCAGAAAATGAATTTATCACAAAAAAGTATACGAATTGGAAATTCGTATATTTCAGTAGATGATGAAGAAGAGTTTTGGCCAAATAAAAAAATAGCTGGAAGTAAAACTCAGAAAGCGTCTAGTTTGGGATTTTCTAAAAAGAATACAGGAGGAAAAGTTGCAAAATTTAGAAAAAATCGAGATGAAGATGCCTTTTTTGATTCTCCATCAAAAAGAAAGGAGAAAATATCTCATAAAGAAAAAACTTCAAAATTTGGAGGAAGAGCTCCTAAGAGTAGAGACAAATTTGATAGCGATAGTGACTTCTTTTTAAAAAAGAAAGAGAAAAAAAGATAATTAATCTATAAAATACCCCTTGATAAATGTTTTTGGATAAAGTTTGTCAAGGGATTTTTATTATGAAAATTAGTTTAATTCGCCATACATCTGTAGAACTAGATGGTACCCATTATTGTTATGGGGCATTAGATGTCAAAGTTATAGAGAGTAATTTTGAAAAAGAAGCAATGGAAGCTTTTTTGTCTTTACAAGGTTTCTCATTTGATGCCGTTTTTACAAGTCCATTAACAAGAGCATGTAGGTTGGCTTCTTTTTGTGGATTTGAAAATGCAGAAAGAGATGAAAGGTTAAGAGAAATGAATTTTGGCGATTGGGAAGGACTTTTATGGAGAGATATTTTAGGGGGTAAAGATATTATTGATTTTTTCTCATCTTATACAGATAAAACACCTAATGGGGAGTCTTTAAATGATTTGAATGATAGAGTTCGTTCATTTATAAAAGAAAAAAAAGAATTAGGGTTTAAGCATATTTTAGTTTTTTGTCATGGGGGAGTTATAAGAGCTGCAAAGAATTTTGTTTTATCCAAAGAAATAACCGACAAGTTTGAGCCCTTACCAGAATTTGCCTCTCATACATTGTTAGAATTTTAAGAATGAATATAAGTCTTCAGATTATCCCTAAAAGTTTAGAGTTTAAAATCCCAGCAAAAACGTCAAGAGGAGCATATTGTCAAAGAAAATTGTGGCATATTTATGTTAGATCCGAGCAATATCCTAATAGAGTTGGAATTGGAGAGTTAGCACCATTACCCAATCTAAGTAAGGAATTAGATGAGAATTTTTTATCTAACATAGAAAGAATATGTTCATCTATAAGATCAAAGGAAGATATTTGTTGGGATACTATTCGTTCTTATCCATCTTTGATTTTTGCCCTGGAAACAGCATTAAAACATTTAGAAGTAGGAACCTTTAAAATTTTTAATACTCCTTTTTCTAGAGGGGAAGAGGGCTTGTTGATAAATGGCCTGATTTGGATGGGGGATCGTGAATATATGTTAGACCAAATCAAAGAAAAGATATCTCAAGGATTTAGATGTATAAAAATAAAAATAGGAGCCTTAGATTTTGAAGAAGAGTATTCCTTATTGAAATATATTCGGAGAGAATTTTCTCAAGAGAATATCGAGTTGAGAGTTGATGCAAATGGGGCATTCTCATTAAAAGACGTGTTGTTTAAATTAGATAAATTATCAAGATTAGATATACATTCTATAGAACAGCCTATAGCATCTAATCAAATTGAAAATTTAGCTAAAATTGTAAGGGAAAGCCCTTTGCCAATAGCTTTAGATGAAGAATTGATAGATCATATTTCACAAAAAGATAAAATCGATTTATTAGATTTTGTTGCTCCTCATTTTTTGGTGATAAAGCCTTCTTTACATGGAGGGATTTTTGGGTCAGAAGAATGGTTAGACTTGGCTAGGCAGCGTAATATTGGATGGTGGATAACATCAGCCTTGGAGTCAAATATTGGTTTAAATTCAATTGCTCAATGGTGTGCATCTTTAAAAGTAGATATACCTCAGGGATTGGGTACAGGACAGTTGTTTGTTGAAAATTTCACACCCGAACTAGAAGTAAAAGCTTCTAAGTTATGGTACAAATAGATTAAATAGAAATGAATTCGCTATCGAAGATTTGGATAAACAATAAACTCGTTACAAAATTTAATTTAGAAGAGATAATTAGATCTTTAAAAAAAGAGAAGATAAAAGAAGAAGCACTTTTAGAAATGGAAGTGCTTTTGTTTTTAAAAGAGTGGTGGAGTCATTCAGATGTAATAGAAGTGAAAACATCAGGCTCAACAGCTGAACCTAAATTAATTAAGCTTCCAAAAATAATGATGTTATGTAGTGCAAGAAAAACCTTAGATTTTCTTTCTATAAATAAAGGGAAAACAGCTGTTTTGTGTTTGGGAATGCAATATATTGCTGCAAAAATGTTAGTCATTAGGGCCTTGTTGGGAGAATTAAAATTGATAGTTTTACCTTTATCAAGTAATCCTTTATTAAAATTTTCTAAAAGTGAAAAAATTGGCCTTATCTCTTTGGTTCCCTTACAAGTATATGAAATTTTAAGCGAAACATATTCAAGAGAAATCTTAAAATCTTCAGAAATTGTTTTAATTGGAGGTGCAGCACTTGATTCCACTATAGAAAAAGCTTTACACTCATTTCCTAATCAGATTTTTGCATCTTATGGAATGACTGAAACTGTATCTCATATTGCTTTGCGAAAAGTAAATGGAGTAGATAGAAGCGATTTTTTTCAAGCATTAGATGGAGTTAAATTAAAATTGTCAGAGAATTCTTGTTTACGTATAACAATCTCAGATTTAGGGATAAAGGATTTAGAAACACGAGATGTTGTAAAATTCAATGCAGATGGTCAATTTAAGATTTTAGGGAGAGCCGATTTTGTAATAAACACAGGTGGGGTAAAAATCTTTCCAGAACAAGTTGAAGAAAAGATTACAATTTTAGGGA
>PDWI01009255.1_pt1 | contig 11367 bp, 5 predicted proteins | sample 1430891 | NCBI WGS metagenome assembly PDWI01 (sample SAMN01162508, study PRJNA174530) | Oral metagenome, whole genome shotgun sequencing project. | biome: Marine environment; feature: Marine mammal; material: Swab sample of the gingival sulcus; isolation source: swab sample of gingival sulcus... | reverse complement strand
CTCTTATAATTCAAGAGCTTGAAGAAGAAGAAAATAATTTACGACATATAAAAATACGTCGAGATATTTTGGGAAATTGGACTGTATTTGAACAAAAGGAAAAAAATAAAATTTGGATAAAAACAGGACAAACACAAGACCAAACTTATAAGCGAGCAAGACATACGGGAATAATTTTTAGCGGAAAGGAAGCCGGCGGAGATATTTATTTTGATGATTTTATGATACAAAAAGCAATTAGCTCGCCAATAATTTCAACTGTTTATGTGCATGGCAATAATAGTTTGGAAGTCAAATTTTCGGCAAACATAGATGAAAAAAACAATATTTCGCCTCAAAATTTCGACCTGCGAAACAGCAAGGGAGAAAACGTTAAGATATTGGAAGTTAATATAATTGACAATAATTCTTTAACCTTAAAAACAGACGAACATGAAAGAGGCGATTATATTATCAGGGCAAAAAATATAACTGCCCAAAACGGCTTAAAGATAAATTATGACTTCGCTTACAGTTTTAATAATTCTTACGGAACTGTTGTTATAAACGAACTGATGCCTGATCCCGAACCTGCCGTAAGCATTAATTACGGTGAATATATAGAACTCTATAATAAAGGCAATCAGGCTGTAAACCTTAAAGATTGGCAACTTAAAATCGGTTCGTCTTATTGTAAACTTCCGAATTACAGAATGGAAAAAAAGGAATATTTAGTGCTATATTCTTCAAAAGAAAATAATTTCGGCAATGATGTAAAAAGTTTGTTTGCGGAAAAAATGCCTTCGTTGCCCAATACAACTCAATTAGTGCAATTATTGTCTCCTTATCAGGAAGTTGTGTCTTGGGTAAGATACGATAAAGAGCTGTGGACAAATCCTCATAAAAAGGAAGGCGGTTGGTCGCTGGAGCAAAAAGATCCGGAAAATTTATGCGGAGAAAATAATAATTGGATTGCTTCCATAAGCAAAACGGGAGGTACGCCCGGAAAAGAAAATTCAGTCTTTGCAGCCAATCCCGATACTCAAAAGCCTGAAGCTGTCAGGATTGCGGAAATAGAACAGAACAGAATAAGTATAATTTTCAGCGAAGTGATGAAAATAAACACTAAGGATAAAAATTTGTTTGAATTGGAAGAAACTTCCGAAAATCCGAAAGAAATAATAAAATCGGAAGCCGAAAACAAAACAATAAGTCTAATTTTTGAGAATGATTTTGAAGTCGGGAAATATTACAATCTCATCATAAAGAATGACTTATGTGATTGCAGCAATAATAAAACCGAAAAAAAGAAAATCCGTTTTACGCTTCCTTCTAAACCAAAAGAAAACCAACTTATAATAAATGAAATTCTTTTTGAAGCCTCCGAAAATTACAGCGAATTTATAGAAATTTACAATAATTCGGATAAGGCTTTTGATTTGAATGAGCTTTTAATTGTACATTTCAATCCGGAAACAGACGAAATAAAAAAGAGCAGTCCTTGTTCCGAAACTTCATTTATAATTTATCCCAACGATTATGTTATTATTTGCCCTAAGAGAAATAAAAAATATTTCACTCAAAAAGGTGTAAACGAGGCATTTATAATTGAAAATGAAAACTTTGCTTCTCTTACAAACGATAAGGGTTGCCTTGCGCTTTACTCTAAAGAATTTAAGAAAATAGATAAAGTTTATTATAATCAAAAATGGCATTGGACAGCCCTGAACAGCACAAAAGATGTTTCTTTAGAACGACTGCAAAAGAATATTTCAGGAGAAAAAAAGAGTAATTGGCATTCGGCAGCCGAAAGTTACGGCTGGAACACTCCCGCAGCAAAAAACTCACAACATAAAGATAAACAGGAAATTACACAAAAAGAGTTTAGCCTTACTAAAAAAACTTTTTCTCCCGATAATGACGGAACAGACGATTATCTGCAAATAAATTATAAACTCTCCAAAGAAGGATTTACGGCAACCATAAAAGTATATGACCTAAGCGGAGTTCTTATTAAAAGGTTGTATAACAATTATTTGCTCGGCAATGAAGGATATCTGGAATGGGACGGAACAAATGAAAATAAATCTATTGCCTTGCCCGGTATTTACATAATATACATAGAAACTTTTGACGGCAAAAACACTGAAAAATATAAATTACCCGCAGTTTTAGCAAAATAAAAAGTTTGAATGAGTTTCTATATGACAAAAAATAAAATCCAAAATTATTTTTAATTTTACCGCCTGTATTTTCAGCTCCTTTTAACATAAATTAAACGATTAGATGCGAAAAATAATATTCCTTAGTTTTCTTATTCTGTCCGATTTAATATTTTGGCAACTATCTTTTTCCGAAGCACAAAACACAATAGAATTAAAGAAAACTCTAACTTTTACCGACAGCCTGTTACAATTGCGAAAAGAACAAAAACGCTTTGACCTTGAACAACTTATATTAATAAATAAGCAAATAAGAACAAGAGAACAACTTTTGGAGAACTATGAACAAAAAAGAGAGAAAATAAAAAACGAACTGAAAGAAACAGGAGAACAAATAAAAAAATTGCAAAACGAACTTGAAAAACTAAAAAAGGAATATGCAAAAATTATATACTTCGCCTATAAAAACAGAAACCCTTATAACAAAATAATGCTAATATTGTCGGCAGAAAGTTTTAATCAATCCTACAAAAGAATGAGATATATTCTACAGTATGAAGCATATACAAGAAAACAAGCAAAAACAGTAATACAAAAAGATAAGGAGTTGAAAAGCAAATACGAAGAACAAAAAAAAAACAAAAAGAAATACGACCGTCTTATATCGGAAATAATAAAAGAAACTTTCAAACTTGACGAAGAACAAAATTACTCTCGAAACATAAGCACACAAATAAAATTTGCAAGCGATTTATTGGAAGAAAAACTTAAAGACGACAAACTGCAAGAAAAAGAACTTGATACAAATATAAAAAAAACGATAAATAGAATTGTAAACAAAAAAACGAAAATAAAAACAGCAAAACGTGCAACACCTAAAAAGTTGGGAAGTAGTTATGATAACACAAACTTTGCACTAAACAAGGGGAATTTGTCTTGGCCTGTGCAAGAAGGAATCGTTTACAATTATTTCGGAAGGCATCCGCATCCCTTACTTCCGAAAATTATGTTGCAAAACAACGGAATAGACCTTCGCTGTCCCGAAAACACAAATGTTTATGCAATATTTCCGGGCGAAATAAAAAAAATAGTAGCAATACCCGGAAATAATTTTGCCGTAATACTGAAACATAATAACTTTTACACCGTATATTCCAATATAAGAGATTTGAAAATAAGAAAAATGAAATACATAAAAAAAGGTACGATTTTAGGAAAAGTAGCAAAAGATAAACAAGACGGAACAGCAAAAATGCAGTTCCAATTATGGAACAATACAAAAAAAGAAGACCCTCTACTGTGGCTGAAACAAAGAAAATAAGTAAGTGAAATGCAACTAATCTACACATTATTTGTAATTATATTATTTCCTGCAAAAAATAACATAAAAGCCAAGCTGATGAACGGCACAATTTGATTAGTACAGAAAAAAGACCATAATCATGACCCAAGAATATAAATTATTACTGCAAAAACTCGATAAATTCATAAAAAAATATTACAAAAACAGAATAATAAAAGGCATTATTTTATTCCTTATTATTTTCGTTTTATCTTATTCCGTTCTGGCGGTCAGCGAATATATAGGACATTTCACCACAAAAATAAGAACAGCCGTATTTTACTTGTCAATAAGTCTTTATTTGTTGGTTTTCACATACTATATTATAATTCCCATTCTGAAATTTATAAAAATAGGAAAAACCTTAAACTACAAACAAGCCGCAGAAATAATATCAAAATATTTCAGTAATATTGAAGATAAGTTATTAAATACCATAGAGTTAGCACAAGAAGGCAATCAAAAATTTTTTTCAAACGACCTCCTAATTGCAAGCATCGACCAGAAAATAAGTCAACTGAAACCAATACCTTTCCACAAAGCGATAAAGCTGAAAGACAATCTCAAATATTTTCGCTATCTTCTTGTAATACTGTTTATCAGCTTATGTATTTATTTGTATTCGCCCCAAATATTTACACAAAGTACGGCACGAATAATAAATCATAATCAATATTATGCTCCACCCGCACCATACAAATTTATACTTACAAACGACTCACTTAATGTGCAACAAGGCAAAGATTTAGAACTAAATTTGAAGATAGAAGGGAAATATATTCCCGAAGAAGTAACCATAAATTACGGCGGAAATGCTTTTTTGATGAAACCAAAAGATGCGAGACAAAAAACACTTTTCACCTACAAATTTCATAATATAAACAATCCGCTAAAAATATTCTTCTCCGCCGAAGAAAACAGAAGTAAAAACTACGAAATAAAAATACTTCCCTCACCGACGATAATAAATTTCAGTCTGAATATTATTCCACCCGCTTATACCGGAGAAAATAAAAAGACAATAGAAAATACAGGAGATTTAACAATCCCCGAAGGTTCTGTCGTACAGTGGAGTTTTGATACAAAAGATATAGAAAAACTCAGCCTTATATTTAACGATAGCACATACACACAGGCACAAAAAAAAGAAAACAGATTTGAACTTGAAAAAAAATTATACAAGACCACCATATACAAACTGTCGGCAGAAAATAAATACTTCAAACAAAAAAATGTACTGAAATACACCGCCAATGTTATAGCCGACCTTTATCCGTCGATAACAATGGAGCAAATACAAGATTCCGCAAATTTGTCATTATTCTATTTCAGAGGAAACATTAAAGACGACTACGGAACAAAAAAACTAACCTTTAATTATATGATAAAAGGCGAAGAAAAAAAACGAAAACAAATTAATATTCCTATAAATAAAAATATCAGAGCGCAAGAATATTTTTATATGTTCGATTTTAAAGATATAGAAACGAAAGAAGAACAAGAAATCGTATATTATTTTGAAGTATCGGATAATGACGCGGTTAACGGAAATAAGAAAACAAAAACAAACAGCCTGATATTTAAAATCCCGACAAAAGAAGAAATAGACCGACAAACAGAACAGAAACAAGACAAAATAGAAGAAGAAATAGATAAGGGAACAAAATTAGCCAAACAGATACAAGAAAAAATTGCGGAAATACAAAAAAGTAATATAGACAAGAACAAAACAAATTGGGAAAAAAGTCAGATGATAAAAGACATTATGAAAATGCACAAAGAACTGGAAGATATAGTTCAGAACGTAAATAAAGAAAATAAACTGAAAAATAAGATAGAAGACCTAAACACCGAAAAACAAAAAGATATTCTCGAAAAACAAAAAAAGCTGGAAGAACTGCTCGAAAAAATGATGACAGACGAAATAAAGAAACTAATGCAAGAATTAGAAAAATTGCAAGAAAAATTTAACGAAAATCAATTCAACAACATAGCCGAAAAAATGCAAATGGACTATGAAGACCTTGAAAAACAATTAGATAAAAATTTAGAACTGCTGAAAAAATTTGAAATAGAAAAAGACCTCAAAGAAATGCAAAAAGCAGTAAAAGAATTAAGCGAAAAAGAAAAAGAACTACAAAAAGAAACATCGAAGATAAAACCGAATAAAGAAGAAATAATTGAAAAACAAGACGAATTGAAACAAAAATTAGAAGATCTGGAAAAGAAATATCAAAAACTACAAGAAAAAAACAAAGAACTGCGAAACCCCTTGCAAATGGACGAACTGAAAAAAGAAACAGAGGACATAAAAAAAGAAATGCAGAAAGCTAACGAAAACCTAAAGAAAAACAATAAACGACAAGCAAAACAAAATCAGGAGAATGCACAAAAAAAACTCAATGAACTATCAACTAAAATGATGGATATGATAGAAAAAAACTTCTCTAAAAAAAATGCAGAAAACGCAAAAAACTTGAGACAAATACTCGATAACCTAATCATATTCTCATTCCGACAAGAAGAACTAATGCAAAATCTGAAAAAAATTAATTACAGAAACCCAAAATTCGCAGATATAATAAACAGACAAAGAAAACAAAAAGATAATTTCAGCATAATAAAAGATTCCCTCAATGCTCTCGCCTCTCGCACAGTGGAAATAGGAACGGCAGTGAACAAAGACGTGATAGATATAAGAACAAACTTAGACAAAATAAACAAATATCTCGACAAAAATATAGTTTCAACCACACGCCAAAAACAACAAATGGTAATGACCTCAGCCAACAATCTTGCTCTACTGTTGGCTGAAGCACTTAAAAACATGAACAACAGCGGAGCCGGAAGCGGAGACGGAGACCCAAATCAGCAACAAGAAAAACAAGGCGAAGGTAAAATGCCCGGATTAAGACAACAACAGCAAAGCCTGAAACAGCAACTCGAACAAATGATACAACAGATGAAAGAAGGAAAAAAAGGCAAACAGATAAGTAAAAAATTATCTCAAATGCTGTCTCAACAAGAAATGATGCAAAAGGCTCTGCAAGACCTGAAAAACAGTTCGGGCACAAGTAACAAAACCAAGAAAAAATTAGAAGAAATAAACCAAATGATAGAAGACGTAATGAAAGATATAGTAAACAAAAACCTAAATCAAAACACAATACGTCGACAAGAACAAATAATAAAAAAATTTCTGGAAGCAGAAAAAGCGGAAAGAGAACAAGAAACAGAAAAAAAACGAAAAGCAGAAAAAGCAAACAAAATAAAAAGAAAAAGTCCTCAAGACATATTCAAAAACAAAAAACAAAAAGACATTCTAAAAGAAAACCTAAACAAAAAAAATCTCAAACTAAATAATTTTTATAAAAATAAATACGAAGAATATTTGCAAAAATTAGCGGAAGAACAAAAGTAATTTCGTATCTTTATGGAATAACTTTGAAACAGGAAATCTATTATTGAACTCATTTAAAACTTTTAATTTTTGACTGAAAATTGAAAATTTAAACTGTTTTTATTAAATCTTTACCGAAAAAGAAAAATGAATATGCCAACAAGTTATAATAAAATGAAAAAAAGTATAACATTAGCATCAAAAATAGAAAATATAAGGTTTGTGGAAAATCTCGTAGATGAAATATCGGAAGAGTGCGAAATAAACGAGTTATTGTACGGAAATATAATTGTATCCATAGTTGAGGCAGTAAACAACGCCATGAAACACGGAAATAAATTTGACCAAACAAAACATATAAAAGTAGAATGCTATATTAGCAACAAACAACTGAACTTTAAAATATGCGACCAAGGCAAAGGCTTTGATTACAAAAATGTCCCTGACCCTACAAAAAAAGAAAACATAGACAAACCGCACGGAAGGGGAATATTCTTGATAAACAAACTTGCCGATAAAGTGAAGTTCTACAAAAACGGGAGAGAAATTATAATAACATTCAAATTGTAATCCGACACATACACGATTTTTAAGGCGTATTCAGGAAATACGCCCCAAAATTACGGTATAATTATTTTGTATAGTTAATTATATTATTTGCTATTTTTATTGCCAATTCTTCGGCTACCTTGCTCACCATTTCCTCACGAGAAGGAGCTACTTCTTCTTTTTTTCGGCATAAAAGTTTTGAACTGTAAGATAATGCCCTTTCATCTCCCGAATATTTTCCCCAACTGCAATTAAATTTATAATCTTCCGTAAAAGTTTTACTCTGTTTTATTCTTGCGGTTTTTATATCTATTATTCGGTACGAGCCGTTAATTTTTGCCGTTGCTTGCTTAGTATATTCCGTAACTCTGGCATGAACATCACCATATATATTTTTAGTTTTTTTCTTGCCATTTTCCACATACGTTTTTCTATCTACCACCACACGGCTTTTGTCATGAAAACTTCTGCTCACCGTTTGTGGATAATTTATGGCGATTTGATTAATCTTTCCGGTAAGAATTTCATGCACTCCGAGAATTTTACCTACCTCAACCAATGAATTATCATCAATAATGCCGAGATCATTAAGTTTTTGTTCTTTAAGCACTTCGTCCAATTGGTCTCTGGTTATAATTTCGAGAAATTCGGTAGCCTGCTTATTGTCCAGAATTGTAGATATAATCAAGTCGCTTTGTATTTCGCCCACAGCACCGTAGCCGTACTTTCCGCTCTTATTCACAAACGGAATAATTGCAATTCGGCTTGTTCCCGCTTTCCTTGCTTTTTCGTACATAGATTTAGAATCCTTATAATTAGGCACATATTGCATCGCCACTTTAAACTCCTTTGCAGCTTTTTTATTTCCCTCCACATCATCCTCATCTTCCATCAATCTTAAAGCATTTTGATAATGTTTTTCGGCAGCATCATTTTTTCCCGCATCTAAATTATTTTTGGCATCAGCCAATTCTCCGTAATAATTTTTTATTTCAAATTTCAGAGGCTCATTTGCCCTTTTGGGAGTTATGGGCGGAAGAGATTTAACCTCTTTCTGCAAAGAAATTGCTTTTTTATATAATTCCACCACTTTTCTTCGTTGCTGCACCGTTTCTTCGCCTTTGAAATCGGAAGACATAGCTTTAAGTTCCATTATTTGATCCTCATAATTTCCCATAGCTGCCTTATAAGCAGGGACTATCACTTCCTGCGCTTTTTTCTTTTTAGGCTTTTTTCGTAAGGCTTCCACTGCATAGCGCACTGCCAAATCATAATTTCCTACGGAATATGCTTTAGCTGCCTTTCCCGCTAAAGTTAATTGAGCGCAAGAGGTTTGTACAGACAGAATGCCGGTAAATAATATAATTATTAAATAAGTTAGTTTAAATGTTTTCATAAATTAATTGATATTAAATTTTATATTTTTAGAATTTTTTTACGAACTATTATATTTCATTAGTTCATTAAATTTTTGTAACAAGCTGATAATTATACCATAGTAATTTTAGTTTTCGGGAAACTTATCCGATGTACCCTTAATCGTATAGACAAGACCCGCCTTGTCTATACAATGGTATAAACTATCTTCAAAAAAATTGACTAATTCTTAAGAAATATAAAAAGTTTAAATGAGTTCAATTTAATAAGATATAGTATTGTTCTTATTTTCTTATTTTCATTTCGGAGATTAGATGCGATGCTCCCGCAAATTTATCAATGATAAACAATACATATCTAATATCCACACTTATAGTTTTTTGTAAATCAGTTTCAAAAGCTATATCTCCGCTCATGGCTTCCCAGTTTCCGTCAAAAGCAATTCCTACAAGTTCTCCTTTTCCGTTTATAACGGGGCTTCCCGAATTTCCTCCCGTGATGTCATTATTAGAAGTAAAACAGGTTATAAGTTTTCCGTTTTCGCCATACTGTCCGTAATCTTTTTTATTATACAATTCTTTCAGTTTTGCGGGAACTACAAATTCCCAATTATTCGGGTCTTCTTTTTCCATTACGCCTTTCAGTGTAGTGTAATGTTTGTACTGAACGGCATCAGCCGGACTATAATCACCTACTACTCCGTAAGTTAAACGCATTGTGAAATTGGCATCGGGATAATATTTTTTATTTTTATTCATTTCGCGCAAGCCTTTCATATAAAGCCTTTGTCCTCTTTTTAGATTATGGTATTCTTCTTTTATTTTAGAACCAAATTTATTGTATTTATCTATTATTGTTTGGTAAATCTTGAAGGCAATATCGTTTTCTATTTTTTTCGTTTCCCCTTTTTCTATTATTTCCAGCACCTTATCTTTATCGGTAAGGATAGTTTTTGCGAAAATTTCGGCGGTATATTTGGCGATGTTATTTGAGTATTTTTTTTCTATTTCAGAATAAAATTCGGGATAAAACTCTTTGTTAATGTCTTTGGCATAAAGTTCTATCATTGCTTTTGTTATTTTTTTGTCCGTAGGCACATTATAATCTTTAAAGAATTTCAACGCATATTTTTTTGCTGTTTCCTTATCTCGGATATGTCTTTGCAGTCTTCCTGCAAATAAAAATATTTCGCTTCCTCTCAAGAAACATTCACTGATATATTGTTTTGCATTTTCGTATTTCTCATTCTCTTTAATTGCTTTTTCTATCAAGTTGAGGGCTTCGCCGTATATTTCTATCCTGTCTTTATTTTGTTGCACCCATTTAGTAAATTCTTTTTCTTGATTTTGTTTCTTGTGATATACGTTTAATTTTTTTAAACCCTTATTTTGTCCTATTGAATATTTCCAATAGTTGCTTGAGTGTGCATATTTGGTAGCGTACTGAATACGAACTTTCGGGTCTGCCTGCATGTCTTTCATCATAATTCCTTGTTTTATTCCTCTTATTTTCACCCTATTGGGATTTGTATTTTTTAATACGTTATTTACTTCGTAAGAGGTCATATATCTTTCTGTGGAGCCGGGATAGCCCATTATCATTGTGAAATCGTCTTTTTTCAGACCTTTTACGGAAATGGGAAAGAAGTGTTTGGGTTTGTATGGGATATTATTTTCGGAATATGTTGCCGGTTTTCCGTCGGGCGACATATAAACTCTAAACACGCTGAAATCGCAGGTATGACGAGGCCACATCCAATTGTCGGTATCTGCTCCGAATTTGCCGATAGATGAAGGAGGCGCACCTACGAGTCTTACATCTTTAAATACTTCGTAAACTAACAGATAAAAGTCGTTTTGTCCGAAAAATGATTTAACCTTAGCAGTATAATGGGTGCCATTTGTTGCTTTCTCAATTATTTCCATGCTTATTTTGTCTATTTTCTCCTGTCTTTTTTCGCCTTTCATATCCTCTTTCAGTTCCTTATTTATTTGTTCGGAAACGTCTTCTACTCTTACAAGAAAAGTGGCACTAAGTCCGGGATTTGGCAGTTCGTCTTTTCTGTGCATAGCCCAGAAACCGTCTTTAAGGTAGTCGTGAGCAAGAGTACTGTGTTCTTGTATTTGTCCGTATCCGCAGTGATGGTTGGTGAGTAATAAGCCTTCATCTGAGACAATTTCTCCGGTACAGCCTCTTCCGAAAATAACAACTGCATCTTTCAGGCTGGCTTTGTTTATGTTATAAATATCGTCAGGCTTTAATTTCAGCCCTTTCGCTTTCATCTCCGAATAGTTTTTGTTTATCAGCGAAACTATCCACATTCCTTCGTCTGCTTTTGCTGTTACTGTTGTTAACAGCCATAAGGCAATGAGTACAATTAAATTCTTTTTCATTTGTTTTTTTTTAAGTTAATATATGTCAAATTATTGCATATTATTTCATAAGAGTTTAATGAACTTATTTAAACTTTTAATTTTTGACTGAAAATGAGCGAAAATTTATTCAGATGAGGCACTTTTTGAAGCGCATAGTGGAGCTACGTGCAAAAAAAGGAACGA
>PDWI01009254.1_pt1 | contig 11369 bp, 17 predicted proteins | sample 1430891 | NCBI WGS metagenome assembly PDWI01 (sample SAMN01162508, study PRJNA174530) | Oral metagenome, whole genome shotgun sequencing project. | biome: Marine environment; feature: Marine mammal; material: Swab sample of the gingival sulcus; isolation source: swab sample of gingival sulcus... | reverse complement strand
AAGCCATTATAATTTTTTTAAATAAAGCTATTGAAATTTATAAATTTTTATATAAAATGATTATGTTAATATGATAAATTATGAAAGGATAAAAAATAAATAAAGATTTATTTTTTATATAAAGTGTTATGTTAAATAAAATTATTGAGATAGTATTCTTTTTCTTATGTTTTATTGTTTTTAGTGATAAAGCTGATTCTGCTCCTAATATATATTATAAATTAGTATATATATCAATGTTTATCTATGCAGGTAATAGATTAATTGATGTTATAGCTTCTATATATAAAAGCTATAAGAACAAAACTTTACCGAACAAAAGTTCTAACATTGAGAATTAACTTAATAAAATATATTATATGTTCCACGTGGAACATATATGTTTATTAAAAAGTCATTTTAAATGACTTTTTTTACTTGAAATAATATTATATATAGAATAAAATTATATTAGGAGTAAAAATGAGTAAAATAATAACAATATTTAATCAAAAAGGTGGTGTTGGTAAAACAACAATAGCCATAAATTTAGCTTATGGTGTTTCTAAAAAGAATAATAAGGTACTTTTAATAGATTTAGATCCACAGGCAAATACTACAAGTGGAGTTGGGATTGACAAAAATTCCTTAGATACTAGCGTTTATGATTTATTCAATGAAAAAATAGAAATAAAAGATATTATTTTTAATAGGAGTACAAATTTAGATGTGATACCATCTAACAAAAAATTATCTAGTTATAGTTTTGAAGATAAGTCAAATAATCATATTGTGTTAAAAAAATATATAGATTTAATTAAGGATGAATATGATTATATATTTATAGATTCTCCCCCATCTTTGGGATTATTATCTATAAATGCGTTAGCAGCATCAAATAGTGTGCTAGTTCCTGTTCAATGTGAATATTATGCCCTTGAGGCGTTGAGTGATTTAGTTACAACTATAAAAAATATAAAGAAAAATATTAATCCAGACTTATATATTGAAGGTGTATTATTTAATATGTATGATAAAAGAAATAATCTTACAAAAGATGTATCTTATGAGGTTAAAAAATTCTTTAAAGATAAAGTTTATAATACAGTTATTCCTAGAAATGTTAGACTTGCCGAATCACCAAGTTATGGCAAGGCAATACAGGAATATGATAGAATTTCAGCTGGGGCATGGGCATTTAGTAGATTTATTAAAGAGTTTTTAAAAAGGAGTAAATAATGAGTGGACTTGGTAAAGGATTAGATGATATTTTTAATATTGATGATATAAATGATGATTTAGAGACTATAAAAAATATTGATTTAGAAAATATTATAGTTGGCGAAAGTCAGCCTAGAATAGAATTTAATGAGTTAGCATTAGAAGAACTTAGAGATTCTATAATTGAAAATGGGATACTTCAACCTATAATAGTAGTAAAAAATGGTGATAATTATGAAATTGTAGCTGGTGAGCGTAGATTTAGAGCGGCAAAAATGGCTAAATTAGAAACTATACCTGCAATAGTAAGAGATTATACAAAAATACAAAAGGCAAAACTATCACTTATTGAAAATTTACAAAGAGAAGAACTAAATCCAGTAGAACAATCAAAAGCATTGAAAACTTTAAAGGATGAGTTTAATTTAACACAGGAAGAAATTGCAAATTCTATTGGAAAATCAAGGTCTTATGTTACTAATCAACTTAGACTACTTAACTTACCTGATATAGTTCTTGAAGGTATTTCAAATAATTTTATTTCAGTTGGACATGCTAAAGAATTATTGTCTATTAAGGATAATGAAAGAATACTTAAATTTTATAATAGAATTATTTCACATAAACTATCAGTCAGAGGTTTAGAAAGTTTAATAAAGTCAAATAATGTAACAAAAACAAGAGAAAAAGACATTTATATAAAAGATTTAGAGAAGAGATTAACGGATAAACTAGGACGTAAGGTTTTAATTAAAAATAATAAGTTAGAAATATATTATTATGATAAAGATGATTTTGATGAAGTATTAAATTTATTTGATTAATGTTCCACGTGGAACATCAAGGAGATGTTATGAGAAATATACTAATATTATTTAATGCGTCTGCTGGCAAAAAAAAGCAAGTAGATAAGTTATATGAATTAGAAAAGATGTTGAAAGACTTAAATATTAAGTATTCTATAGATACTACATTATATTCAAGATATATTATTGATAAATATAAGAATAATTATGATTTACCATATACAGATGTCATAAGTTGTGGTGGTGATGGAACACTATTTGAAACGGTAAATGCTTTCGCAGATAAAAATGTTACAATATCAGTTTTTCCTGTAGGCACAGGAAATGATTATTACAGAAATTTTAATAGTGAAATTGATTATATAAAATTAATAGTAAGAATTATAGAAAACAAATATAAAGAAGTAGACCTTATAAAGGTAAATGATTATTATTCTATAAATGGTGTTGGTATGGGACTTGATGCTTATACTGCAAAAAAAAGAAATGATTATAACTTGTACAATTTAAATACTTTAAAATATCCTCTTTCTGCAATTTCTGCAATATCAACATTTAAACCATTGGAAGTAAAAATAAATGTTGATGGAAAAGAGTTTGAAAGAGAAATTATGATGGTAACAATAAATTCTGGGAAATATTATGGAGGTGGCATGATAATAAATCCACAGTCTGTAATTGATGATGGTTTAGGAGAAATGCTTTTATTAAAAAAATGTTCTAAAATGGCTGTTATTAAACTTTTAAAAGATATTTATAATGGTACTCATATAAATAATAAGTATGTTGAAGTATATAGAGGAAAAGAATTTATTGTTGAGCCTATAGAGAAAACTTATGTGCATATTGAAGGTGAACTTGTGGATATAAATGTGCTTAAAGCTAATGTAGAGAAAAAGAAAATAAGGGTTATAGTTTAATGTATAAAAAAATGATTTTATTTAGTGAACTATTTATATTTTGGATTATTTTGATAAATAAATATACAAAAAAAAGTATAATATTAGGTATTATACTCTCTTTTTTTATAACTATAATCGTTTCAAGAAGTAATAATGATAATACAGAGACTAAAACTAGAAATATATTTTTTGTAATGATAGAATATTTATTTATTTCATTAAAAGAAATGTTTTTATCTTTAATTATGTATATTAAGGATATTTTTAAACAAGAAAAACCCCCTTTTATATATGAAATTGATTTAGATATAAAGGATAAATTTAATTTATTACTTTTAGTAAATTTAGTTATAATAACACCTGGAACATCTGTTCTAGATGCTAATTTAAAAAAAATAGTTATAGTGTCTAGTCATACATATAGTTATGATGAGGTTGCTAAACAAATACTTAGTTATCAAAAAATGTTAGGAGAAATAAATGCTTAGAGTATATGAAATCATAATTTTAACATTGATAATAGTTTATATTTTTATATTATTTAAAGCAAAAAGTAGAGAGAGAAAGATGTTATATTTTAATATTTTAACAGTTAAATTTGTACTACTAATGATTTGTATAGCAAGTGAAAAAAATAGTATGTTTATACTTGATTCAATACTTTCAGTTTCACTATCAGGTTTTGTTATATCATATATATATGTTTCATATATAAGTGGAGGTAAAAATGATATTTAATATATTAATAACTATCTCTTGTTTAATAATGTTATTAGGTGCTTATGGTGTAATTTTTAAAAAAAAGTTTTTAAATAAAATTTTATCTGTAAGTAAAATAGATATATTATCTGGTTATACACTTGTTTTAGCTCTTTTACTAAAGCATGGATTTAGTTTTTTTTCATTAAAATTGATTTTAATATTATTTATAATGTTTATTACTAATCCGCTTAGTTCATATTTGATTGCAAATTATTCATATAATAATAGGAAGAAAAAAAGATGATTTCAAAGTTAATTTTAATAATAATTTTAATAAGTAGTATATTATTTGTGTTTATAAATAATAGATTTAGTATTTTGTTATTTTTTTCACTATATTCAATAATAATTGCTTTCTCATACATGTATTTTGAAGCACCAGATGTTGCAATATCCGAGATAGTAATAGGAGCTTGCTTTATACCGCTTGTTGTAAGTGGAGGAATGAGCAATCAGCTTCAATTTGATGTGTATTACAGAGATTATGATAAAGATATAAAAAATAAAATGCAAAAATATTGTGATAGTAAGGATTTAAAACATCATAAAGTGTCACATGATGATGCACAAAATTATGAAGCTAATGGTGTGCTTAGTAATATAAATATAGATGTTGTTGTTATGAAAAATATGGATAGATTCATTATAGAAATTCATCCAAATAGTTTAGTTCATAAGGAAATAGAAAAGTTCTTTTTTGATAGAGATGATGTTGATATAGTAGAAATGGAGATTTTAGATGTCAAAAATAATTAATATATTAAAGTTTTTAATTTTAATAATCTTCTTTTATGTATTCATTAATGAATTTACACAATTATTTTTAAAAACAAATGTTTTTGATTACATGATTTATGACTTAAATATTAATAATAAAGTTACATCAATATATCTTAATATAAGAATTTTTGATACATTATTTGAGGTATTACTTCTTTTTGCTAGTGTTGGTGGAGTATGGTTTTTATTTAGAAAAGACGAGGATGTTTTATAAATGAAAGAAAAAAATATTTTTAATTCTACAACAAGGTTAATATTACCATTTATATATATGTATTCATTTTCCTTAATTATTTATGGGCATGATTATCCTGGAGGTGGATTTCAAGGGGGTACTTTTTTAGCAACTGCATTTTTCCTTCAAAATTTGCAAACAGAGTCATTAACAAATAGTTTTAAAAAAATTGTTTTTATGGAGAAAATTTTAGTTCTTTTATTTGTAATATTAGTTTTATTTTCTTTATTTTTAAATAGCTATACAGTTTATTTTTATGTTTTATTAAATGTTGTGATAGGAATGGAAGTATCTTTTGGTCTTTATACCATAATAATATTATATTTGGAGGAAGTACATTGATAGAAATAGTAATAGTTTCATTGTCATTATTTGTATTATTTTTTGAACTAATTAGAACTAATAATATGTTAAAGACTATACTAACATTAAATATGATGGTTGCGAATATTGTTTTAATATTTATAATTTTTGCAAAACGATCAAAAGAAGTAGCACCAATAGGTAATGATATATCTATTATGGTTGACCCTTTACCACAGGCATTAATGATAACTACTATAATAATAGGAGCAGCAATAACAGCACTTGCTGTAACAATAACAATAAAGATTTTTCATAATTTTGGTAGTTTTTATTGGGATGAGATAAAAAGTGAAGATGGGAGTGATGATTAAATGGAGAAAATGTTATATTTCATAATTTTTGCACCCATAATAAGTTCTATAATTATATATTTAATTAATAATAAAAAAATACATTATATATTTATATTAACTCAATTATCCTTATTATTACCAATAGTTTTAGTTTTTAGATATACAATATACTATGATAAGATAGGAATAGTTTTAGGTAAAATAGATAGTAATATATCTATAGTTTTAAATTTGGGATTTTTTCAAAGCAGTATACTTATTATGAGTTATATGATGTTTTCTATAATAGCCTTTTATTCACTTAGTAATAGGCGATATGACAATAAATATATGTTCTTTTTCTTGCTTATTGAGGGAGCTTTTTATGCTCATATTTTAAGTGATGATTTATATAATATATTAATAATAATAGATACAATAACGATAATATCAACAGTGCTTATAATGTATCAAAAAGATAGATTTTCATTACAATCAGGAATATATTATATATTGTTTAATTCTATTGGTATGGTATTGTTTTTACTTGGAATAATAATTATATACTATGATTTTAATACATTAAATATATCTCTTATTGTACAGAAGGCAAAGATGGGGACAGAATATTCAAAGTTGGGATTTTCATTTATATTTACTGCTATGGCAATAAAGTCAGCTTTATTTCCTGTTTATGATTGGTTACCCAGAGCCCACGCATCAGCACCATCTGAAATATCGGCTCTACTTTCTGGATTTTTAGTAAAATCAGGCATTATTGTAATAATGAAGCTAATACTTCCTATACAATCCGATAGTATAAGAAATATATTGATATTTTTTGGAATTATATCTGCTATAAGTGGTGCAATATTTTCATTAGCTCAAAAAAATATTAAAAGTATTTTATCATACCACACTATATCACAGCTTGGAATAATACTTGCTGGGATGGCAGTTGATATTAAAAGCGGATTATTATATTTATTAGTTCACTCTATATTTAAGACAGTTTTATTTTTACTTTCAGATAAAATGATAGAGGTTTATGGTACAAACAATATAAAAAAAATGAAAGGGATGTGGAAAATTTCAAAACCATTTTCTATTGCTATTATAATAAATGCGTTTAATATTATGTCTTTACCATTAACAAGTGGATACATAGCAAAAGAATTTACCAAAAAAAGCATAGATATTCCATATATAACAGTATATTTTATTTTAATTAGTTTAGGCTCATCACTTTCTTTTAGTAAATGGATATTTACTTTATTTGGTAATAGTAATAAAAAAATAGAGTTTGATGTATATCAAAAGATATCACTTATACTTGGTACAGGTATAGTATTTTTAACAGGTATATGGTTAAAACCTTATGAACTATTTGGAGTTAATTTTTATAAGTTATATAATTTGAAAAGTATTATAATGGCTACATCTATAGTTTTAGTAGCAATGATACTTTATCCATTATTTTTTAAAAAGACGAAATTATTAGAGCCATTAAGAAAGTTTCATATAGAATTTAGAGATGGAATTGTTTTAATGTTGGTATTTTTCCTAGTGATATATTATTTTTATTAGAGGAATTTATGAATAATGAGTATTATATGAAAGAGGCCTTAAAAGAGGCACAAAAAGCATTTTTGATTGATGAAGTACCTATTGGTGCTATTGCAGTTGTTGATAAAAAAATAGTTGCAAGAAGTTTTAATCTAATTGAAAGTATGAAAGATGCAACAAGGCATGCTGAAATCTTAATAATAAATGAACTTAGTAAAATATATGGTAGACGACTTAATGATGTTACAATTTATGTGACTATAGAACCATGTATTATGTGTGCTGGTGCACTAGTTCAATCAAGAATAAAAAAGTTAGTATATGGTGCAAGAGATAAAAAGTTTGGTGGTGTAAGGTCATTATATGAAATATGTGAAGATAAGAGATTAAACCATAGAATTGAAGTTGAAGAATTAGTATTAAATGAAGAGTGTGCAAGGATTATGAAAGAGTTTTTTAAAAGAAAAAGATAATTTTATTTTTCTTGATTGATAAGAATATTTATATATACTATTTATTGGAGGATTGATGAAAGATTTTGAAAAATTTTTATTAGAGAATAAGATAGAATTTGTTATAGATAAAGAATTAAAACATTATACAACATTTAAAATTGGAGGAAAGGCAGATTATATAGTTTTTCCAAATGATGTAGAACAGATAAAAAGATTGATTTTGGAATTAAAAGAGAAAAAAATAAGATATTTTATTCTTGGTAATGGAAGTAATGTTTTATTTACAGATGATGGATTTAGAGGAGTTATAATTAGAATTTTTGAGAATTTTTCTAATTTTAAAATAGATGGTAATATTTTAGTTTCACAGTCTGGAGCGTTACTTGAGGATATATCAAAAAAAGCAGCACTTAATTCGCTTTCAGGGTTAGAATTTGCTTGTGGAATACCAGGTACTGTTGGTGGTGCTATTGTAATGAATGCTGGTGCTTATGAAGGTGAGATAAAAAATGTTGTAAAATCAGTTACTGTTATAGATAGAGATGCAGAGATAAAGACATTAACAAATGAGCAGATGGGGTTTGGATATCGTAAAAGCAATGTAATAAAAGATGATATGTTTGTTTTAGAAGTTGAATTTGAATTAAAAAAAGCTGATACTGAAAAAATTTGGGAAACTATAGATGATTTAACAATAAAGAGATGGTCAAAACAACCTTTATCAATGCCATCAGCAGGAAGTACATTTAAAAGACCAGAGGGACATTATGCAGGAAAATTAATTCAAGATGCAGGGCTTAAAGGATTAAGATATAAAGGTGCTGCTGTTAGTTCTAAACATTCAGGTTTTATAGTTAATTATGATAATGCGACTTTTAAAGATGTAAAATCGTTAATAAAGATAATTCAAAATAGAGTGCTTTTTGAACATGATGTTGTTTTAGAGCCAGAGGTTAAAATAATTGAAGCAGAAATTTAAAATATGGAGGAATATTTGAAAGTTAAAATAATTACTGGATTATCAGGATCTGGTAAAACATCATTACTTAATTTATTTGAAGATGAGGGATATTATTGTGTAGATAATTTACCTCCAATACTGTTTTTTGACTTATTAAAACTTCATAATGATACAAATGTTGATTTAGCTGTTTTAATGGATTTAAGATTAGGAAATGGGTTTTATGAAATTGCTGATATAATAAACAATTTAAGAAATAATAACTATGATTTAGAACTTATATTTTTAGAAGCATCTAATAGAACATTAGCTGGAAGATATACAGATACAAGAAGAAAACATCCTTTACAAAAAGATGGTACAGTTAGTGATGCTATAAAAAAAGAAAGTTTTTTATTAAAAGATATTAGAGAGTTGGCAGATAGTATAATTGATACTTCTGATATGAATATTCATAATTTAAAAAGTTATTTTATAAAAAATTATTCTAATCAAAAAAAAGAGTTTGTCATAAAAATAGTATCCTTTGGATTTAAAAAAGGTGATATAAAAAATTGTGATTATGTTTTTGATGTTCGTTTTTTAAAAAATCCTTATTATATACGGGAATTAAGGGACAAAACAGGATATGATAAAGAGGTTTTTGAATATATATTTAGTCATAAAAATACATTAGAATTTAGCAATATTTTAAAAAACTTTATTGAATTTATTATTGTTAATAATGACAAATATGTAAATAACTATATTTCTATAGGAATTGGATGCACAGGAGGAAAGCACAGGTCTGTTGCAATATCTAATGATTTAGCGAGCTATATTAAAGAGCAAGGCTATAATGTTATTAGAGAAGATAGGGAATTAAAATGAAAAAAAATATAGTTGCAATTGGAGGCGGAACAGGACTTTCTAATATACTTAAATCCATGAAAAAATTAAATGCAAATGTTACAGCAATAGTCAATATGGCAGATGATGGAGGTTCTTCTGGAGTTTTAAGAGCGGATTTGAATTCTTTACCTCCAGGAGATTTAAGAAATTGTATAGTTGCAATGAGTAGTGGAGATAAAAATTATAGAAATCTACTTAATTATAGATTTAAGCAGGGTATTTTAAAAGGACATAATCTAGGAAATCTTATTCTTAGTGCACTTGAAGATATTAATGGAAATATGGCAGACGCAATTAATTCTGTAAATAAGGCGGTTAGTTCTTATGGGCAGATTTTACCTGTAACACTTAGTCATATTTACATAAAGGCAGAACTTGAAAATGGAAAAGAAATATTTGGAGAGAGTTCTATTGCTCTACAGAGTATTGTTGAGTCTAGTCCTATAAAAAAAATACAACTTATTCCAGATAATGCTAAAATTTATAGTAAGGCAAAAGACGAAATATTAAATGCAGATTATATAATTATTGCACCAGGTAGTCTTTATACATCTATTATTCCAGCACTTATGGTAAATGGAGTTAAAGATGCAATAAAAAAATCTAATGCTAAGTGTATATATATTTCAAATTTAATGACTGAACCAGGAGAAACAGATAATTACTCATTAAAGGATTATATTTTAAAGATAGAACAACATTTAGGAGAAGGTATAATAGATAGTATTATAGTAAATAATAAAAAACTTAGTTTAAATCAGATGAATAGATATATTTTGCAAAGATCTAGACAAGTATTAGATAATAAGGAAGATATAGAATTTTTTGAAGAACAAGGTATAATATTATATAGTAGAGATTTAATACGCATATACTCTGGATATATAAGACATAATAATTCAAAATTATTAGAGTTAATCAATGAAATAATTGAAATATAGTAAAAGAGCCTCTCAAAGAGAGGCTTTATCAATTATATTTTATATTTTTTATCTTCATATTTTTTTAAAGAAAAATCTTTAAAAAGAATCCAGTATATAGCAAATATTGATAATAAATTAGGATATATTATAAAAGGAACTTTATAAAAAATACATTCAATTACACTTGTTGATACAAAGATTGCTAGTATTACCCAAAAGAATTTTAATATTTTATCATTTCTAATTTCTGATTTTTGTTTATATAGTAAAACTAATAAAGTTCCAAGAAATACAAAGGGAATTATTGAAAGTACAGTAAGAATTGTACTTTTATTATTTGTAAATATATTTCCCATGAATAAAATTGTTATTATTCTAAGTGCAGATAAAGAATATACTGTATATTTTAGAGTATCTCTTTTAAGTGAATATCTATTAAATAATATAATAAATAGATATAGTAAGAAAATAGATATATATATTTCTTTTATTATATATATGTATCCTACAACTTTTGTCCATGTTTGATTATTAAAAATTATATTAATAAGTTTAGGTATTAAATATAATGTAAATATAATAGCATTTAAGAACATACTATAAGATAAATGCTTATCTTCTTTTTGTTTAGAACTTTTGTAAATTGAAAAACCTATGTAACTTATTATTGCAATGTAGCTCAAGCTAAATAATAATTCAAAAAAAACTTGCATAATGATACCTCCTTGATAAAGTAATATTAACATACACTATTATAAAAATCAAAAAAGTTGATATAAAAAAAACTGTGATATAAAATATATGTTATAAAATGGTTAGGAGTTAGTAATGAGAAAAAATTATATTAGTTGGAACGATTATTTTATGGGTATAGCAAAACTTTCATCTATGAGAAGTAAAGATCCTAATACACAAGTTGGTGCATGTATAGTTGATAGGAATAAAAAGATTGTTTCTATGGGATATAATGGTATGCCTTATGGAACAAATGATAAAGAAGCATGTTGGGAAAAAGAGGGAGAATGGGAGGAAACTAAATATCCGTATGTATGCCACGCAGAACTTAATGCAATACTTAATAGTCCAAGAAATGTTAGTGGTTGTATTATATATGTAACCCATCATCCATGTAATGAGTGTGCTAAAGCAATAGTTCAGTCTGGGATAAATGAAGTTATATATCTTGATAGTAAAGAAAGTAAGCAGTCAGATGTTGCAAATATTATATTTAAAAATGCAAATGTTAAATT
>PDWI01009253.1_pt1 | contig 11370 bp, 9 predicted proteins | sample 1430891 | NCBI WGS metagenome assembly PDWI01 (sample SAMN01162508, study PRJNA174530) | Oral metagenome, whole genome shotgun sequencing project. | biome: Marine environment; feature: Marine mammal; material: Swab sample of the gingival sulcus; isolation source: swab sample of gingival sulcus... | reverse complement strand
AATTCTGATGACCGGGTATGTCTTTGACCAGTCATGTTCTTTTTCTGCGGCCAAGCCTGTGAACAACTCCTTTCTGCCCTCAAACAGGTTATGCAGGGTGTCCAGAAAAAGGCTTTTACCAAACCGCCGTGGCCGGGACAAAAATACATATTGGTAGCTGTTAATCAACCGGGCGGCAATACCGCTCTTATCCACATAGACATAATCATCTTCACGGATCTTCCTGAATGTCTGAATTCCGATGGGCAGTTTTTTCATGACGGTCTTCCTGATTTTTGCAATGTCTTCAAAGTTCCTTTTTTACGCTTCTTCCCAGAGAAATTCGGTGACGTTTCTTTCATTACTGGAAAAGCCGACACCGATCAGCATAATCCTTTTGCCCTTGTTTTTGTATTTTTCGGCATAGCCCTTGGCCTTAATCTGGGTAAGGGCCTTTTCTTCCGGCATATCCACCTTGAATTCGAGCAGATAGATACAGTCATCCGTTTCCACACTCATGTCAATCCGCCCCTTGCTGGTGCAGTCTTCGACAACGAGCTGCAGGGGAACAGAAGAGATCCAGGCAAAGATCACACTGGCATAAAATCCTTCATAGCTGGTAATGTCATTCTTCGTATAATTATGGTAGGGGATGGCGGCAAAAAGTGCGTGGACAGCATCCCTGAACTGTTCCATATCACCGTCTTCCAGGGAAAAACAAATATTTTCCTGAAGCTCATTACGGCGGGAATTTTCGGAAAACAAATCAAGCAGGGAGGTTGTGAATGCTGTAGAGACTTCCAGATTTGGAAAGCCCAGAATATAGGAGACAAATGTTCCCCGTCTGCGAACTTCCCTGATCGTCAGATAACCCGATTGAAAAAGTAGGGTAAGAGGGGAGATTCGATCAATATCAAAGGAACTTAATAATTCTTTTCCCGCCTTGATATTGTTGAGATCGGGGAGAAAAAACTGTTTCTGTCGCAAGAGCTTGATTAGAAAAGTGGGTGTGGCTGTCTCAAACCAGTAACTTTCAAACTGTTTGTTGTTATCCAGAAAGAGGAGAATATCAAAAGGATTGTAAACATTCTCACCCAGGAAATGATACCCGTCATACCACCGCTTTACTTCATCCATATCTGCTCCTTGCAAATGCCTTGCAAATACCGTTTCCAGGTCGTGCTGGGTATAGCCGCAGATGGTTCCATATTGCGAATTGAGACTGATATCCACAATATTGTTGATACCGGAAAAAACAGATACCTTGGAAAATTTTGTCACTCCGGTCAGGAAGGCAAAGCGTATATGGGCATCGTTATCCTTGATAACAGAGTAAAATGCTTTCAGGATTTCTCTGGTAAAGGCGGCCATTTCCGGCTGGTCGATATTATCGAGAATGGGCTTGTCGTATTCATCAATGAGGATGGCAACGGGCTTGTTGTATTTCTCGTGCACGGCCTTTATTATACGTGAAAATCTGGCGGAAACTTCTTCAATTTCGCAACAGGTTTCAAGGCGTTCTTCATTATCTTTGAGGGTTTCCAGGATAGTTAGCTGCAGCATCTCAGGAGATCGAAAATTCCCTGCGCCAAAGGAAATTCTGATGACCGGGTATGTCTTTGACCAGTCATGTTCTTTTTCTGCTGCCAAGCCTGTGAACAATTCCTTTCTGCCCTCAAACAGGTTATGCAGGGTGTCCAGAAAAAGGCTTTTACCAAACCTCCGTGGCCGGGACAAAAATACATATTTGTACCTGTCAACAAGCCGGGAGGCAATGCCGGTTTTATCAACATACACATAGTTCTTTTCTATAATTTCACTAAATGTCTGAATCCCGATGGGCAGCTTTTTCATGGCGGGTCTCCTGATTTTGGTAACGCCTTGTTCCTGCCGAGAATATCATAATAGCTGGAGAATGCAAAGAAATCTCCGGTAACAGTCCATCATGTAAGCCTGCCTGTCAATCCGGAGGCATGAAAAATTTGCGGCCAATCCTGTCAGGAAAAACTGCTCTTGTTATTTTTTCGCTGGATAGTTACAAAAAGTTTTTTTGGACAGCTGACTGGAATTAAAAACGAGTGGATGAAAAGGGTAGCCTAGCTGTGACTGTGCACGTGATTGAGAATTTATTGAAAGGACATTTTTTTTCGAGGACGCGAGGAATTGATCTTCTACTACGATTTTCTACTACTTACCGGTCACTGCCAAATCTGGCCATCTTTTTTCCTGATTCCTCATAATGCTGCCGTATGACCAGTTCCACTTCAGCGGGATCACCTCGTCTGACTGCATCAAGAACGATCTTGTGCCGAAGGTAGACTTTTTCGGCTGGAAACAATTTGATCCAGTGTTTAAAAAGCAGATATTTTGAGATGCCCTGGCAGAATTTCTTGCATATATCTATCAACAGTTCATTTTCGACTCTGGAAAAAAGGATATCATGAAAGGCTGTATCAAGTGGGGCCATTTCGGAAACATTGCCAGATGTCTCAGCAATGAACTTCATTGAATCAATGACGTCCTGAAGGGCAGCGAGGTCTTCTTCTGTAAAACTGTCTATAACCTGGGCAACAGCGGCTGCTTCCAGAACTCCGCCTGCAAAATAGCTGTTGCGAATTTGCAGGGCTGTCATCGAGCGGACAACCTTCCTTTTCTGGGGCGCGGCATCAATGAGTCCTTCCCGTACCAGAGTCTGCATGGCTTCCCGAACTGGTGCCCTGCTGATACCAAGTTCTTCCGCCACGACCAATTCTTTTACCGGCGTTCCCGGCTCAAACCGGCCATTGAGTATCTGGCGGCGAATATATTCTGCAACCTGTTCGCTATACGTTTTTTTTTGAAAAATCGACTTCATCTTTCCCTTGAGATTATTGGCAGGCAGGGAGCCAGAAACTCCCCAGTGACTCCCTGCCTGTCAATCTACAGACTTTCAAAAAGCAAGTCAACCGTGTCTTCGGAACGACATTTCCTGTTTGAGTCAGTAACGACAGATGAAATAATTATCGCAAGTTCGGTTTAAGGACGGAATTTGATAAAGGCCAGTCAAATATCCAGGTGACAAATACTCGTATCTGGGGGGAGTATTTTTTTTCTTTTGGCAATGGCAACAGTTTCTATGGCCAGTTGTTCCGCTGCATCTATGTAGGGAACGGGAAGATCCTGGTTGGCAAGAATACCTAATTCAGTACAACCCAGAATAGCTAGTGTTGCTCCCTTGCTCAGCAGATGCTTTCCTATTGCATTTAGTTTGTTTATACGGGAAATATCAGTTTTTCCGCTCTTTACGTCTTTTATAAGCTCAAAAAGCTCGGCCTGGACATCCGGGTCTGGATAAATAACTTCAACACCAAGGGCGGCAAAGGATTTTTCATACAAAGCTGTTTTTACAATGGTTGTTGAACCAAGAACGCCAATTTTTTTCATATCAGGATATGAAGTACAAATAGTATTGACGACTAATGTGATCATATTAACCACCGGAACATTCACTGCTCTCACCACATCAGCATAATAATAATGAGCTGTATTACAGGGGATAACAAGAAAATCTGCGCCATACTCCTCCAGCTTTTTGCCAACTTCGGCCATTACCCGGCCAGGATCTTCGCCATTACCAAGGATAGCTTCTATCCGGGATGGAATTTTGGGATTATTGTCGACAATACATCGTATATGCCCACTGTCATCTTTTACCTCGGTATGAGCAATTATCTTTTGCATAAGATCCACAGTTGCTTCAGGCCCCATTCCACCAATTATTCCTGCTACTAATTCTTCCATCATCTTCCTTCGTTTGAGAATTGGTAAACTTTCCCGTTTTCCTTTTAGAGCCTAAAAACCCAGCACCCTCGGAAACCAGAGAACAATTTGCGGCATATACACTATAAGAAGAATAACCCCTATGGTAATTGCACAAAAAGGAAGGGCCTTGTAGGAAATTTCTTCCAGGGATACGCCGCCAATTCCCGAGGCTATAAACATATTTTCTCCAAGAGGCGGGGTTGAAAAACCAACGCCGCAGCAGCACACCAATACAATGCCGAAGTGGATGGGATCAATGCCGAAACTGACCATGATAGGGAGTAGAACAGGAGTCACCAGCATGATAATAGCCAGAGTTTCCATAAACATGCCAAGAAAAAGGAGGAAGGCAACAATGAGAATCCAGATAAGATGAACATTGCTTGTCAGCGACAATAACATACTGGCGATCTGGTCCGGCACCCTGTACTGAACCAGCAATCGTCCAAAGGAGTATGCAGTGAACATGATAACCAGAACCCTTCCTGTCAACCAGCTTGTCGTTTCCAGTGATGCCATAAGCCCTTTAATAGTCAGTTCCTTGTAAATGACGATTCCAACGAAAAGGGTATAAAAAATGGCGACAATCGCCGATTCTGTCGGGGTGAAAAAGCCGCTGTAAATACCGCCGAGAATAACCACCGGTGCAAGTATTGCCCAAAAACCTTCCTTTATTGTTTTCAGAACATGCTTTATTGAAAGTTTTGGCATTCCTTGTCCATACCCTTTGCCATGACAGCGTACGAAGTGAACAATGATTAAACCAACACCAATAAGAAGACCGGGAAGAACGCCCGCGGCAAACATTTCTGTGATTGATTCCTGTGCCGTCACTCCATAGATAACCATCGGGATTGAGGGCGGAATAATAATACCTACACCTCCTGAAGCGGCAGTGGCGGCAGAGGCATAACCCTTATCGTAGCCGCGATTGATCATTGCGGGGATCATCAGCATACCTACGGCAGCAGTGGTTGCAGGGCCAGAGCCGGAGATCGCACCAAAAAAGATACATGCGAGAGTTGTTGCAATGGCAAGACCTGCATCAAGGGAACCCACAAGTGATTCTGCGACATGTACAAGCCGTTTCGAAATTCCCGCACTTTCCATTAAAGCGCCTGAAAGAACAAAGGCAGGCAGAGCCATGATAGGGAACTGGTTTACAGAGGAAAAAGCTATTTGCACGAGTGAAGACAAATCCTGCCCGGCAGATACAAAAGCCATCATTGCTGCGACACCAAGTGAAATCATAATAGGCGCGCCCAGAATCAGGAGAGTCACGAACGTTATAAACAGGATACTTGCAGGGGACATGGTATCATTCTCCTTGTTTTTTTGACTGCATCAGTTCTTTTGTCTCTTCCAGATCAACCTGATCCACATCACGCAGATCCATCTTCAGGATATATTTCATAATGTCGACCTGAATGATTCGAATGGTCATCAGTGTAAAACTGATTGGAAAAATCCAGTAAATATAGGCCATTGACCATTGGAGAGCTGGCGACATATAAGGGAATTCTGTGAGATCAGCGACAACTTCAAGGCTTTTCTTTATCATAACCACATTAAAGGCGATCCAGATAATATCAGTGAGAATGCCTGAGCAGGTCTTTACCCAGTCGGGTAGTAATTTGAATTGAATGGTAACCCGGTTGTGTGCGGAAAGTCGTGCTGCATATGCTGCTCCAAGAAAGACAAACCAGACGAAAGCAAAGCGGGAGATCTCTTCACTCCAGGGAATTACATAATTAAAGCATACACGTAAAAATATTTGTAAAAACAGTATGGTAACAAAAAAACAGAGGAGAACCTGGCAGACATAACTCTCTATATTGTCCAAAAAACGAAGTATTTTTTTCGGCATATCTTTCCTCTGGTTCAGGTTTAAGGAACCGGTGGGATTGGTATCCCACCGGGAATGGTGGAAATTATTTGCCTAACGCCTTGGTAACCTTATCAAGATTGGCTTTTCCCCCGATAAAGTCATAAAATTTGGGCCAAACCTGCTCAATGGCAATTTTCTTTAACTGCTCTTCATCTTCCAGAACATTGAATTTCATGCCGGCATCAATCATCTTTTGCTTGGCCTTGTCTGCTTCAAGAATTTGAAAGGCTGCATTGTATTGTTGGGCTTCAATACCCGCACGGGTAAGAATTGTCCGGGTTTTTTCATCAAGCTTTTTCCACTTTTTAACCCCAACAATGACAGGCTGGAGAGAGTACTGATAATGAATTTCTGTCAGGTAGTCCTGAACTTCATGAAATTTCATCGTATAGTTAACGATATATGGGTTGTCTTGCCCATCAACAACCTTTTGCTGCAGAGCGGTGAAAGTCTCTGTCCAGGCCATTGGCACGGCATTTGCGCCCCAGGAGTTAAGGGTTTCAAGAATGATCTTGTTCTGCGGGATACGAATTTTCAACCCTTTCAGATCGTCCATCTTGGCAACGGGACGCTTGGAGTTCGTCAAATTACGAAATCCTGAATATGTCCAGGCGATAATTTTAAATCCGCCTTTTTTCTCGGTAGTGTCTGTCCACATTTTTCCCAGCTCTCCGGTTGTGGCTGCAATGGCATCATAATGACTTTCGAGCAGGTAAGGCATGGTCAGGGTTCCGATGTCCTTGACAAAGGGAACCATGTTGCCAATACCGATAATGGCTATATCCAGGGTTCCCCGGCGAACATTTTGCAGCATTTCCGTCTCTGTTCCGAGTGCTCCGTTGGGGAAGAGCTGGACGTCAAGCTCTCCACCGGACAGTCCTTCGACCACTTTTTTGAAGCGTTTGGCGAGAGCGCCCTGATCTGAATCAATGGGATCGCCAAAACCCATACGTAAAATCTGTTTTGCCATTACACCCTGGGAAGATAGTCCAAGACAAAGAAACAAACCGATAATCATGCAAATTTTTCTACGCATCATGCCCTCCTTTTTTTTTGGGGAATAACCGACCTTGCCTGAGTGTCGATTTCTTTGAGCAGCCGGGCAAAGACGGCATTTTGTTATCTCGACGATAATCTGTCGTTTTATTGGAATACTTCATTGGAGACTTCATTTATGATGTCACCAATGAGAGCACAGTCTTCCAATGAAAATGTTAGCGGAACCCGCATATCGCACATGGTGGCGAGGATGCGGTCAGTATTTTTCAATACGGGAATTTCACCGAGATATTCCCAACTGGAGTAGGCGCTGGTAAAGGCTACCGGTTCCTTGTAGCCAAACCATTTTACTTCCACTCCCCGCTTGAGTAATGCCGCCAGAAATTTGTGAATTACATCTTCCGGCTGGCTGATTGAGAACTGAATAGAGCTGCCAACATAAAATTCCTTTTCCGGACGAACGGGACAGCAAAGAGCTGGAACCTTGTTAATTGCCGCTTCGAGAATCTTGTACCGCTCATTCCAGCGGAGGCATTGCCTGTCCAGATTTTTCAGTTGAAATCGAAGCATGGACGCGCGAAGATTGTCCATACGGCTGGAATTATTGGGAACATTTTTTTTGATTTTGGCAAAAACCTCATCTGCCGGACGGGATAGATGACGCTCATAAAGCATATAGGAACCGGAGTTGATAATGGCTTTTGCGATGACTTCGGGGTCATCCGTAATGAGTAACCCTCCTTCTCCAGAATTCATGTGCTTGTACGTCTGGGTACTGTAACAGGCGGCCTTGCCAAAGGTTCCTGATTTTTTGCCGTTCCACGATGCACCCATTGTATGGGCGCAATCTTCAATCAACGTAATGTTGTGCTTTTGACATATCTCAACCACTTGTTCCATATCGGCGAGATGTCCGCGCATATGGGATAGCAGTAAATAACGGGTATCGGGAGAAGCGGCTTTTCTTTCGAGATCTTCAAGGTCGATCGTATAGTTGTCTGTTATTTCAACCAGAACTGTTTCTGCCCCGGCACTATAAATTGCTCCGGGGACAGGTGCCAGAGTAAACGCATTACATAGAATCTTGTCTCCCTGTTTAACACCGGCAGCTTTCAAGGCCAGGAAAATAGCCATTCCGCAGGATGTACAGGCAAGGCAATATTCCGCACCCATATATTCTGCGAAATCCTGTTCAAGGAGTGCTGCTTCACTCTCTTCGCCGGGGGCAACATTATAGCGATGCAGTTTCCCGCTTCGCATAATTTCCACTGCCCGTTGGATGGCATCTTCAGCAATTGGTTCCTGTTGGGTGAAATCCTTGTGAAATGTTTTCATTTCAACTCCTTTATCCGAAAATCGACATCAAGGTAGATGGTAACTTCCCGAAGTTCCAATTTTCTTTTTTGTCGTGGCTGAGGCTATATGATCTAGCTCTGCCGGTTTATTTGTCGTAATCCGGGTGTTCGTATACTTCAAAATCCCATTTTTCTTGTGGGAAGAATTTGCGCAGGCGCCAGTCACAGGCCCGGGCATGTCCTTCCATCCCTTCAACCCGGGAAAGGCGGGATGCCGCACCGCTGATAATTTTATTGGCTTCAGGTTTTATCTCCTGGTAGGTGGTAATTTTGAGGAATTTGTGGACGTTTAAACCTCCCGATATGTACCCGGCCTTTTTGGTGGGTAGAATATGGTTGGTACCGGAACATTTATCACCCTGGGAAACAGTGCTTCCTTCGCCAAGGAAAAGAGAACCATAATTGGTGAGCCGGTTTTGCCACCAGAGTAGATCCTCAGCTATTACCTGAACATGCTCCGAGGCGTATTGATCACTCACTTGTGCGATTTCTTCCCTGTCTTTACATAAAACAATCTCTCCATAGTCTCGCCATGCGGAGCCGGGGACATCGGGGTCGGGCATGTCCGCAATGACTTTTGGTATAAGTTCGGCAACCTTTTCTCCCAGCTCCCTGCTGTCAGTATGGAGCCACACTGGCGAATCATATCCGTGTTCTGCCTGTGAAACGAGGTCAATAGCGACTGTCATCGGGTCGGCAGTTTTGTCAGCGATAACGGAAGATTCGGTTGGTCCGGCAAAAACATCAATGGCGCATTGACCTTTGCCTGCGAGGATGGCCTTGGCTTCTGCGACAAAGGCATTGCCCGGGCCAACAAGAATATTTGCTTTTTTTCCGGTAAAGAGGCCATAGGCCATTGTTGCAATGGCTTGGGCACCGCCCATTTCCAGAATAGTATCAGCTCCTGCAATGTCCATCGCGTAGACCACTGCGGGAGCAATGCTGTCTCCCCGTGGAGGTGAGCAGGCTATTACTGTTTTCACTCCTGCAGCCTTGGCTGTGGCAATACTCATTATGGCGGAGCAGGCATGGGCGAAACGCCCCCCAGGGACATAGCAGCCAGCAACTTCCATGGGGATGACCTTCTGGCCAAGACGCACCCCTTCTGTAACTTCCGTTTCAAACTCAGCGATACTTTTACGCTGCGCCAGGGCAAACCCGTGCACCTGTTGATAGGCAAACTGGATATCTTTTTTTACGTTGTCAGGAACTTGAGCAATCAAACGCTTTTTTTTCTCTTCTGTGAGGATAAAATCCTGTTCCCAATTATCAAATTCTTTTGCAAGGGCGCGAACGGCATCTTCCCCACCTGTTTTTATTTTTTCCAGTATTTCCTCGACCAGTTTCCGCTTCTTATCGCTCGCTTCTTCAAAACTTTTTTCCGCTTTTTTCAGATATTCCATAGGACTCACCTTTATTGCAATTACAGCAGTAGCTTTTAATGCGTCTCCGCCAATCTTTTCCGGGATTGGCAGAGAACGATGAAATATTACTTCCTGAACTCAGGCAGATAGGCAAATAGTGCTGGAGAGCCTCCGGTATGAAGGAAGAGTACATCAGACCCTTTTGGAAAATATCCCTTTCTGGCAAGATCAATCAGGCCGGACATTGCCTTTCCTGAATAAACAGGATCAAGAAGAATGGCCTCGGTTTCAGCCAGCATTTTCACCGCCGCAACCATTGCATCAGTGGGCAGGGAATAGCCCGGCCCAACATAGTCATCAAAAGCGACGACCTTTTCCCGGGGAACCTGTACTCCGGCCTTGATCAGATCAAGAGTCTGGTTGGCCAGGCTGTAAACAGCTTCTTCCTGTACCGGTTTGGGGCGGTTCACGCCGATACCTGTAACGGGGATATTGATATTGTTGGCAACCATCCCGGCGATAATTCCACCATGGGTTCCCGCGCTGCCGGAGGGAACAACCATATGCTCGAAATTAAGGCGCTGCTGAAACATCTGCGCCATGATCTCTTCCATACAGGCGACATAGCCCAATGCGCCAATGGTGTTGGATGCACCGCCAGGAATAATGTAGGGCTTCTTCCCCTGCTTGCGTAATTCTTCAGCAACCTCTTCCATTGCTTCCAGCATATTGGTTCCGGCATCAACCACCGTGATGCCGTTAACTCCCATTAGTTGAAAGAGAAAATTATTACCAGATGCTTCGGGGTTATAGCTTCCGGGAACGCGCTGTTCCAGGACGAGATGACAATCCAGTCCTTCCTTTTTTGCCCAGGAGAGGGTAAGGCGGCAATGGTTTGATTGCACGGCACCGCAGGTTATAATGGTGTCACACCCCTTGTTCAGACCGTCTGCAATACAGAAGTCGAGTTTGCGGGTCTTGTTTCCCCCGGCTGCTCCGGGAAGCATATCATCCCGTTTAAGATAGATATTAATGTCTGCACCTAACGCCTTTGAAAAATTAGGGCAGGCTTCAATAGGAGTTGGGGTTGTGACATAGCCCCGACGATCAAATTGCGCAAGATTCATTCAGAACCTCCTGTAAGATATTATGTTTAATAATTGTCTCTGCTTTAATAATGGAGCCGGGAAGAGCAGCCATTTATTTTTTTGTCAAAATTGTATAATGTCGACATTATTCTTTTTAAATACTCGCTTTATAATGTTTGTGCAACCTGTTTTTATAAATTTTTATAATTGGATTTCAGGAGTGAGGTGATACACTAATCAGTGAGCGTTCAAAGACAGTGCAGATGCAAGGCGGTAACATAATTGGTTATACATCTGTATAGTAATACATTACAATACAGCGGTTGTGCTGTTTCTGGACGCCTCGCAGGGCGGACGAATGAATCTAAATCGTCATGGATTCAGGTATAATGTAACCTGGAAAAGTTTCAGGATTGCACTCTTTCCTATGCTTCTTTCCAGAGAAATTCGGTGACGTTTTTTTCCTCACTGGAAAAGCCGATACCTATCAGGATAATCTTTTTGCCTTTGCTGTTGTATTTTTCGGCGTAGCCTCTGGCCTTAATCTGGGCAAGGGCCTTTTCTTCGGGCATATCCACCTTGAATTCAAGCAGATAGATACAGTCATCCGTTTCCACACTCATATCAATCCGCCCCTTGTTGGTGCAGTCTTCGACAACGAGCTGCAGGGGCAGAGAGGAGAGCCAGGCAAAGATCACACTGGCATAAAATCCTTCATAGCGGGCAATATCGTTATTCGTGTAATTATGGTAGGGGATGGCTGCAAACAGGGCGTGGACGGCGGCCTTGAACTGTTCCATATCGCCGCTGCACAGGGCAAGGTATAAATTCTTCCTGAGAGGAAACTTGTTTTCCGGCGATGCAAATACATCCAGCAGAGAATTGCTAAAGGCCGT
>PDWI01015013.1_pt1 | contig 11372 bp, 11 predicted proteins | sample 1430891 | NCBI WGS metagenome assembly PDWI01 (sample SAMN01162508, study PRJNA174530) | Oral metagenome, whole genome shotgun sequencing project. | biome: Marine environment; feature: Marine mammal; material: Swab sample of the gingival sulcus; isolation source: swab sample of gingival sulcus... | reverse complement strand
TCGCCCAATAAGATTAATCCAAATGCCAAACCTACTGCCAAAGAAATAATTCTTGCAGTAGTATATTCGCCTTTGCGAAATAATTTCCTGAATGCTAACCTGAGTGTGTTCATAATTTATTAATATCATATTTTTCATTCATATACTTTGCTATTATTGTGCCATAAATATAAAACACTATTAATCAATATACTACAAAATAAATAAAATAAAAAGTGTAAAATAAATAGACATATAGATGTCAAAATTTCATACAAAAAAAACGAATGTATGGGTTTGATTCTATTTTTTAAGCCATCCTGTAATAAATGATAAGCAATGTCATCTTTTTACCTAAAATCCGTAAGATTATCGTACTTTTGTGGGTTTAAAGACATAAATGAACCATGGAAATTAGTGATATTGATAAAGTCGAACTTAGATATTTACAGTTTGAAGATTACCTAGAATTAAAAGAGGCTATGATGTTGGCTTATGCCGATATGGAAGACAACTATTGGGAAAAAGACCAGCTTCAAAGGCTGCTGAAAAAATTCCCGGAAGGTCAGGTTGTGGTGAAAGTGAATGGACAAATTGCAGGTTGTGCTTTATCGATTATTGTTAATTACGAAGACTTTGACAAGAATCACACCTATCAGGATATAACGGCAAATTATACCTTTAACTCTCATTCTGATGATGGAGATGTATTGTATGGAATAGAGGTATTTATCAAACCTGAATTTAGAGGATTACGACTGGCACGACGCTTATATGATTATAGAAAGGAGCTTTGCGAAAAATTAAATTTAAGAAGCATTGCCTTTGGAGGCAGAATCCCCAACTATCATAAATATGCCAAAGAAATAACACCAAAACAATATATTGAAAAAGTAAAACGTAAAGAAATTCACGACCCTGTTTTAGACTTTCAGATTTCTAATGATTTTCATCCTTCACGTGTAATGAAAAGCTACATGGAAGGAGATAGCGATTCTAGCGACTATGCCGTGCTATTGGAATGGGATAACATCTATTACGAAAAACCTATTCAAAAAGCCACTACCCAGAAAAAAGTTGTGCGTTTAGGGCTTATCCAATGGCAAATGCGTCCGTATAAAGATTTGAAAACGTTGATGCAACAAGCAGAATTTTTTATTGATGCTGTAGCCGGTTACAGGGCAGATTTTGCACTTTTTCCTGAGTTTTTTAATGCTCCGCTCATGGCGCAGAACAATCATCTTTCCGAATCGGAAGCCATTAGAGAATTAGCGAATTATACCGACGATATTGTACAACAGTTTTCTAATTTCTCCATCTCTTATAACATCAATATTATAACCGGTAGCATGCCGGAAAAAAGAGATGGTAAATTGTATAATGTAGGCTACCTTTGCAGACGCGATGGAACTACGGAAAAGTATGAAAAAATACACGTAACTCCTGATGAAGAAAAAGTGTGGGGCTTGCAAGGAGGAAGCCAAATCAAAGTATTTGATACCGATTGTGGTAAAGTAGGCGTGTTGATTTGTTATGATTCAGAGTTTCCCGAATTGAGCCGCTTACTTGCGGAGCAAGGCATGGATATTCTTTTTGTTCCTTTCTTAACAGACACCCAAAACGGATATTCAAGAGTAAGAAACTGCGCTCAGGCCAGGGCCATAGAAAACGAATGTTATGTTGCCATAGCCGGCAGTGTGGGTAATTTACCGAACGTACACAATATGGATATACAATATGCTCAATCCATGGTGTTTACTCCTTGTGATTTTGCTTTTCCGGCTAACGGTATTAAAGCCGAAGCCACACCCAACACAGAGATGATTCTGATTGCCAATATGGATATTGATTTACTTCGGGAGCTGCATCAGTTTGGAAGTGTAAGAAATCTAAAAGACAGACGTTTAGATTTATTTGAATTAAAAAAGAGATAATGAAGAGAGGAAAGTTAAAAGTTAAAGATGAGCAGAGTAATTGTGAGACAAAAACCTTAATGATTCTGAATGCCTTAATGGTTCTAAAAAGAAAGAATCTTATAATAAGAAAACATTAAGGAGTTAAGGATAATTAAGAGGTTAAGAGATGATGTAGTAATAAAAATCATCATTTATCACTCATTACTTATTATTTAAAAACTAAAGGCCAAAGGCTAACAGCTAACCGCCAAAAGCCAATACCTAAAAATATGATTACTGTTTTAGTCATAATGACTGCCGGAATAATCTTAGGTTTTTTTATCCATCATAAAACGACCTTGATTAAACTCAACGATAAGTTAACCTCCTGGACTATTTATCTGTTGTTATTTTTATTGGGGATTCAAGTGGGATTGAACGATAAAATCATCAACAATATACATACTATCGGGTTTCAAGCAACCGTTATTACAATCGGTGCTTTGTTGGGAAGCCTTATTTTTGCATATATTACCTATAAACTGTTTTTTATTGATAAAAATAAGAATCATGAAGAATAGTTTAATCATATTAAGTTTTTTTGCCTTAGGGCTCATCCTGGGATTAACGCGTTTTTTGCCTGAAACCATTATAGCCAATGATTTTTCCATGTATGCACTGTACGTACTGATGTTTTTAGTGGGAATAGGGGTTGGTGCTGATAGAAAATCCTGGAAAGTGATACGCGAAACCAATATAAAAATTATTTTAGTCCCTCTCTCTGTCATTATTGGCTCACTGTTAGGCACGGCGGCAGTAGCTTTTTTATTGCCCTCTATCACGGTAAAAGAAAGCATGGCTGTAGGTGCAGGCTTCGGTTATTATAGTTTATCTTCTATTTTTATTACACAGATTAGCGGCGAAACGCTGGGCGTAACTGCTTTGCTATCCAATATTTTGAGAGAACTGATTACATTGGTAGCCACACCTGTCTTTGTAATTTATTTTGGAAAATTAGCCGGAATAGCTTCCGGAGGAGCTACAGCTATGGATACCACATTACCCATCATTACCGAATATTCGGGGAAAGAGTGGGCAATTATCTCTATTTTTAGCGGTGTAGTGCTAACCATTATTGTCCCATTTCTAGTGCCTTTTATATTGCAAATGCTGTAATATTATTGCCTCTTAAGGAATAAATCACCTATTCATTTGTTGCTTTATCATCCTTGGTCTCTTTATTTAAATCTGCCAAGGCTTTTTTCACATCCTCATTGGTTTGATGCAACATACTTTTACAGTAATTAAGTAATTCTGTTGAGCGATTTACCTTTTTCAGCAATTCCTCTACCGGAATCTCGTCATTTTCTAACTGGTTCACGATTATTTCCAGTTCTTTATATGCTTCAGAATATGTCATTGTTGTTTTATTTTTAATATTTCTTTATTTCACAATACTCTCTATGGTACCATTATATAATATGGTTTTTATTTCATTCCCGGATGTGAGTTGTTGTTGATTTGTAATTGATTTTCCGTTCAGGGTTGTAATAGAATAACCTCTTTTCATCACATTTTTTGGATTTAGCAACTCAACCTGTTTTGATAACTGTTCCAATTCTTTGGTATTGATATTCACTTGATATTGAACGGCAATACGAATACGATTATGAAAAGCATTTAACAAAAATAACATTTCATTTGAAGAATAATCCACAGCATGTTTTAGCCTTTGTTGATATTGTTCAAGGTGCTGAAAAGAAGTCTTAAGCAATCTAAGACTTTGTTCTATGATCCGTTCTTTTTTATTGTCTAACTGAGCATATGAAGATTGGATAAAATGCTTGGTATGGATTTGCAATAAATCAGCCGTTTGAGTTAAGCTATCTTGATGTGATTTTAAAAAATGTGCTGTGGTTTGATGAAGCAGCCTTTCCGTTTCATCTAACTTTTTCTTTAAGTTAGAAAATTTTTCAACCATAAAATAAGCCACATCAGTTGGGGTAATCTTATTGGTATGAGAAACCATTTCGGCAATGGTAAGATTGGTAGAATGCCCTATGCCGGTTACCACAGGCAATGGAAAAGTAGCAATACAAGAGGTAAGTTCATAATCATCATAGGCATTTAGCCCTACATCACCACCTCCACCGCGAATAATCAGCACTGCATCAAAATAATCCGCTTTGGTTTTAATCAGGTTTAATTTTTCAAGAATGGACTTAGCACAACGTTCTCCCTGCAATAATGCTGAAAACAAATAGGACTGAATGGCAAATCCATGTGTATTGTTTTGAATAATATTCAAAAAATCATGATACCCTTTACTGGTACTTACAGAGATAACAGCCAGCCGTTTTGGCAAAACAGGAAATGGCAAACGTTTATTCTGATGAAAGATCTGCGCTTCTTTTAACCGTTGAATGGTTTCCGCTTTTTCACGCGCCATCTCCCCCAAAGTAAAACTTGGCTCAATATCCATAATGGTTAAGGACAATCCATATTTCGGATGATAGGACACAGTGGCTTGAAACAAGATTTGCATGCCATCCGATAGTTTGGATTTTACGTTATCTTGAAACTTCCGATTAATCTTCACAAAATCACTTCCCCAAATAATGGAACGCATCTCAGCTTGTATCTTTCCCTCCTCCTTATAAACTAAATCAGGATAGGCATGACCGCTTTTGGGATAAAAATTTAAACGAGCTATCTCTGCTTTTATCCAATATTGCTTTGTGTACGTTTTTCCAATAATGGATTGTAAACTTTTGGCAACATCTAACAGGGTATATATGTGCTTGGGTTTACTCATACCTTAAAATTTTACTAAAAATCCAATGCGAGTATGCCAAATATTATTGCCTTCCGTACCATTTTGATATAGTTCCGTAAATTCCACACTCATCAATGGAGTAATCTGAAAGCCAAGACCAATAATCAGGTTATATCCACCTGTAAATTGATTGAAAGTTTTATGAGAATTAGGTACAATGTGATAATCTGAAATCACATATTCACCGGTTAAAGAATGATTAGAAATAGCCTGATGCGTTAATCCGATATTCACACCGCCTCCTACAAAGAAACTGTATTTTATGCGTTGCAATAAATAAACCTGCACATTGGCTTGCAATGCCTCTTGGCGAATAATGTGCAATAATTCATCTTCATCTTTTGTGAAATTCATCACAGAAAACTCAGGTGCAAGACTAATGTTTTTGTTTAAGTAATAGTGGTATTTAGCAAATAAGGAGTAGCCTGTCAAATATTCTCCTTGATGATAGGCTACTCCTATACCTGTTTTAATCTGATTTCTATACCCATAATAATCTTTATAATTAACGGATTGAGCACTTCCTGTTAAAATAAAAGCACTTCCTATTATTAAAAACAATATGAGTATCAGCTTTTTCATACAAAAAGATTAATGTTGGCAAGAACAGTCATGATCGTGATGTCCATGGTGACCATGATTTCCATGAACGTGACCATGAGCCAACTCTTCGTCAGTTGCATCTCTGATATCAAGCACACTACCTTCAAAATAAAGTTCTTTTCCGGCCATCGGATGATTAAAGTCCATTGTTACAGCCTCTTCTTTGATTTCTTTAATCACACCGGTTAATGGATAACCTTCTTCATCTTCCATCGGAATCATATTTCCAACAAATAATATTTCTTCTAAAGGCACTTCTTTATTTTCTTCGAATATACTTTTTGGCACATCAATCACATGCTCTTTTATATAATCTCCATAAGCATCAGCAGCATCTAAATGAAATTCAAAAGAGTGCTTAACCTCTTTTCCTTCCAAATGTGCTTCAAATTTTGGTAATAAATACCCGGAACCAAATAAGAAAACAAATGGTCTCTCTTTTGATACTTCTTCTAAAACTTCTCCTTCTTTGTTACTTTCATAAAGTTTGTAATTAATACTTACAACTTTATTTTTTGTGATTTTTTGCATATCTAATGATTTATATTTCAACAAAAGTACATGATTTTTCTGAACACTAATACAGAACTCACTTAAACTTTTTGATTTTTCTAAAATCCGCAAAGGTTTTCATGACTTTATTAAAAACACGTTTACAATAACTCAATCATTTATTTCAAGAGTTAAACGCTAATTAATCATAGCTAAAACTACTTCCTCCTAAAAACTCTTTCAGAATAGAGGTTGGAGGAATATGTTGGTCTTCAACCGGCAAAAAATAGCTGAAAAATTTTAATAAACGCTGAGCGGTATAATATTCCGGAAGAGTTGGTTTCACCTCCTCTAATATGGGTTTTGCATAATTTTTCAATACAGATAGTTCGTACAACAAAGCGGTATTCACCATTGCATCAGCATTTTCTTGAAATGGGAATATATGTTTAAACTCTCCTCTCCTAACACTTGGCCATCGTTTAATGGTTTCTGCAGCAGAGTAATTTCTGAACTTAGCATCTCTCACTATTCTTCTGATTAATCTATTATCAGAGGTTTTAATCAGGTTATGGTTATCAATAGAAATAGACGTTAAAGCTGAAATATAAATCCGAAACTTCACCTCATCCGGAATCTCACGGGTTAACTTAGGATTTAACGCATGAATTCCTTCAAGAATAATCAAGTCTCTTTTCTTAACGGATAAGAACTCTCCATCATAGTAACGCTCTCCTTTTTCAAAAGAAAATTTAGGCATCTCAACCTCTTCCCCTTTAATCAGCTTAAGAAGATCAGCATTAAATAACGGCAAATCCAATGCATCAATAGTTTCAAAATCAAGCTCTCCATTTTCATCTACCGGATTGTCCTCCCGATTCACAAAATAATTATCCAAAGAGATTTTTACCGGATTCATCCCATTCACACGCAATTGCACTTCTAATTTCTTAGAAAATGTTGTTTTTCCTGAAGAGGTCGGCCCTGCAATCAAAATAATCTTTAGTTTTTTCCTTTGCTTACGAATCTCATCTGCAATCTTAGCCACCTTTTTGTTCAGCAAAGCTTCCGAAAGGTTAATCAAGTCTTGAATCTCACCGGACTCTACCATTCTATTTAAATCGCCAATGTTTTGCGCTTTAATAATCTTTCCCCACCTTCTGGATTCTGACAATACACGCAATAACTTCGGTTGCTCTATAAACGGTCTCAATTCATTCGGATTATTGATTTGTGGCAAACGCAACAATATGCCCTTATAATAAGGAATGATATCAAAATTCTCTAAAAATCCCGTTGAAGGAACCAATTTCCCATAAAAATAATCTACATCTTCATCTAATGAATAAACCGAAGTATAAACATTACCTCGTGTTTTCAATAAATCAATCTTTGAAAAATGCCCTTCCTTCTCAAAAATATCTATGGCTTTTTCCGTAAGGATTTCCTCATGATTAAATGGTAAATCCGCTACAATAATCGAACGCATGCGTTCTTTTAGCAGCTCAATATTATGGTCATCCAGGTATAAGTTTGTATTGTCTAATGTACAGTAGTATCCATTGGAAATGGGATGACGAACCGTTAAATCTCCATGAGGGAATAACTCTGAACAGGCTTTGTACAACACAAAAATAATGGAACGCAGATACATCCGACGCCCTTCATCATGCCCATAATCAAAGAAAAACACTTTCTTGGGCTTATAGATTTGATAATTCAAATCTTTACTGGTATTGTTTACTAATGCGCCAATGATGGATTTCTCCTGTCCCGGCAAAACATCTTTTAATATATCAGTTAGCTTGGTTCCTATCATATATTGGTGAAAACTTTTTGTGTTCTCACAATAAATTTCTATTTTTTTACTTTTTTTCATACAAATACATTTAAATTAGTGACCATCCTTACATCTAAATGTTCTAAAAATAATCCAATACACCTAAAAGTTAAATGGTATTTTTTTATTACACGTTGGGTGGTTAGGCAAATATACAAAAAATAAAGTAATAGCATTTGTTAAGCCCGAAGGATACTTGAGGGTAAACGCAGATTTTTATTGCAGGACTTTCTTTTGCGAAAAAGGAGGTGGTCGCTGCATTTCGACTTCGCTCAATACGCTTGGTCTTTGAGTGGAATTGAAGTGATGCATTGAGTCTATCAAAATGTGGAGCGCAGGCAAACCTCCTTTGAAAAAGCAATGTGTTATACTTTGTAATAGAAATACCCTTGTGGATTTTAAGAATATGAAAAAGATGCGTTTACCCTGTCATATCCATGGGATTAATTCGCATTTTGGAAGTTTTTTGCTAAGAATTTAGCCTGAATACTAATTGACTTTAAATCACGCTAATAGAATAAATTTCAAAGTCTAACACCAAATTTCAGAAATTTACATTCATCACTTTGCAACTCTTTTAATATCCAAGATATTTAGTTGCAACATGTGATTCATTTCATTCTCTTCAATATGATAACAAATATCAAAAGGTTTTCCGGATTTGATATATTCAAAATGCTCTCCTTGTTGAAAAGCAATAGCATCAATAGGGAATCCTGAGATGCGAGGGTGAATAACTCCCAACCTCAAATGCTTATCCTTAATTAATCGAACATATCCTGTATCAATAACGCCTTTGGTGGTAAATACCATTTTTTGATTGCCGGGACCAAAAGGAGCAAACTCCCTTAATACTCGATAAAATTTTGTGGTAATTTCTTTTAATGGAAGTTCTGAATCAATAATAATTTCAGGAATCATATCCTTATCGCTCAATTTTTCTTGAGCACTTTTCTCAAAAGCCTCCTTAAACATTTGCAGGTTTTCAGGTTTAATAGACAGTCCTGCAGCATATTTATGTCCGCCAAAATGTTCCAGCATATGGCTTTGTTCATCAATGGCATCATAAATATCAAAGGTTTTAATAGAACGGGCAGAGCCGGATATTAAACCATTAGATTTGGTAAGAACAATGGTAGGGCGATAATATTTCTCAATCAATCTTGAAGCTACAATACCCACAATCCCCTTATGCCAATCCTCATTATAAACAACGGTTGTTTTGACATTTGGATCTATCTCCTTTTCAATCATTTGCATAGCTTCCTGGGTCGCCAATGAGTCTAAATTTCGTCGCTCAATGTTAAAATCATTAATCTGTTCTGCAATCTTAGACGCATCTTCCAGGTTATCACAAATAAGCAGTTCCACAGAATTTCTTCCACTTTCAATACGTCCTGCAGCATTAATCCTTGGACCAATTAAAAAGACCATATCCGATATGGTAAGCTCTTTTTTAAAGATGTAATTATTTCGCGCCTTGGGGTTATTGCCTCTTCGGGTAATATTACTGTACTTTAAGATAGCTTCAAAACCAGGTCTTGGATTTGTATTGATGAGCTTAATGCCATGAAAAGCTAAAATTCGATTTTCTCCGGTAATAGATACAATATCTGCCGCAATACTAACTGCTGTTAAATCCAGATATTTTTCCAGTTCTCTGAATGGAATATGATGTTCCTGCGCATAAGCCTGTATGAGTTTAAAACCCACACCGCAACCACTCAAATCTTTGAAAGGATATTTACAATCTTCCCGTTTGGGATTGAGTACAGCACGCGCTGAAGGCAATTCATCGTCAGGTCTGTGGTGGTCACAAATAATAAAATCAATTCCTTTTTCCGAAGCATATTTTACTTTTTCAATGGCTTTGATTCCACAATCTAACGCAATAATTAAAGATACTCCCGTATTCTCAGCATAGTCGATACCTTCATACGAAATACCATAGCCTTCGCTATACCTATCCGGAATGTAAAAGTCAACATTATAATAAAATCCGGTTAAAAATGTATAAACCAATGCAACCGCTGTAGTACCATCCACATCATAATCTCCATAGATTAAGATTCGTTCTTTACGTTCAATCGCAATATTAATACGTTCTACAGCAATTTTCATATCTTTCATCAAGAACGGATCGTGAAGTTGTGACAGTTCCGGACGAAAAAAATCAGAGGCTTTCTCAAAATTATCTATTCCCCGTTGTACAAGAATATTAGACAATATTTTATGTACCTTTAATTTTTTAGCTAAATCTTTAACGATTTGCGGATCTTCTTGCGCTTTTATTGACCATTTTTTTTCCATGACATACTTTATAAATGTAAAAGTACATTTTTTTTATGAATTGAGGTCAAAATCAATGAATAATTCCGGAACAAATGTATAAAAATCACGCTATACCTGAAGTCCATAAGGTCATTTCTATGATATAAATCACAACAAAAAATAAGAGATGGATGACAGGTGTTAAACGCTGGTTTTATGATGTCACCTAAAATCCGCAGGGATTTTAGGTTTAACAAGGCAGTATGCATTATCGGATAAATTGGATTTTGAATTATCCAAAATATTATGTATCCTTGTAACCTAATAGCTGGATTTGACCCTTTGGTGTTGAATCATTTAAAACCAAACCTTATGAAAAAAATATTTACAAATATCTCTGCTTGTCTTATTATAATGCTGATGATTTCTTGTTCTAAAGAAGACACAAAATTAAATAGCGAACAACTTTTTTTTAGTTTTAAAACACCTGAATGGGAACGCTCAATACCGTGTGATAAAATTAAATTTCCACCTGACAACCAAATATCTGAAGAGATTTCTTATGTTCAAGCATCCTCAATATCAACAAATGCTAGTTTTACATTCTCTTTTCCTGCAGATAGCTCTGCAATGGCTTCTGCATCAAATATAAAAAGTTATGGTATTGTTGGTTATCAAAACACTGACAACATGAAGTCGTTCTCAATATCTATGAAACTAAATAAAAAAGGACCGGAAGATCCTAAATATAGATTAATAAGTCTTGATGGTTTTTCTGATAAAGATTACAATAAGGTAACGAGTATAGAATATGTAGACTCCGACTCTAAGTATGCTAATTTTATAATAAAAGGAAACTACAAAATGAAAATGTTGGTTATTGGAGGAGAGAAAGAGGAGTTTCAACATGTAACAGGTTCTTATTGTATAAAGCTTAATACATATAAGAAATAAAAGATACTGTGAGCTACCTAATAGCATCCCTTCTCACGACATTTTTAATAGGACATTTAAATATTTGTATACAAGTGTATAAATGATTTCCCGAAAGGCTATGGGAAAGAGGATTTAAACATTTTATCAGAAAAATAAATTTGTATTTTCAATTATTTATTTTATTTTTGCATAATATAACAATTAAAAATTTAATCATTATGAAGAAGTTATTCCTTTCTTTAATTATTGTTGTCGCATTTTTTTCAGCCAATGCTCAACAAAAACAAGTCATTAAAACCAACCCTATTGCTTTAGCTTTTGGAAATTTTAACGCCACGTACGAAAAAGTATTAGACTCAAAGTCTTCTGTTTTAATATCTGCAAGCTATACTTACAAATTACTTGGATTAAATGTAAATGCAGGTGGACTTGGTGCAGCTTATCGTTACTATTTTACCCATGCTAAAAAAGATGTTCCTACCGGATTTTATGTAAATCCTGAGGTGGCATTTTCTTTTGG
>PDWI01009252.1_pt1 | contig 11372 bp, 11 predicted proteins | sample 1430891 | NCBI WGS metagenome assembly PDWI01 (sample SAMN01162508, study PRJNA174530) | Oral metagenome, whole genome shotgun sequencing project. | biome: Marine environment; feature: Marine mammal; material: Swab sample of the gingival sulcus; isolation source: swab sample of gingival sulcus... | reverse complement strand
AAACATCAAAGGAGCTAAAATCAACATAGGTCCCATAAAGTGTTTAAAATAGTTTACAAAACCATTTTTTGCTATACCTAAATAGTTATAATAAACAAACACTATTAAAGCTAAAGCTAAAGTAAAGTTGATATTTCCTGTTGGTGATTCAAATCCAGGAACTACTCCAATAAGATTTGAAACTAAAATAACTAAACCTAAAGAACCAATAAGTGGTAAATATTTTCTTGCATTTTCTTCACCCATAGTGTCTGCACCCATAGATACAACACCAGAGATATACGCTTCAAGAACATTTTGACTACCTGTTGGTACTAACTGAATATTCGCTGTAGCTTTTCGTGCAAAGTAAAACACTATCCCTATAACTAAAATGAAGTGTGATAATATTAACCATACTTGTTCATGACCACCGATACTACCTAAGAACGTAAATAGTCTACCTTCCATCTTTTTCCTTTTTATTCACAATACTAAATTACTTGTATTGTAGTATTTTTTATCTAAAATTTCACTAAAGTATTCATTAAAGTTTATATTTGTTTAAATTTATATCCATTTTGTTTCAATTTTTCTCTTATTAGTTTTTGATGTTCTTCACCTTTTGTTTCAAGTGATATAGTTATTTGAGCATCACCAAAATCTAATTTTACTGAATCTCTATCATATTGTATATGAACAATATTTGCTAAACATTCTTTGAAAACATCTGTTAGATTAGTAAGAGAACCTGGTTTATCACTTAAAGTAATGATAAGATTCATTTTTCTTGCTGATTTTACAAGTCCTTTTTCAATAATTTGAGATAACATGGTAACATCTATGTTCCCTCCACTAATTATTGCGCATACTTTTGAGTCTTCTACATCTATTTTTTCATGTAAAATAGCAGCAGTTGCAACTGCTCCTGCACCTTCAACCACAAGTTTGTGTTTTTCAAGTAAAAATAAAATAGCATTTGCTATTTCATTGTCATTTACTTCAACTATATCATCAACATAATCTATGATGATATCTAGCATTTTAGGATTTACATCTCTTACTGCTATTCCATCTGCTATGGTTCTAACTGAACTTGAGTCTATTGGTGTTTGTGAACGATAAGATTCTTTCATACCTTTTGCTCCACTTGAAACAACACCAATGATTTTTATATCAGGATTTATACTTTTAGCTGCTATTGCAATACCAGAAATTAAACCTCCACCACCAATGGGTACAACAATTTGTTGTAGATTTTCTATTTCTTCTAAAAGTTCTAAACTTATAGTTCCTTGTCCTGCTATTACATCATCATCTGCAAAAGGATGTACAAATTCTTTGTTTTTTTCTTCTTTAAATTTCATAGCAGCTTCATAAGCTTCATCAAAATTTTCACCAGTTAAAACTACATTTGCACCATAGTTTTTCACTCCAGAAACTTTTGTAAGAGGAGTTGCTTCTGGCATAAAAATAGTTGCTTCACAAGAAAAATACTCTGCTGCACAGGCCAATCCTTGAGCATGGTTTCCAGCACTTGCTGCTACTATACCTTTATCTCTTTGTTCTTGTGATAAATTTGCAAGTCTATTAAAAGCACCTCTTAGTTTAAAACTTCCTGTTAGTTGTAAGTTTTCTTTTTTTAAGTAAATCTCACTTCTAAATAAATCACTTAATATTGGTGATTTTATGATAGGAGTGACTAATGCTATTTCTTGTAAATTTTTTTGAGCTTTTTTTATATCTAATATGCTTGTCATTTTACTTTCTCTCTTAGTTTTGTATAAAATATTAGCAAAAACATCATTTTATATTGATAAAATCCATAAAGTATGATAAAATTCGTAAAAAAATAAAGGTCTTATTTGAAATTTACATTTGTAACATTATTTCCAAATCTAATAAAGCCATATTTTGATGATTCTATTTTAAAAAGAGCAGTTGATTCAAACTTTATATCTTATGAGTTTTATAATCCTAGAGATTATACAAAAAATAAGCACAATAAAGTTGATAGACAGATGGTTGGAGGAGGAGCTGGTATGCTTATGACTCCTCAGCCATTGTTTGATTGTCTTGATGAAATAAAAAGAAAAAATAAGGATGCTTATATTATCTTTCCTCTTGCTGCAGCTAAAGCTTTTAGACAAAATGATGCTAAAAGACTTGCAAAGAAAAAAAACATAGTTTTTGTAAGTGGAAGATATGAAGGGATTGATGAAAGAGTTATCGAAAAGTATGCAAATGAGGTTTTTTGTATAGGAGAATTTGTATTAACAGGTGGAGAATTACCATCTTTAGTTATGGCAGATGCAATTTCGCGAAATATTGAACAAGTATTAGGAAATGCCGATTCTTTGGTGATGGAAAGCTACGAAAATGAACTTTTAGAAGCTCCTTCTTTTACAAAACCTGAAAATTTCCAAAATTTAAGTGTCGTTAAAGAATACTTAAAGGGAAATCATAGTAAAGTTCACGACTTAAAAACCCAGATGTCAATTTGTAAAACAAAATATTATAGACCGAACAAGGAAAAACGATGAAAAACAGATATATAGAAAGCTTTGAAGCAGCACAACTAGAGTCAAAAGAAATCCCTCAGTTTAGAGCAGGGGATACTGTAAGACTTGGTGTTGAGATTAAAGAAGGTGAAAAAACAAGAGTTCAAACTTATGAAGGTGTTGTAATTGCACGAAGTGGACATGGTGTAGATTCTACATTTACAGTAAGAAAAATTGGTGCTAACTCAGTTGGTGTTGAGAGAATTTTCCCTTTATATTCTGAATCTTTAAAATCTTTTGAAGTAGTAAGAAGAGGTAGAGTAAGAAGAGCTAAACTTCATTATCTAAGAGGATTAAAAGGTAAAGCTGCAAGAATTAAAGAGCTTAAAAAATAATTTATATCGCCTTGTGCGGTATAAAACTCATACAAACAAAAATAAATAATATGCTAAAATTCTTTGTTATATAATTTTAAAACAAAGGATTTAAAATAAAATCACAAAAAATAGCTTATAAATATGCACTAATTTCAGTACTTTTATGGTCAAGCGTAGCTAGTGCTTTTAAAATATCCTTACAATTTTTAAGTCCCCAAGAGTTAGTTTTATATGCAACTTTTTCTTCATTTTGTATCTTACTTGTTATTATCTTATATCAAAGAAAGTTTAATCAAGCATTAGGATATATAAAAGAAAATGTAAAAATAGTTCTTCTTTTAGCTTTGATAAATCCATTTTTGTATTATCTAGTTTTATTTGAAGCTTATGATTTACTTCCTGCTCAAGAAGCACAGGCTATAAACTATACTTGGGCTTTGATGCTTACTTTTTTATCTGTAATTTTTTTGAAACAAAAATTATTTTTAGCAGATATTGTTGCAGGAATAATTTGTTATTTTGGAGTATTGATAATAGCCTCAAAAGGGGCTATATTTAGTCTCAGTTTTTCAAACCTAAGTGGAGTTTTATTTGCACTATTATCAACAATACTTTGGGCGTCATATTGGATAATAAATACAAGGATTAAAGTTGAACCTATTATTGGATTATTTTCAAATTTTTTATTATCTCTGCCTTTGATAATCCTTTATTTTATTTTTACCCAAGAGTTTGTAGTACCCTCATTAAATGGTTTTTTAGGTGCAGTTTATGTAGGATTTTTTGAGATGGGAATAACATTTTTGTTTTGGTTAAAAGCTATGCAAAGTGCCCAAGAAACTTCAAAAATAGCAAATTTGATTTTTATATCTCCATTTTTATCTTTAGTTTTTATATATTTTTTAGTGGGAGAGAAGATAAATATCTCAACAGTAGTTGGTTTAAGTTTTATTATTTTTGGGCTTGTTTTTCAGCAAATAAAATCTAAAAATTATATACAAAATACTAATTAGGAGAATGGCTTATATATAGCTTTTTCTAGGATTAGAATTAGTGATTTTATTTATTTAATATTTTTATTAGGTTAAAATAAGATATATGATTAAAGGGGGTATTTTATGAATAAAAATTTTGTAATATTTATTTTATTTTTGACTATTCAGGCAAATGATTTAAATTATTATTTTGATAAAGGTAAAGAGTTTATTAATGATAGTAAAAGAATCATATTTGAAAAAAAAGAACAAAAAATTGAGTACAAAAGAACATCTTTCAACAAAATATGGGAAGATATATTTCCCGAACTAGAAGAAGGTGTTATTCTTCAACAAGATATGTTAAATGCCCCTGAGAATGCTTGGTTTTCCACAGATAAAGGCGATATAAAGGAAGATTTAAATGATATCTTAAATAGTATGTATAGTATTTTAATAGAAGATAATATTCTAAAATATAAGAAAGATATTGAAAAATATGAAAAAAAAATAAATGATTTAAAAAAAGATATTCAAAAATTTAATGAAGAAAAAATTTTAGCACCAGAGAAAAGTATTGTCAAAACTACAAAAAAAGAATATGAGATAAAAATAGCAGAGGCTAAAAGAGAAATAAAATTATTTAATCTTAAAATTGAATTAATAAAAAAGGCATTGCTCAAAAGTTTTAGAAATAGTGGTATTTCAATTAGTGATGAAGAAGCAGAATTGATTTTGATTGGAATAGAAGGTGATGATAGAATTCAGAGATATTTGATTTTAGATATTATTAATAAAATAATGAGACAAATATCTAAGTTAATGGAAAATAAAGAAGAACTCTCTTTATCAAAGAAGTATTATGGTATGGATATTGTTTCTAGAAAACTACTTTTATATATTTATAAAAAATATAAAAGTAAGATAAAAAATAATTATTTAGTGAAATTACATAGTATAAGAGAAGAAACTATTAAACTATTAGAAGAAACAAAAATGAAAATTAAAAATGAAAATGATGAAAAATTAAAAAGAGAATATCAAAATAATGTAAATAGTCAAAAAAAGAATTTAGAATGTATTGATTTATATAGTAAAGTTTTAGATGATTATTTAAGTAGTTTAAATGATGCAGTAGGAAAATTAAAAAAGCAAATAAGTTTATCTATAAATACATTTAAAACTGTATCTTCTAGTTCTAATTTATATACTTTAATGGAAGAAAATATGTCAGAATATAACAAAATAATGATAATTCAAATACCTGATATAAGACCATTTAAAAATAGTGAAATAAGAGAACAATACAAAAAATTAACGAAACAATTAAAAAATAAAATATAAGAGTAAAAGTTAAAATAACTTTTACTCTTAATGATTTTTATTCTTCATATTTTTTATTGCCATTGTAGATTTCAGTATCAAGTTCATTTTCACTTTTTGCTATTAAAACTGATACCATAGCATCACCTGTTACATTTACTGTTGTTCTTGCCATATCTAAAATTCTATCAATTCCTGCAATTATAGCAACCCCTTCTATAGGAAGTCCAACTGAAGTTAAAACTAAAGTAAGCATAACCAAACCAGCACCTGGAACACCTGCTGTTCCTATTGAAGCTAAAGTTCCTGTTAAAATGATGATTAAATAAGAATTTAAACTTAAATCAATACCAAATACTTGTGCTACAAATAAGGCACAAACCCCTTGATAAATAGCTGTTCCGTCCATATTAATAGTAGCTCCCAAAGGTAGTACAAAACTTGCAACTGGTTTTGAAACTACTAAGTTTTTTGTAACATTTTCAGTTGTAACTGGAAGTGTTCCAGAACTACTTGTACTTGAAAAAGCTAGTATTTGAGCTGATAAAATACCTTTAAAAAATTTAAAAGGACTTTGCTTTGCAAAAGTAAAAATTCCGCCACCAACAACTATGAATAAGTGAATAAGACTTGCTAAATAAACACCAACTATTACTTTAGCTAATCCAAATAATACATCAGCACCATAACTTGCAGCAACCCAAGCCATAAGACCAAACACACCAAATGGAGCAAATTCCATAACCATTTCAGTCATTTTATACATAGTTTCTGACATAGAATCAAAGAATTTTTTAGCTGGTTCTCCCTTTTCTCCTGCTAAAGTTATTGAGATACCTAAAAAAATTGCAAAAAAGATAATCTGTAAAATATTTCCAGAAGTAAAACTAGCAAATGGATTTTTTGTAACCACATTTAAAAGTATATCTATGATAGCTGGAGCTTCTTTTGCACTGATAGTGTGAGTAGCATTCATCTCTACACCCACACCTGGTTGCACAATAGTTCCAACAATTAAACCAATAGCAATAGCAATAGCAGTTGTAATTAGATAAATGACAAAGGTTTTTCCCCCAATTCTTCCCATTTTCTTTAAATCTTCCATAGCTGTAACACCACTAACTAAGGTTACGAATACCAAAGGAACTATCAACATCTTAATCAAATTTATAAATAAAGTTCCAATAGGTTTTAATTCTTTCGCAAAATCACCAAAAAAGATACCTAAAAGTAAACCTAAAATCAAGGCACCAATAATTCTTTTCCATAAGTCAATTCTTTTCCAAGTTTTGAACATGGGACAACTCCTTTCTTTTATATATTGGTATTATATACCTTTAAATATTAAAATCTTTTTTAAAATATATGATTTACATAAAACTAAAGAATAAAAAGATATTATTTTGAAAATATTTTGGGATGATTAGAAATGTTAATAAATAATAGATATGTAAAATACTTCTCTTTTTTTATTTCATTGACTTTTTTACTTTATGTTTTGTATTTGATTTATAATTCTTTTTTTATAGTAAAAAATCAGTTTATTGATATAGGTGATTCAACTTATGTAATCAAGTAAGAAAAGATGAATATACTAAAAACTTATCAAATCATTTAGTAAAATTTTGTAATAAAGATAAAAAATGTGAGGTTCAAAGTATATTGGATTTTGTAACAAAGATACACTATAAGATAAATGAAGGAATTGCAAGAAGTTCAAAAAAAGTTGTAGAACAAAATTTTGGAGATTGTGATGATAAATCAAATTTGTTAATTTCTTTATTGTATATTCAAGGTTATGAGGCTTATTTTATTTTAGTTCCTAAGCATATTTTTGTGGTGGTTAATTTAGGAAATAAACTTCAAAATAAAAAAGCTTTATATATAAATGGTAAAGCATTTTATATACTTGAAAGTACTGCAACATTATCTAAGATAGGATTTCCTTTAAAGTATGGCTTAGAAGAAATCGAAGCCATAGTCGAACCTTTTAAAAATAAAAAATTAGTAATTGAAAATTTAGAATATAAGTAAAAATCACTTGAGCTTTATCACAAAGTGATTTTTACCATCTTCATAGTAATATTCAAGTTTATATCCATGTAAATTAACTATCATTTTAACTATATATAATCCTAGACCAAAGCCTTCATCTCTTTTTTCTTCTTGATTAAAAGCCTCTGTATAATAATCTAAATCATGGTTTAGTTTTTCACCTAAAGAAGCTATGATAATTTTTTCTTTTGAAGCATTTAAGATAGCTTTTTTATTTGATGAAAATTTGATAGCATTATCAATCAGATTTTTTAATACGATTGAAAACATAGATACATCAACATCAAATTCAAAACTTCTTATTTTTGCACTTATATTCTCAGGATTTATCATCATGATGTCTAAAGTTTTTGTATAGATATTAAAAAATGTTGTCGTTTCTTTGTAAATGATTTTTTTATTTGAAGTCAATCTTTCAACTGTTGCCAATTCTTTTATGATATTGTCCATTCTATTAAAAGCTTTTTGAAGATTTTCTTTTGTTTTTTCATCTTTTATATTTTCAGCTATAAACATAGCTTTTGTTATAGGTGTTTTTAGTTCATGCATCATATTTCTCATAAACAAATCTTTTGATTTTGTTTGAGTATTTATGGTTTTTACAGCATCTTTAAAGCTTTTTGCAATACTTCCTACTTCATCATTACTTACTATTTTTATATCTATATCTTTATTTCCTGCTGAAAATTCTTTGATTTGTTTATCTAGTATTTTTAGTGGATATAATTTTTTCCTCAATGTTCCATATAAAAATAGAAGAGTTACTAAAGATAAAAATAAAGCAATAAGGATAAAAGCTAAACTATAGTTGTGATTTCTTAAATCTTTTACCATTATGTTATAACTAAACTGTTGTACATATATGTAGTATTCATTGTTGTATTTATAAACTCTATATGTGCCTAAATAATTTTGAGTGATAGTAAGTTCTTGTGCTGAAGTTATAATTTTAAGTTTATCATCTCTGTTTTTTATGGGTTTTACTCTAAATTTTTTAAATACTTTATCTAAAGCTTCTTGAGTTGGATAATTTTGAAAAATACTTAAAAAATTTTCTGCAATTAGTTCATATCTATTTTTTAGAGTTATTTCATGTTTTTGTTTATCAAAATTGATAAATATATAAAAAGTAATAATAATAGCTATAAAAGCAAGAGAAAAGATGATATTGATAAAAGTTGAAATACATACATTTTTTTTCATATTAGTTGATATCCAATTCCTCTAACTGATTTTATATAAGTCTTATTATTATCAATTTTTGCTAGTTTAGTTCTAATTCTTGAGATAATAACATCAATATTTTTTAAAGATGATTCATCTTCTATATTATTACTTGCATAGATAAAATCTTCCCTTGAAACAACTCCACCATTTCTTTGAATTAGAAGTTTCAATATGTCATATTCTGCTAAAGTTAGATTTAGAGTTTTATTCTTTAATGATATACTCATATCATCTTCTTTCAGTTCAAAAACATTTGTTTTTGAACTTTCTTTTTTAAGATTTTTAATATTTGAAATGTCTATTCTTTTTAATATTGTTTTTATTCTTGCTTGAAGTTCTCTTGGATTGTAAGGTTTTGGTAGATAATCATCTGCACCCCTTTCTAATCCCATAACTTTATCAAGTATGTCATCTCTTGCACTTGATATGATGATAGGTATATCAGATTTTTCTCTAATTTTTGGTATTAGCTCCAATCCATCAATTTCAGGTAATGTTAAATCCAAAATAAGTAGTTGATATTCTTTATTTATACTTAACATTGATAGCCCATTGTATGGGCTATCTGTATTTGTAACTTCTATATCAAAAGACTTTAAATAATCCGTGATGATTTGTGCTAATTCTAAATCATCTTCTATCATTAGTATTTTAATTATGTTCTATCCTTTTTATTTTATAACAAACAATAAAGTTTGTCTATATCTATTTACATATACTCTTTTATGAGTATTTTTATATTTTTTTAGAGCTTTATTTAGGTCTGAAAAATTATTGATTTCTAAATCTTCAATTTGTATAATTATATCTCCTGCTTGGAAACCTCTTTTTTCAGCTCTTGATTTTGGCTCAACATTTGTTATGATGACACCTTTTGCTGTAGCTCCTAGTCTAAATTGTTTTCTTATTTGATTGTCTATTGTTGCAAGTTTTAGTCCACCTAAGACTTTACTTTCATTTGATTTTACATCTATAAAAGAATTTCTATTTCCTAAGACAATATCTAAATCTAAATTTTTTCTATTTCGTTCTAATTCAATAGATACTTTTTGATCTGGTTTAAAAGAAGCAATAACATTTTGTAAAGAAGTTCTATCTTTTATATTTTGACCATTTATTGCAAAGATTAAATCTCCTCTTTTTATTCCATATTTAGCTGCTGGAGTATCTGGTGATACATCTAATACTAAAGCACCTTTTTTGTGATTATAAACTTTCGATAAATTTTTGTCTAAATCACTAATAGAAACTCCTAAGTATCCTCTCGTAACTTTACCATCACTTACTAGTTTTTTTACAACATCTTTAACCATAGCAACAGGTATGGCAAATCCTATACCATTGTTCCCACCACTTTTAGAAATAATTGCAGTATTTATACCTATTAGGGCACCTCTACTATCAACTAAAGCACCACCTGAATTTCCAGGGTTTATAGAAGCATCAGTTTGAATATAGTTTTCATATCTATTGATACCTACTTTATTTTTGTTAAGTGCTGAAATAATTCCTTGTGTTACTGTACTTCCTATACCAAAAGGATTTCCAATAGCAAAGATTAAATCTCCAACTTTTAGAGTTTTTGAATATCCTAATTTTATGGCTTTTAAATTTTTTGCTTCAATTTTTATAACTGCAATATCACTATCAGAGTCTTTCCCTATTAATTTTGCATTGTATTCTGTAGTATCATTTCCTATTGTTACTGTTATTTCATCTGCATTTTCTATTACGTGATTGTTTGTAACTATATAACCATCTTGTGAAACTATAACCCCAGAACCTAGTGATCTTTGTATTTTATTTTGTTTGAACTGGTCTCCTCCAAAATCTTCACCGAAAAATCTTTTGAAGAATGGGTCATTAAACATCTGAAGTGGAAGGTTGTTTATATTTGATGATACATGTCTTTTTGTTGAAATATTTACAATTGAATTCATAGCACTGTTTATACTACTATTAAATGATAATATTTCATTCCCCGAATTTGGAGTAACTCTTTTAGGGTCTTTTGGTGCCATATCAAAATCTATTGACTGGGCAAATAATTGACTTGCAATTATAGTAGATGCTAATAAAAGTTTTTTCTTTATATTCACTATATATCCTTTTTTCTTTTTTTGTATAATGTAATTGTAAAATATAAGTGTAAACTATTTTTCAATAAAAAGTTAATACTTTATTAATAATTTTTATAAATCACTTTTTAATATCGCCCCAAAACTTGCATTTGTTACTAAACTTCTATATTGTCCTAACCATCTTGAATTTAAAGGTTTTTTCAAAGGTGTAAACTCTGCTTTTCTTTTTGCTATTTCTTCTTCACTTAGATTTACTTCTAAAATATATTTATCAACATCTATATGTATTTCATCTCCATCTTTTAAAAGTCCTATCATTCCACCTTCTGCTGCTTCAGGACTAACATGACCTATACTAGCTCCTCTTGTAGCACCTGAGAATCTTCCATCAGTTATAAGAGCAACCTTATCTCCAAGTCCCATACCCATTATAAGTGAAGTTGGACTTAGCATCTCTTGCATACCAGGACCTCCTTTAGGACCTTCATATCTTATAACTACAACATCTCCTGCTTTTACTTTTCCACCTATTATTCCTTTGATGGCTTCTGGTTGTCCATCAAAACATACTGCTTTTCCAGTAAATACTCGCTCACCTGTAATTCCTGCTGTTTTTATAACAGCACCTTGACTTGCTAAGTTTCCATAAAGTATCGCTAAACCTCCAACACTTGAGTAAGGATTATCAATAGTGTGAATGATGCTTGTATCTTTTATATAAGCATCTTTTATTTTTTCATATAAAGTTTCACCTGAAATTGTAAGATTGTCAAGTAAAATATCATCACCTCTTTTGCTCATCTCTTTCATAACAGCATTTACTCCACCTGCTTTATTTATATCTTCCATATGAAC
>PDWI01023537.1_pt1 | contig 11373 bp, 10 predicted proteins | sample 1430891 | NCBI WGS metagenome assembly PDWI01 (sample SAMN01162508, study PRJNA174530) | Oral metagenome, whole genome shotgun sequencing project. | biome: Marine environment; feature: Marine mammal; material: Swab sample of the gingival sulcus; isolation source: swab sample of gingival sulcus... | reverse complement strand
CAGATCACTGATCGTCGTAGACGCAAAAGCCTCTTCCGTACGCGCCAAGTCCTCATCCAACTTCCGATGCAACGGGCACAAATTCGGCCCATGGCTATCGAACCCCAACGGACACGACTGGATGCGACGCAATGGATCCACGGCGTTGACTATTTCCAGAATCCTGATATCAGCCGGATCCCGGGCCAGACGAAATCCTCCGCTTCGCCCCGGACTGGAGATCACGAAACCGGCGCGGGTAAGCTGCTGAAGCACCTTGGACAGATAGCCATAAGGAGCCTGCACGGCTTCCGAAATCTTCTTGGTGCCTTGCTGTTCATCGGGCTTGCGGGCCAACCAAACCACGGCCCGCAGGGCGTATTCCGCCGTCTGGGAAATCATCATGGGATTTTCACCTCTCGTTACCTCTAATATATCTAAATAATACCTTGACGTCCATATTTGAGCCGGTTATCTACCTGTATAAAGATGTCCAGGTTTAGTTTTCCCGGGGGCGAGATCCGGATGAAAGAGAATTCACCCCGAAGAATCCGCCGTGGTCAGCGCGACCAACTCCCCGTTGGCGGTCTCATCGCCCCTGCTCAAGGACAATCGTATCGCCGATCCATTGTCACGCCAAAAGGAAAGGTTCAATGTCATGGCATACCGTAAACTATGGATTACCTTAGCTTTAGTGGTGGGTATATCCTTTGCCGTGCTGGGCTGGTTTGGTCGCGAGATCTACCGGCAGGCACCACCGGTGCCCCAGCGGGTCGTCACCGAGGACGGCCGCGTGCTGTTCACCGGAGACGACATTCGCGACGGGCAGAACGTCTGGCAGTCCACCGGTGGCCAGGAACTGGGCACGGTGTGGGGCCACGGCGCCTACGTCGCGCCGGACTGGTCGGCCGACTGGCTGCACCGCGAGGCGGTGCACATCCGCGAGCAGTGGGCTCGTGAGAACTTCGGCCGGGAATTCGCCGCCCTGGATCTTGGCGAGCAGGCCGCCCTGGATGCCCGGTTGCAGGCGCAACTGCGGAAAAACACCTACAACCCGCAAACCGGCGACATGGTCGTTTCCACCGAACGGGCGGCCGCCATGGCCGCGGTGGCCAAGCATTTTCAGGGCCTTTTCGGGGACGATCCGGCCCTGGCCCACCTGCGCGAGGCCTACGCCATGCGCACCCCCACGCTGGAAGATGCCGACCGGCTGAACGACCTGACGGCGTTCTTCTTCTGGACGGCCTGGGCGTGCGTCACGGAACGGCCCGACTCCGACATCACCTACTCCAGCAACTGGCCGCCGGACGCCACGGTGGGCAACCGTCCGCCCAGCTCCCTGGTTCTTTGGACGGGGTTCTCGGTGATCCTGCTGCTGGCCGGTATCGCGGCCCTCGGTTGGCACCATGCGACCAACCGGGACCACGAACTGGACCCGGCCACCTTGCCGGCATCGGATCCGCTGACCGCTCTGCAGCCCACCCCTTCCATGAAGGCCACCCTCAAGTACTTCTGGGTGGTGTGCGCGCTGTTCGTCGTGCAGGTCATTGCCGGCGTGACCACGGCCCACTTTGGTGTCGAGGGTACCGGCTTCTACGGGCTGAACCTGGACAACATCCTGCCTTACAGCGTGGCCCGCACCGGGCACGTGCAGCTGGGCATCTTCTGGATCGCCACCTCTTGGTTGGCGACCGGCCTTTTCATCGGCCCGGCCGTTTCGGGCCACGAGCCGCGTTTTCAGCGCCTGGGTGTCAACGTGCTGTTCGGCGCGCTGGTCGTGGTGGTCGGCGGTTCTTTGGTCGGCGAGTGGCTGGGAGTCATGCAGAAGCTGGATCTGGTGAAGAACTTCTGGTTCGGCCACCAGGGTTATGAGTATGTCGATCTGGGTCGGTTGTGGCAGATTCTGCTGTTCGTGGGGCTGCTGCTGTGGCTGGTGCTGATGGTGCGCGCCCTGCTGCCGGCTTTGCGCCAGAAGGATGAGAGCCGCACCCTGCTGATCATGCTTGTCATGTCGTGCGTGGCCATTGCCGGTTTCTACGGGGCCGGCCTGATGTGGGGCCGCCAGACCAACCTGGCCATGGCCGAGTACTGGCGCTGGTGGGTGGTGCACCTGTGGGTCGAGGGCTTCTTCGAGGTGTTCGCCACCGTGGTCATCGCCTTCCTCTTCGTGCGCCTGGGGCTGCTGTCCGTGCGCCTGGCCAGTGCCGCGGCGCTGTTCAGCACGAATGTCTTCCTGGCGGGGGGCATCATCGGCACGTTCCACCATCTGTACTTCTCCGGCACGCCGACGGCGGTTCTGGCCCTTGGCGCCACGTTCTCCGCTTTGGAGGTCGTGCCGCTGGTGCTGCTGGGTTTCGAGGTCTACCACAACCTGCAGATCAGCAAGGCGACCGAGTGGCTCAAGGCCTACAAGTGGCCCATCTACTTCTTCATCGCGGTGGCGTTCTGGAACCTGCTGGGGGCCGGCATCTTCGGTTTCCTCATCAACCCGCCCATCGCCCTGTACTACATGCAGGGGTTGAACACCACGCCGGTCCATGGCCACACGGCGCTGTTCGGCGTCTACGGCATGCTGGGTATCGGGCTGATGCTCTTCCATCAACATCGGTCTGCTGCTGATGGTGCTGATCAGCGTGTTGCCGGTCGGCCTGGCCCAGACCATGGCCAGCGTCAAGCACGGTCTGTGGTATGCCCGCTCCGCGGAGTTCATGCAGCAGGACTACCTGCAGATCTTGCGCTGGCTGCGTGTGGTCGGGGATGTGATTTTCGCCGTGGGCGTTTTGGCCTTGGCGTACTTCGTGGCGGGCCTCAAGACGGGATGGTCGCTGAACTCGGAGCATGATTTGCCGGAAAGGGTGGGAGGTGAATGAGGTCCAAGTTGAAGTGAGACTTGGATGAGTCGGTGGCCTGGATTGTTCATGGGATATGCTTCTTCATGAACAATCCAGGCTTCGCCATGGGCCACCTTAGGTTTCTACCCGCCAACCCAACCTTGTCAGGGCACCCGATGTCCAAAAAACTACCCCACCCCACCCCCAAACCAATATATTACCCCCGGCAACCCTCCTCATACCTCCCCAAACGGAGCCAACCGTGGCAAGCAAATACTACGTCGTCTGGTCCGGCAAAACCCCCGGCATCTACCGAGATTGGGAAAGCTGCAAGGCCCAGGTAAGCGGCGTCAAAAACGCCAAATACAAGTCCTACAAAACCTTGGCCGAAGCCGAGGCCGCCTTTGCCGACAACCCCGCTGCCGCCCTCAAGAAAGCCCGGGCCGCCCAGCAGAAAAAAGCCCCTCGCCGGGGCCCCAAAACCCACACCGCGGCTGAGGTGGCCCGGCATCCCGCCCACACCAGTGGTTCGGCCTCTTCAACCCCCAGGGCACCAACAACACCGCCGAGCTGAACGCCCTGCACCAGGCCCTGCTCATGGCCCGGCGCGAACTGCGGACCGGAGTGTCGGTGGCCATTTTCTGCGACTCGCAGTACGCCATCCAGTGCATCACCCAGTGGGCCTTCAACTGGGAGCGCAAGGGCTGGATCAAGCCCGGCGGTCCCATCCAGAATCTGGAGCTGATCCAAGAAATTTTCGCCCTCTACAAACCGCTGCGCGCGCGGGTGCCGGTGCTGCATGTGAACGGCCACGTGGGCGTGGAGGGGAACGAGCTGGCGGACCGCATGTCCATCCACGGCATCGACAGCCGGGAGACGGCGTTCAAGCCCTTCACCAAGCCCCTGGATCTGAAAAAGATCCTGGCCATGCGCGCGGGGTGATGACGGGGGCGCCATGAAGGTCATCATCACAGAGAAGCCCTCGGTGGCGCGGGATATTGCCCAGGTCCTGAAGATCACGGGCAAGAAGAAGGGCTATCTGGAGGGGCGCGGGTGCGCGGTGACCTGGGCTTTCGGGCATCTGGTGGGGCTGGATGAACCGGCGGCCTACGACCCGAGGCTGAAGCGCTGGTCCCTGGAGACGCTGCCCTTCATCCCGGAGGAATTCAAGCTCAAGGTCATCGGCGACCGGGGCGTGCAGGAGCAGTTCGCCACCATCCGGGGCCTTTTCAAGCAGGCGGAGGAAATCATCTGCGCCACCGACGCCGGGCGCGAAGGCGAACTCATCTTCCGCTACATCCTGGCGGTGGCCGAGTGCGAGGACAAACCCATCCGCCGGCTGTGGCTCAGCTCCATGACGGCCGAAGCCATCCTGGAAGGGTTCCGGAATCTGCGCGAAGGCCACGACTACGATCTATTATACGGTGCGGCACGGCGGCATCGGCGGGGGCGGCGAGCGGGTGCTGTGGAGCGTCGGCCGGGTGCAGACGCCGGTGCTGGCCATGATCGTGGAGCGCGATGACACCATCGCCCAGTTCCGCGCCGAGCCATTCTGGGAGCTGCGCACCAGGTACCGCGAGGCCGTCTTCAAGCACACGGGCAAGCGGCGCGACACCCAGGAGAAGGCCGAGAAGCTGCTGCGGAAAGCGGCGGATGGGGAATTCACCATCACCGGCATCGTCGGCAAGAAGAAGCGCGAGCAGCCCCCGCAGCTTTTCGACCTGACCACCCTGCAGCGCGAGCTGAACACCCAGCACGGGCTGTCCGCGGCCGCCACCTTGAACGCGGCGCAGAATCTTTACGAAAGCAAGCTGCTGACCTACCCGCGCACCGACTCGCGTTACCTCAGCACGGACATGAAGGCGCGCGTGCCGCAAGTCATGCGGCAACTGGCCGCCTTCCGGCCCCAGCCGGTGGCCCCGCTGGATCTGGAGAAGCTGCCGTTCACCAAGCGCATCGTCGATGACAAGAAGGTCACCGATCACCACGCCATCATCCCCACGGGCGTGCGGCCGGCCGGGCTGGGCGAGAACGAACGGCTGGTGTACGAGACGGTGGTCCGGCAGTTCCTGGCGGCGTTCTATCCGGTGTGCCTGAAAAGCGTCACCACCGTCAGCGGCCAGGCCGGGGGGCTGAAGTTCCAGGCCAAGGGCACCCGAATCCTGGAGCCGGGCTGGCGCGCTCTTTTTCCGGCCAAGAAGAAGAAAGAGTCGGACGAGAACCAGGACCTGCCCGAATTCACGGAGGGCGAGAGCGGTCCCCACGAGCCTTTCCTGCACGAGGGCAAGACCAAGCCGCCCAGCCACTTCACGGAGAACAGCCTGCTGGGCGCCATGGAGGCCGCCGGTAAGCTGGTGGACGATGACACCCTGCGCGAGGCCCTCAAGGAGCGCGGCATCGGCACGCCGGCCACGCGCGCGTCCATCATCGAGACGCTGCTGAACCGCGGGTACATCCGCCGCGAGAAGAAGAAGATCCTGTGCACGGACATGGGGCGTTGCCTGGTGGCGCTGATCGGGGATCCGCTGCTCAAGTCGCCCGAGATGACGGGCGAGTGGGAAGAGCAGCTGAAGAAGATCGAGCGGGCGGAGGCGCCGGGCGCGGCGTTCCGGGAGGGCATCGCGACGTTCATTCGGCAAAGCATCCAGAGCCGGAACACGTGGCGGCTGGACGATGACCGGGCAAGCGGGCCTACGGTTGCAGCGGGTGGAAGGAGGGGTGCCCCTTCGTGCTGGAGCCGCAATACAAGGGGATGACGCTGGCGCCGCGGCAGGTGCAGCATCTGCTGCAGCAGCGCATCCTGCCGGGCACGGTCACGGTGCAAGGGCAGCGGCGGCTGATGATCCTTTCCACGCGGGGGGTGCCCATGGACCTGGCTCTGCCTTCGCGGGTGGGGCAGAAGCGGGAGAAGAAAGGGCGGTGAGGGGGACGTTCAGGACCAGATAGGAACTACCCCACGGCATCGCGCACCACCAACCCCGCCATGATCATCCCGAACACCGCCGTCACATGCACCGCCGAACCGTTGACGATTTGTCCCGTTTCCGGGTCTTGCTCGTGCTGCGGGGGCAGGGGTAGGGCCTCCGGGGAATAGACGGCCCGGATGGCCGCCGTCACGCCGCGCTGCCGCAGGTTGCGCCGGATGACGCGGGCCAGGGGGCAGCCCCGGGTTTCCCAGATGGAGTCGGCGCGGGCCAGGGTGGGGTCCAGCTTGCGGGCGGCACCCATGCTGGAGTAGACGGTGCCGGGCGCGGCGGCGGCGCGGCACAGCAGTTCGGTCTTGCTCTTGACGGTGTCGATGCAATCCAGCAGGTAGTCGTAATCATTCAGGTCGAAAGTGTCCGCGTTTTCGGGCGTATACATCTCCTGGCGGGTGGTTACCCGCACGGCGGGGGCCAGGCTTTCCAGGCGTTGGCGCAAGGCATCCACCTTGGGGCGGCCCAGGTTGTCCACCGTGGCCTGCAACTGGCGGTTGAGGTTGCTCAGGGCGACGGCATCGCCATCGACCAGGGTGATGTCCCGCACGCCGGAGCGCACCAGGCCTTCCGCGGCCCAACTTCCGACGCCGCCGATGCCGAAGACGATGACGCGGGCCCGCTGCAGCCGCTGGACGGCTTCCGGGCCGGTGAGCAGAGCCAGGCGCTGGGTGGGAGATTCGGGCAGGGTCACGGGTTGCCTTTCCGGGCTGGAGGAAGCTGGGAGATTTCTCCGTAGGGTAGCGATTTCCCGCCGGCGGGCAAAGAGTGATTTCCGCCGGCGCTATAGCCGCAGCGGAGAAATTGTGCTTTATTGGCCGGCATGAAAGCCGATTCCTTCTGTCATCATTCAAACCGTGAATTCTGATCCATCATGGAATTTCCCTGGAGGCCATCATGATCCAGCACAAATACCTACGTTCGGTTACGAGTCTTCTGGCCATGGTCGGCATGCTGTTGCTGCTGACCCTGAACCTGACGGCCTGCTCCGACTCCAGCACCACCCCGGATGAAGAGCCGAACGCCACCGCGCCCACGTTGCCCGCTGTCGAGCGCCTCACCTTCGATCTGAGTTTCTTCTCCGATAGCAGTCCTGCCGGCAAGGCCAGCGGCGAGCATGAGCATTTCCTGAACGCTGTTCTGCGGGCCGGGGTGCTGGGCACCGTGGGGGCCGTTATCCTGACGCCGCCCGTGTCCGCCTTCTCGCTGGCTCTGAGTGAGACCCCTGTCGCGGAGGGGGACGGATCCTGGGTCTGGTCCTACACGTGGACCTTCGGGGAAGAAGAGGTGACCGTCGTGCTGCGCGGGTTGCCCGATGGCGAGCAGGTGATGTGGACCCTGGGGCTGCGCGAAGGGGACGCCACGGAAGTCACCGAGTGGTTCTACGGCCCCACCACCAACAACGGCCAGGCGGGCACCTGGTCCCTGCGCGACATGAACGATCCGGAGCACCCGGTGGTGGGCGAAGTCTCCTGGGGCTTGCTGGAGAACGGTGTCTTCCTGCAGCTCATGGGGCTGGCGGAAAACAACCATGGCGATATCCTGCGTTTCGAGCGGCATGATTCCCTGTCCGCCATCGACTACACGCGTTATGAAGGCAACACGGAAATCCATCTCCGCTGGGATGATGATGGTTCCGGCAGCCTGACCACCCCTGACTACAACGGCGGAGAACCCGCCTGCTGGGATGCCGACCTGGTGGACACCGTCTGTCCCTAGTCGCTGTCCGAAAAAAAACCGAAGGGCCATCCTGGTGGATGGCCCTTTGCCGTCATATTATCGAGGCCATGCACCACCATCCCTCCCCCGATTCCCGGCCCGAAGGCCAGGCCACACGCGGCAAGACCGCGCCCAACCGTCTGCGCGGCGTGGACCATTTTTTGGCGTGCTATGATCCGGCCCTCATGGCCCGCGCCGACGGCGACTGGCGCGATGCCCTCTACGTGGACCTGGGCTACGGCGCCGAACCCGTCACCACCCTGGAAAGTGCCGCCCGCCTGCGCCGCCTGAACGCGGAGCTGCCCGTGCTGGGCGTGGAGATCGAGCCGGAGCGGGTGCGGCGCGGTCAACCGTTCGTGGACCGGCGGACGGATTTTCGGCTGGGCGGTTTCAACATGCCCCTGCGTCCGGGAGAGTCCATCCGCCTGGTGCGCGCCTTCAACGTGCTGCGCCAGTACGACCCTGACCAAGCTTTGCCGGCCTGCGCGCTGATCATGTCCCAGATTCGCCCCGGCGGCCTTTTCATGGACGGGACCAGCGATCCCTTCGGGCGCACCTGGACGGGCATGATGCTGCGCCGCACCGCCGAAAGTTGGCGGCTGGAAGCCCTGGTGCTGGGGGCCAATCTGCGCGCCGGTTTCGCTGCTGAGGCGCACCAGACGCGCCTGCCCAAAAGCTTCATCCATCGCATGGTGCCGGGCGAGGGCATCTTCGCGTTCATGGAGGCGTGGAAGGCGTCGGCGCGGGAGACGCGCGCCCGCGCGGTATGGGGACCGCGGGACTGGTTCGCCGCCGCGGGGTGCCGCATGGTCGAGCGCGGGTTCCGCATCGCTCGGCCCGACAAGTGGTTGCGCCGGGGGTGGCTGGTGTGGTTGAATCCGGATCTGACGCTGGAAGGTCCCAACCACCCATGAAGCGCATCCATGAACTGGACGGTATCCGGGGCATCGCCATCCTGCTGGTGGTGATGTGCCACACCGTGACTTGCCAGATCCCCTGGTCCCATTTTCTGCCTTCCGACAACGCCGCGCGTTTTTTGATGCTGGGATGGACGGGGGTGGATCTTTTCTTCATCCTTTCCGGTTTCCTGATCGTGGGCCTGCTGCTGGACGAAAAGGGGCGCGCGCGTTATTTCCGCTCCTTCTACGCGCGGCGTGTCTGCCGTATTCTGCCGCTTTATTATGCCGTGACCGTGGCCTATCTGCTGCTACACCGTTCGGGATGGATCCAAAGCGGGTGGTTGTTCGCCAACCTGCTGCCGGAGTGGAGCTACCTCACCTTCACCCAGAATTTCTTCATGCACAAGGCGGGCTGGGGCGCCCTGGGCCTGGCGCCCACCTGGTCCGTGGCGGTGGAGGAGCAGTTCTATCTGCTGATTCCGCTGTTGGTTTTTCTGCTGAACAGGCGACAGTTGGCGGGGCTTTTCGTGCTGGCCATCGCGGCGGCGCCTTTCCTGCGCCATGAGGTGGGCACTCTGGGGGCCTACACCTTCCCGCACACGCGCACCGACGCCATCTTGACCGGCGGGTTGTTGGCCATGCTGTATCGCTGGCCCGCGGCGTGGGCCATGGTGAAGAAAAACGCGCGCCTGGGGGTACTGCTGTTGCCGCTGCCGCCGGTGGCGGTGTGGTTGCTCATGGGGCGGCAGGCGGGCATGGGCGACAAGTACCTGCATCTGGTGCTGGCCGGCGGCTTCGGTCTGCTGGTGCTGTTGACGCTGACGCGGCGTTTTTCCTGGTGGAGTCGCTTCCTGCAAAACCGGTTCCTGCTGTGGCTGGGATTGCGCAGCTACGCCATCTACCTGCTGCATGAACCGGTGGGCGGGGTCTTGCGCGCGCTGCTGAGACCATCCCCGGAACCGTCGTTCCGCGACTGGGGCGATGCGGGGATCACGTTGCTGATCTTTGCCGTGGTGGCGGGGCTGGCCGAGTTGTCGTTCCGTTTCTTCGAAGGGCCTATGCTGCGGTTGGGCCATCGTTACGCGCGAAAGGGGTATTGAGTGCGAACGCTGTCGATGCTGATCCTGACTTTGACCATGTCCGCGAGCTTGGCCGTCGGCCTGGCTTGGGCCGGCGCCGAAGAGTTGACCATTGCGGTGGAGGGCGGTGAGCTGGGGGGCACTTTGTTGCTGCCCGAAGCCTCGGGGCCCTGGCCCGTGGTGCTGATTCTGCCGGGTAGCGGCCCCACCGATCGGGACGGGAATCAGGTCTATCCGCCGGGTAAGAATAACCACCTCAAGCAACTGGCCGAGGGCCTGGCGGCGCGAGGGGTGGCCAGCTTGCGCGTGGACAAGCGGGGTGCCGGCACCAGCAGCGGCACGGCCATGGGCGAGGACAATATACGGCTGCACCATTTCGTGGCCGATGCCGTGGCCTGGTGCCGCCTGTTGCAGGCCGACGCGCGCTTCAGCTCCTTGACCATTGCCGGTCAGAGCCAGGGGGCCCTGGTGGGTATGGCGGCGGCCTGGCGGGTGGATGCCGATGGCCTGGCCAGCCTGTCCGGCGCCGGACGGCCGTTTTTGGCGGTCCTGCGCGAGCAAATGGATGCGCTATTGCCCGTGCGCACCCGGGTCAAGGGTCACGCCATCCTGGAGGAACTGGAGGCCGGGCGGATGGTGCCGGAAGTGCCCCAGGATATGGCCATCATTCTGCGGCCGTCGGTGCAGGAATTCTACATCTCCTGGGACCGGTACGAGCCCGCGCGGGAAATGGCGCGGTTGGCGTGTCCGGTGCTCATCGTCCAGGGGTTGCTGGATACACAGGTGAAGGAGGAGGACGCCCGCCTGCTGCACGAGGCCAAGCCGGAGGCCGAGCTTCTGCTTTGCGAGAACCTGGGGCATCTTTTGAAACCCCTGCAGAACGGCAGCCCCTTGGCCGCCCAGCTGGCCCTGGTCAGCGAGAATCCACCCTTCGATGAACGCGTCATCACCGCCGTGGCCCGGCTGACCCGCAAAGCGGAGACTTTTCACGCCGCGCGCGAAGCGGCCTTGGACCGTCTGGAGGAAGCCAACCGGTTTGATGAGAAGACCGCCGCCGGGCAGGCCGTGGCCGAGACGGCGCTGTCGCTGGGACGGTCCAGCGGCGGCTATCTCTTTGGCCTGGCCGAGGGGGGATATGCCCGGGAAGGGGCGATCATTCCCGCCGGCGGGCAACAGGATTGTGTCAGTTTCCTGTACCGCTGCACGGAGCTGGCGCGGGCGCGGGATCGGCGGAGCAGTTTGGCCTGGGCCCTGCGTACGCGCTTCGCCGGGGCGGATCCGGCCGAGGTGGTAGACGAGAACGGCCGCTGCGATTACGACCACCCCAAGCATCTGGATTATAGCCTGGACATGGTGCGCTCGGGGAACTGGGGGCGCGATGTGACGGCGGAGCTGAAGGGCGCTTGCGCCGATTCGGTGGGCACGGCCCGCTACCCGGCGGGCAGCTTCAGCTGGCTTCCTGAGTCGGCGCTGGCCGGGGCGGGTTTGCGGGCCGGCGATATCCTCTGGTTCGTGCTGGATCCGGCGGATGCCAAGGCGCGCGCTCTGCGGGAAGACCATGGCCTGGCCATCGGGCACGTGGGGATTCTGGATGGGCAGGGACGATTGGTTCATGCCGCCAGCAAGCCCTTGTCGGGGATTTATGATGAGCCTGGGGTTCAGGCTGTGGATCTGGGGACCTATCTGCGGCGGGTTGATCGCTACGGTGGGGTAATAGTGACCCGGTTGCGGTGATTCCGGGGCGGTTTGTCACGGCGGGATGGCTAATCGTTACCTGTTTGTGATAATAATTTCAAAAAAGTTATTTTTTGCTTGCCATTGATGTTCGCAATGGGGTAGGGTGCGGTCTCGATCCTTAATTAACTTGGTTTTGGCAGCATCGTGATGTTGC
>PDWI01009250.1_pt1 | contig 11373 bp, 7 predicted proteins | sample 1430891 | NCBI WGS metagenome assembly PDWI01 (sample SAMN01162508, study PRJNA174530) | Oral metagenome, whole genome shotgun sequencing project. | biome: Marine environment; feature: Marine mammal; material: Swab sample of the gingival sulcus; isolation source: swab sample of gingival sulcus... | reverse complement strand
TTTATTGGAGAGATGGCAGAGTGGTCGAATGCGGCGGTCTTGAAAACCGTTGACGTGCGAGCGTCCGGGGGTTCGAATCCCTCTCTCTCCGCAATATTACTTGAATTACAATAAGTTACAGAGCTCACACCCAGTTTTACACTTGAAAATGTAGAATTGGGTGTTTTTCGTTTTTAGAAAGTAAAGATATATCTTAATTTTCTATTTGAAAAATATCTTTGGTAGATAAATAATCAATGCTATTTCAGTCCAAATAAATGCTATGTTTATTACCTCTCAACAAACTCATCTACTTTTATAATTTCATCAACCGATATCCTCTAATTCCATTTGAATAGTTGTGAGTAAACTGCGAGTGAGGTTTTGACCTTTTAGAGTTAAGTCAATATCCGAGCCGTTTCGGTAATTTCCTTTTGCTCCACGACCTCTTTTACCACGACCTCTTCGAGCACCAAAATAACTTTCGTCAAGTTCTACTTCGCCATTTTGAAAAGGACTTTCAGCTTCGCATAATTGTGCAATTCGCTCTCTTAATTTATGATAAATATTATTGACTGTTGAACGATTCAGATTTGCTAATTCTGTTGTCTTTTTTGCTTCGATAGGCATTGTGCATTTACACACATACACACCTGTACACAAAAGAGCAGGAAAAAGGAGTGGTGAGATTTTCAAAGTGTCGCTTATTGTCGCTCTGTGTCGATTTATGTTGCTAATAATGAGTGTTTTGTGTGGGAAAAACTTACCCTTTCGGGGAAATTAAACTCCAAGGTCGTTTAATTAAAAAAGTAGCTATGAAACACAAAAAATAGAAGCAGGAAGACCTACGGCTCTATATCCGGCAGTTTATCGTTATATAATTCGGTTGATTCAACGAGAACACGTAGCCTTTTTAATGCTTTTGGAGAAGTTAGGATTGAGAGAAAAAAGTGCTTTTATCAGAGCCAGAAATTTTAATGAGTCGTTTAAAGTGATAAAAGTGGATAAAAGAGCGATTTGATGTGTTTTATCAATTACGGGCATTTCACGCTCAATTTAGAGCTGTTGGTGTCAATTACCACCAACTTATCAAAGCCTTAAAAGCCAATTTCACCGAAAAGAAAGCCTATGTAATGATATACAAGCTCTAGTGAGAAACGATGAAATTAACGGCTATTCACGAGAAGGTACTACAAATTGCAGAAGAATTTAAAGAAAAATATGGTCGCTAAAAGTTGGAATCACTAATAATCTGTACGGAGTGTTGGCTTATAATTGCGAAAAAGTCAAGGACAAAGAAGCCATTTTAGCAATTGCTCATTTCAATCTTCTGAACAAAATGTTTAGTCTTAACATTTTTCTCTTTTTTTTATGTAGAATTAGTCTATAAAAAAATAATATATAGATTTGCAAAAAATTAGAAGATTTAAATGATGTATAGAAAATATTTGTTAATTATTTTATTGTTTGTGAGGGGAGTTGTCTCTGCACAAGACAATAAAGAGGAAACACAGCTATTAGACACAATTGTTTCTGAAAAATTGGATGAAGTTATCATTACTTCGAAGCGAATTTTGGGGAGTAAATTCAAAGCTCGAAATCGTACAGGTTCTGCCTATTATATTTCTCCTGTTGAGATTAAAAAATTGGGCTATACTGATATAAACAGAATGCTAAAAGCCGTTCCCGGTGTAAATATTTATGAAGAGGACGGTTACGGATTGCGTCCAAATATCAGTTTGCGAGGAACGAAAGCGGAACGAAGTGAAAAAATTACCATTATGGAAGATGGTATTTTAGCCTCACCTGCCCCCTACTCTGCTCCTGCGGCCTATTATTTTCCCAATTCTGCAAGAATGCACGCCGTTGAAGTGCTAAAAGGAAGTAGTCAGGTGCAATATGGTCCTTTCACTACGGGTGGAGCGATAAATATGGTTTCAACTCCAATTCCTACCAAGTTTTCAGGTAAATTAGATGCGTCGTATGGTGTAAACAATACGATAAAATCGCATTTGAACATTGGCGACACCAAAAAGCATTTGGGTTATATGGTAGAATATCTTCGTTACCAATCTGATGGATTTAAGAGATTTGAGGATAATGAAAAACCGGGCTTTAAGCGCAATGATTTTATTGCAAAATTCTTATTGAAAACAGATAATAAACAAGGAATAAATCATTCTTTGGAATTGAAATTTGGTTTTGCCGATGAACAATCAGATGAAACTTACGTGGGCTTGTCGGAGGAGGATTTTTACAAAGACCCTTATTTGCGATATGCAGGCTCGCGTGAAGATAATATGCAGACCAAACATCAGCAATGGGCGGCAACCTATTTGTTGCAATTTTCAAGAAAAACAAAATTGCTAACAAGTATTTATTTGAATAAATTTCATCGAAATTGGTACAAATTGCACGAAATTCGTGCGGGGGTAACTCCTGCTGAAAAACGCTCGATAAAACAAGTGCTTGAAGACCCCGAAACCAATCACAAATATTTTGATATTCTTAGAGGAAAAACGGATTATTTAGGCGAAAGTTTAATGTTAAAAGCAAATAATCGGGATTATGATTCGCGAGGCATTCAAACGAAATTCAATCATAAATTTTCTATGGGATTTTGGTATTTTGATACGGAAATCGGACTTCGTTATCACGAGGATTCGGAAGACCGTTTTCAATGGGTAGATTCCTATTCGATGAAAGGCGGAAAAATGGAATTATTCTTACCGGGAATTCACGGAACGAATGCCAATAAGATTACTTCCGCCAAAGCCTTAGCCTCTTATATTTCTGAAAAAATAAGTTATGACAATTTGATAATTTCACTTGGTCTTCGTTATGAAAATATTACATTGCACAAAAATGATTTTGGAAAAAAAGACTACCGCAGAACAGGAAAATTGCGTCAAGAATTAACCAATAAAGTGCAAGTTTTCATTCCAAGTTTGGGATTACATTATCGAATAAACAATGAAATTTCGGTGTTTTCAGGTATTCACAAAGGCTTTTCGCCACCGAGTGCAGGGCTTGACCAAAAACCTGAAAATAGCATCAATTTGGAGTTGGGGGCTCGTTTGTCAATGGACAGATTAAACGCCGAAATTATAGGATTTTATAATAAATATTCCAATATGCTTGGTAGTGATTTGGCGGCATCAGGGGGAACGGGAACTTTACAGCAATTTGATGTGGGTAAGGCTTTGGTAAAAGGTGTGGAATTTGTGGTAAATTATCAGCCTTTTTCTGAGGATTTTAAGATAAAAACACCGATGCAGTTGTCTTATACCTATACGGACACGAACATTCAAAATAATTTTGAGGAAAATTCTTGGGGGCGAGTTTTCAAAGGAGACGAAATTCCGTATATCAATAAGCATAGTTTGAATGTAAATTTAGGTGTCGAATATTGGCGGTTGAAAGCCAATTTTGGACTTCGTTACAACGGTGATATGCGAACAGTTCCGGGGCAAGGGGAAATTGCAGAAAGACATAAAGTCCCTGCTCACACCATTATTGATGCGTCTTTGAGGGCTGAAATAAACAAGCATTTTGGGGTGATGATAAAGGTAATTAACCTAACAGATGAAAAATATCTTGTCTCAAGACATCCGTCAGGTTTGAGAGTTGGACACCCTTTTGGTGTTTTTGGTGGAATAAATTTAGAATTTTAGCATAATTTCATTAAACCTTATTGATTTTCTCAAATTTATAAGGGGAAATAGATTAAAAAACATAATATTGATATGTCAAGAAAAATAATAATAAGTTTCGTTTTATTGTGTTTGGGCAGTCTTGTATTTGCTCAGAAAAGTTTTATTGAAGGAACTGTAACTGATTGGAACGGAGAAGCCTTGGTGGGTGCAACTGTCATTGTGAAAGAAACAAATGTTGGGATAAGTACGGATTTGTATGGACATTTTAAAATTGTAGCACAAAAAGGGCAAACTTTGGAAGTTACTTACATTGGTTTTAAATCTAAGTCTGTTAAAATCAGTGCCGATAAAGTCCTGATAAAATTAAAGGAGGATTTCCAAGAATTAGAGGGAGTTGTGGTTACAGGCTATCAGAAAATAAACAATAGAGTTTTTACGGGGGCTACTGCAGCGGTGAAAATGCCTGAGATAAAAATTGATGGAGTTGTAGATGTTTCTCGTATGCTGGAAGGGCGTGTGGCAGGTTTGAATATTCAAAATGTATCTGGCACTTTTGGGTCGGCACCACGCATCAATATTCGAGGCGGAGCATCTATTTTAGGCAATGTACAGCCACTTTGGGTTATTGATGGAGCAGTTTATGAAGATTTGGTGGCGTTGAGTTTGGACGAACTTGTTTCGGGAGATGCTGTAACGCTTATTGGCTCAGCAATTTCAGGATTGAACTCAACGGATATTAAGGATATTCAGGTCTTAAAAGATGCCTCGGCAACTTCGGTTTATGGTGCAAGAGCCTTAAACGGAGTAATCGTAATTACGACAAAATCAGGACAAAGAAATTCAAAGACAAAGGTGTCATATAGTTACGAGCAAAGTTTCAGACGAATGCCGTGTTACGCCGATTTTGATTTGCTGAATTCACAAGAAACAATGTCGGTTTATCAAGAATTAGAAAACAAAGGATATTTTGATTTGAATGATGCTTTATACGGCAGAAGAAGTGGCATTTTTCATCAATTTTATAAAGGGCTTAGCACTATAAATCCTCAAACAGGCAACTATTATATCGAAAATACGGAACAAGCAAAACGAGATTTTTTTAGGGAACGAGAATATGCAAATACGGATTGGTTTCAGCATTTGTTCAAGAAAATCAGTCCCTCTATGAGCCACACGGTCACCTTGTCTGGCGGAGGAAAAAATTCGGCAACTTATGCATCTTTGGGCTTTTATAAGGATTCTGGCTGGACGGTTACCGATAATGTACAACGATTTACGGCAAATATAAAAAACACCTACTATTTGAATGATAAATTGAAAGCGATAGTTTCGGTGCAAGGAAATCTGAGAAATCAAAAAGCACCGGGAACATTTTCGCAACGAAAAAATACAATTATTGGCTCATTTGAGCGAGATTTTGACATCAATCCGTTTAATTATGCTCTTTCGACAAGCCGCACATTGCGTTTGAGAGATAAGCAAGGAAATTTGGAATATTACCGAAATAACTGGGCAGATTTTAATATTTTAGACGAATATGAAAATAATTATATGGAGATTAAATTGGTGGATTTTAAGGCTCAGGCTGATGTCAATTATAAAATTAATGATAATCTGAAAACTCATTTGTTGTTTTCTACAAGACGAGCATTTACAAGCAATTCACACTATATTAAGGAAAACTCAAATGTGGTAAAAGCCTTTCGTGCTAACGAAAATCCGTATGTCGCAAATCAAAATATTTATTTGTTGAAAGACAAGGATAATCCGATGTTGCAACCGAAAATTGCCCTTACGCACGGCGGAATTTTTAACAAGACAGAAACTACTTTGCAAAGTTATATTGGGCGTTTGGCGTTGGATTACAACAAGCAAATTGGCAAACACGATATTAAGGCGTTTTCTTTTGCAGAAATTCGCTATGCTGACAGAACGATAAATCCATTTCAAGGTTATGGTATTCAATATGATAGAGGCAATCAGGTGTTTACCAATCCGTTGATTTTTGACAAATTAACCAACGAAGGGAATGCGTATTTTTCATTATTAGACCGATATGAAAGGGGGATAACTTTTTCATTAAGTGGAACTTATGGTTATGCAGGAAAATATATTTTCAATACGGTTTTGAATTATGAAGGCTCGAATACCTCAGGGAAAAATAGTAATGCTCAATGGTTGCCAACTTGGAATATCGGTGGAAAATGGAACATTGAAAAAGAGGATTTTATGGGAGATAATGATATTTTCTCGTCATTGGCAGTTCGTGCAAGTTACGGTTTAACGGCAAAAATGAATGAAAAAGCGATAAATTCAAATGCTGTTTTTCGCAATTATATTATAAATCGCAATCATTTTGAGGATAGAGAAAATGCCTTGCAAATTTTACATCTGGAAAACCGAGATTTGACTTGGGAAAAAATGTACGAATTGAATCTTGGGCTTGATGTTGGTTTGTTTGACAATCGTATCAGTGCAACCCTTGATGCGTATCAGCGAAATTCGTTTGATTTGATTGATTTGGTGCGAACTTCGGGTGTTGGTGGGCAGTATTACAAATATGCCAATTTTGGTGATATGAGAACAAGAGGGATTGAAATTTCGATACATTCTAAAAATATTCAAGAGGGGGATTTAAAGTGGAGTACAAGTCTGAGTTTGAGTTATATGAATCAAAAAATCACACGCCTAATCAACACGCCCAATACCTTTGATATGGTTTCAGGAACGGGGCGAGGAAATATAGTCGGTTTTCCAAAAGGCTCGTTGTTCTCGTTCAACTATCAAGGGGCAAATTCGTATGGTTTGCCAACCTTTGATTTTGGTTTGTATCCTTTGAAAAAAGGGGCTTACAGCAATATCTCAGGTGCAGACTTTTTGGATACGCAATATTCAAAGTCCTATTTGATTTATCACGGTTCTACTGAGCCTAATTTTACAGGCGGTTTGTCAAATACTTTCAATTATAAGAATTGGGAATTTTCATTTTTCGTAACAATGCAGGCAGGAAATAAAATTCGCTTAAATCCGTCTTTTGACCCTGCTTTTGCAGATTTGAATGTCTTTACAACAGAGTATTACAAGCGTTGGCTAAAACCGTATGACGAATGGACAACTGATGTTCCTGCTTTGCCATCAAAAGATTTAATTCATTTGGTAGGGCGAGAAAATATTGAAAAAGCGTATAACACTTATAATTATTCGCAAAATAGAGTGGCTGATGGTGGATTTATTCGAATGAAAAATATTTCATTAGGCTACTCTTTTTCAGATAAAATAGCCAGTAAAATAGGAGCACAAAATATAAAGATACGAGCACAAATGACAAATCCATTTTTGCTTTATTCGGATAGTAAATTAAAAGGACAAGACCCTGAGTATTATCGTTCTGGTGGGGTGTCAATGCCAACACCAAAACAATATACATTAACCGTAAATGTTGAATTCTAAGAAAAAATTACAACAAATGAAGAAATATATCACAATAGTATTTTTAAGTTTCATAGCAATATCTTGTCAAGATTATTTGGATAAAAATCCTGATTCTTCATTGAATGTGGATATTAATTCAGAAGAAAAAATTGCGGAATTGCTAACGGGAGCCTATCCAAAGGCAAGTTATTTCCCATTTTTGGAAACAAGAACTGACAATGTGCGAGAGCGAAAAAATGGGGAACATTCTCGTCTTAACGAGGCAATGTATTTTTGGGAAGATTATGATTATGAGGATTTAGATACACCACTGAATTATTGGAATTCTTGTTATCAAGGAATTGCACAAGTTAATAAGGCGTTGGAATTGTTGGCAAGTTATCCCAAAACTGACAGAGTGAAAGCCTTGTATGGTGAAGCATTTTTACTTCGTGCGTATTTGCATTTTATGTTGGTGAATATTTGGTCAGAGCCTTATGGAACGGCATCGGCGAATGCGAGTTTGGGCATTCCCTATGTTACCAAACCTGAAAAAAATGCTTTGGTAAATTATGACAGGGGGACTGTTAAAAAAGTTTATGAAAATATTGAAAAAGACCTTAAATTAGGGATTACCCTTGTAAATGATAAATATTACAAAAAGCCGAAATTTCATTTTAATAAAAAATCGGCATATGCTTTTGCAAGTCGCTTTTATTTGATGAAAGGTGAGTGGAATTTGGTAATTGAGTATGCTGATTATGTTTTAGGAGCAAATCCTAAAAAAGTATTACGAAAATGGAATCATTATTTTGGAATAAAGTCAGACATTTTAGAGAAAAATTTATATACACTTTATACAAGTACTGAAGAACCTGCGAATTTACTTTTAACCACAACAGAATCAAGATGGAAACGAAATATTGCTATCAATAAATATGGCTTAACTTATAATAGTCTTATCAATATTTATAGAAAACAAAGTATCGAAGGTTGTGGGGCAAATGGCAAAAACTTAAATTTTTGGGGCTATGGAAGTTATCTTTTTGCGAAATCGCCAAATTATATTACAAATGGTTTTTATATGGCTAAATTTGATGAATTATCGCTATTCAACAGTACTAGTTCAAAGCCCAAAGATTTGTATGTAACTAATGTGCTTTTTTCAACAGATGAGGTATTATTAAACAGAATGGAAGCCTATGCAATGTTGCAAAATTATGAACAATCAGTCGCTGATTTGAAAGAGTATATGAAAGGGAAATTTAATGTAGAGTTACCCTGTTCGGACAACTCATATACCTCTACGAGCAATGAAAATTACAAAATCTATACTCCTTTTTATGGATTGACAGTTAAGCAGTTGGCACTTGTGAAGATATTTGCTGATTTTAGACAAAAAGAGTTTTTACACGAAGGTTTGCGTTGGTTTGATATTCGACGATTTTATATGCCTGTGAATAGAAAAACAAAATACAGCAATTATCAGCCTTTGCGTAAAGAAGATCCTCGCAAATTATTGCAAATTCCTGTGGAAGCGATTGAGCGAGGAATGACACCAAACCCACGATAAAAAATAAAAAAGATGAAAAGATACTTATACATACTGTCGTTATTCACAATTTTGGTAGCCTGTTCTAATGAAAATGACCTTTCAAAAGACAATGTTATTGATAAAAATACCGTTCTTAAAAATCAATCGGAGTTGGACGAGTGGATTTATGAAAATTTTACAAAACCGTATAATATAGCAGTAAAATATCGTTGGGATAAAAATACTGCAGAGCAAGGCACTTATAATTATCCCCCTGAACAGACAAAGGTAAAAGCTGTTTTAGAGGCTGTTAAGTATTTGTTGCTTGACACTTACACATTACCCAATATGGGCGGAAAAGATTTTATGAAAGGAAAAAATCCGATTCGAATTGTGATGTACGGTGGGCGAAATTTAGATAGTAGCGGATTTGAATTGATAAGTAAGGCAAATTCAAGTGCCACAGAAATGAGCATTTATAATGTGAATGATTTTGATGCTAAAAATTATGACAAAGTGTATGTTTTGGCAAGAACAATTCATCATCAATTTGCCAAGAGATTGTTAGAGTTAATTCCTTACAAAAGAGATGAATTTTTAAGTATTAGCAAAAGAAAATACTTATATGCAACAGATAAAATTATGCTGTTGGATTTATCTCAAAAAGGGTTGTTTTCAGTAAGTGAGTCGGCTAATAGATTAGGTTTTTTTACGCAACATTCTCGTATTAGCCCCGAAGATGATTTTGCTGAAATTATTAGTGCAACTCTTACCAATCCGCAAACGGTGATTGAAAATGCGTTGAGAAATGCCAAAACGCTTCCTTATGAAGAGACTGATAGAGAAGAACGACAAAGAATGGAAGAGCAAGCAAAACAGTCTTTCAAAGAAATATCTACCAAACAGAAAATGGTGTATGCGTATTTTGACGAGCAAGTTGACATTAAAATAAAGAGAATGCAAATAGTTAGTGTGCAAAGAATTAAGGCTTTTCTAAATAGATAAAAAAATAAAGATGAAAAATAAAATCCATTATATAGCAATAGTACTTATTAGTTTCATTATTGGGGCGTGTAAGGAAGATTTTACCGAAGGAGTTTCGCCGGCGGAAAGAAATGCAACCAATATAAAAGAATTACGAGAAAAATTAACGGGGGCAAAATACGGTTGGCGTATGATTTATTTTTCAAAAACAGATTCTTTACTATTTTCTAACAAAAATGAAATTTTGCAAAACATTATTGGTTATCGAAATTTATACGGCTATGGTGGTCATTATTTTTTATTGAAATTTGATAAAAATGGAACGGTTGAAATGCGTGCCGATTACACGGATAAGAGCATAACCAAGACCCAAGAAAGTGAATTTGAAATAAAACAAAATACATTTACCGAACTGAGTTTTACAACTTATAATTATATCCATAAATTAGTAAATGACAGATTTGAAGGGGCATCGGATTTTTTATATGTTGGCGAAGATTTTAAGGGAGATTTGGTTTTCAAGACAAGTTCGTACATAGAGCCTGCCCGTGAATATGTGCTGTTGCAAGAATTAAAATCGGAAGAAAATTGGGACGAGGATATTAAAAAATCGTATGAAAATCGAAGATTTTTTGAGAATATGAAAAATCCACAAATTACGATAAAAAAAGGAGATAGGATTTATTTCAAGAGTGATTATGTTATCAAAACAAACTCACCCGTTGAATCATATCAAAAGTTCTTGAAAGAAATTGTAAAAAAGCGTTACTATGTTTTTCAATTTAATACCGTTGATGACCCTTATTTTAAGGAACACAAACCTAAAACGGTTGGCTTAGGCTCAGGTTATGTAGGTACGGAAAAAGGGTTGTCCTTTTACGCAGGAATTCGATATGATAAAAATTACATCTTTTACGATTTTGAACGAAAGGGCGATAAATTTGTGTGCGAATTGGTGCAAATTTATGACCCTTTACGCAAATTTATGTATGTAAGTAAGCATCTTTTTCCTGATGGAGAGCCTACATTTATGGTTGCAGAAATTACAGATGAAAAATAAAAAAGTTATAAAATGAAAGATATACTAAAAATTTCGTTGTTTGTATTTGGATTAGTTTTCTATGCGTGCAATGCAGATAATCAGGCAGATGAGGTAACAGAGGATTATACAAAATTATTTCCTTGGCAAGGGATTGATAAGCCTGAAAATTCCTACGAGGATATGAATATAAAAACCTGTAATACAGAGAGAATGCTGAAAGATTACAGGGATTTAAGTAAGGATATTCCAAACAAGCGTACCTATGTTGTTACTTTTGAATGTAGTTTTAATGAGACAACTTCGGGGGCTCGTTACGAATTTAGGTATGTTGATGAAAATAAAAAAATAAATGCTATTGGTACAAAATCGACTCAAAAAGATATTTCTTATGTTTTGAAAAGCGGAGAAACATTCACAAAAATATTCAAGGTACAATCAGGATATCCAATGTATTTATTTGTCAATGGAGGTGGAAATATGAATTCAGGTGTTAAAGCAAAAATTACAGCAAAATCAGAAGACGGATTGCTTGTTGTGCCTGTTTTAAGTTGTCAGGAGTATCAAAATAAAAGGGGGTACAATCCTCTGCCCAATCCGTATTGTGAATATATAATTTTACCCTAAAGTTTATATAATTTCAGCATAAAAAAAGAAAAATGAAGAAAATAATCGTTATCGTAGCCTTTTTAGGAATTTTATATTCCTGCGATTCAGAGCCTGAGCAAACGGTCGAAACAGCGTATATAGACCCTTACTTTTTGCCTGAT
>PDWI01009249.1_pt1 | contig 11373 bp, 9 predicted proteins | sample 1430891 | NCBI WGS metagenome assembly PDWI01 (sample SAMN01162508, study PRJNA174530) | Oral metagenome, whole genome shotgun sequencing project. | biome: Marine environment; feature: Marine mammal; material: Swab sample of the gingival sulcus; isolation source: swab sample of gingival sulcus... | reverse complement strand
AAAAAAAATATATATGATTACAATAACTTTTCCTGATGGAAATACAAAGCAGTATGAGGCTGGAATTACAGGAATGGAAATAGCACGAGGCATTAGCAATCGTTTAGCTAAAGAGGTTCTTGCTAAGAGCCTAGATGTTTTTATTGATAGTAGAAAAACTGAGGGTCTAGAACTTTACAATGATTTGATGCTAAAACTTGATTTCATTGAAAAACAAGTTTCTTTAGTAGAAGAAAAGAGCGATACTTTTAATGAAGAATTAAAGACACATTATTTTCAAAGGGTTGAAAGTTTAGCAGAAAAGTTTACACTTGATAATGACAGACTTTATACTGAGGTTGCCTTATTAATCGACAAACATTGCATAGATGAAGAAGTTGTAAGGCTTTTTAGTCACGTTAAGCAGTTTAGAGAAATAATAAATTCGGGTGCTAGCGTAGGCAAGAGGCTTGATTTTCTTGTTCAGGAAATGAACAGAGAAGCAAATACTATGCTATCAAAGTCTAAGAGCGTAGAGTTAAGTGAAATTGCACTTAGTATAAAAACAGAAATTGAAAAGATTAGAGAGCAAGTACAAAATATAGAATAGGATGTGTTTATGGATTTATCAGGAGTATTATTAGTTATTTCCGGTTTTAGTGGTGCAGGTAAGGGCACCATCGTTAAGGGGATAATGGAAAGAAAAAAAGGATACGAACTATCTATTTCTGCAACTACTAGAAAGCCTAGAGTCGGTGAAATAGATGGTGAAAGTTACTATTTTATTTCTAATGAAGAGTTTGAAAATATGATTGAAAACGATGAGTTTCTAGAATGGGCGAGATTCGTAAATAATTATTACGGAACTCCAAAGCAATTTGTCTTTGACCAACTAAAAACTGGGAAAAATATTATTTTAGAAATAGAACTTCAGGGTGCTATGAAAGTTAGAGAAAGGTATCCTGGTGCGGTAATGGTATTTGTTATTCCTCCGTCGATAGCTGAGCTTAAAAATAGACTTATTACTAGGGGAACCGAAAGCGAAGAAGTAATAATGAAGAGGTTAAAACGTGCTGAGGAAGAAATGACATATATTAAAGAATATGACTATATAGTAGAAAATGATAATTTGGACGAATGTATTGAACTAGTTCATTCTATCGTTCAGGCAGAGCAACATACAGCGAAAAATTACTCGGATTTTGCTGTGAATTTAGAATCACAATTTAAAGAGATTTTGGAAGGAGAATAAGATGTTACATCCATCATATCAAGATTTGATGACAAAAGTTAATGATAGAAACGACGATATTGAGTTAAAAAGCAGATATTCTATCGTTATAGCTACATCAAAAAGAGCTAGAGAAATAATCAATAAAAATAATGAGTATAAAGCAGCTGAAGAATTTGATTTGGTTGTAGAAAAACCTTTATCAACTGCGGTAGAGCAACTTTATGCTGGGGATATTGATATTAAAAGCAAGTAATACTATTTTATTAAAAGAGAAATACAGTGAAGTATGCAAGTATAATCATTAACTTAAACACGAAAAAACTACAAGACCCATTTGTCTACCTGATACCGGAGTCTTTAGAGGACGAGGTGAAAATTGGTTCTGTAGTAGACATTCCCTTTGGGAAAGGTAACAAAATTAGGAAAGGCTATGTGATAGAGCTATCTGATAGCCTTTCTTTTGATGTTAAAAAGTACAATATAAAAGAGGTCTCTTCTGTTAGTCGTAATATAAGTTTTGCTAGTGAAATGGTTGAACTTGCTGTATTTATTTCTAAAAGGTATTTTACCACTTTAAACAAAGCTTTTAATACAATTTTACCTACTAAAATTGGTACTAGTCACAAAAAAGAAGTGTATGTTAAATTAATAAAGAACGATGATTTTATATTATCTTATATACAAGATAATACCCACAAAAAATCTTTTTCAAAAAGGATACTTGTACTAAAATATCTACTAAAATATAGAAATGTAAAAAGGAAAGACTTGCTAAAGGATCTTAACGTTTCTAGATCTGTATTGGAAACTTTGGAACGTTCAAGACTAATTGATTTGCATAGCAATGTAGCTTTAAGGCTTCCATATGACAGCTCCAAAATTGCCAGGACTAATAAATTGGTGGCAAATAGAGAACAAGAAAATGCTATTAATATAATAAGAAAATCTATGCTTTCAGATAAAAGTGAGGTCTTTCTCTTGCATGGTATTACAGGTAGCGGAAAAACAGAGGTTTACTTGCAAACTATAGAAGAGGTGATTGCTATGGGTAAATCAGCGATTTTTTTAATTCCTGAAATAAGTTTAACCCACCAGACAGTAAGGCGGGTAATGGCTAGATTTGGAGATGTCGTTGGTGTAATTCATTCAAGGCTTTCAGCTGGAGAAAAATACGACCAATGGAAGATGGCTAAAGAGGGCAAGCTAAAGGTCATTATCGGCCCGAGGTCCGCCGTTTTTACACCATTTTTAGATATTGGTATTATAATAATCGACGAAGAACATGAAAGTACTTATAAGTCAGAGCAAGAGCCTAAATATAATGCTAGAGAAGTCGCTATTAAGAGAGCACATTACCATAAGTGTCCAGTTATTTTAGGAAGTGCTACACCACTTGTAGAAAACTACTACAAGGCTATTAATAATAAATATAAATTGCTTAAACTCAAAGACAAGGCAGAAAATGACAAACAGATTCAAGTTGACGTAATTGATATGAGACAGGAAATCAAAAATAACAATAATAGCATTTTTAGCAAGGCGCTAAGCGATGCTATTAAGGATAGACTTGAGAAAAAAGAGCAGATAATACTTTTTCTTAATTCAAGAGCATATTCGCGCTCTTTAAATTGCTTGTCTTGTGGTTATGTAGCAAAATGTTCTCATTGTGATGTATCATATCATTATCATAAAAAGGAAAATGCTTTGATATGCCATTATTGCGATAGTAGAAAGGCTGTTTTTAGAACTTGTCCTAAATGCGGTTCTGATAAAATAAAAGCTTTGGGAATAGGAACTCAAAAAGTTGAACAGCTAGTTGGTGAGGCTTTTCCAAGTGCTAGAGTTTTAAGAATGGATTTAGATACAACTGGTGGAAAGTTTGGACACGATGAAATAATAAGCTCTTTTGCCAACCATGAGGCAGATATTTTAGTTGGAACACAGATGGTGGTAAAAGGTCACCATTTTAGCAATGTTACCTTAGTTGGTGTTTTAAGTGCTGATATTTCACTTTATACTAATGATTATAGGTCGAGTGAGAGAACCTTTGAATTAATCACACAGGTTATTGGACGGGCTGGCAGAGGACTTAAAGAAGGAAGAGGAATAATACAAACTTACTCTCCATCACACTATAGTATAGAAAGTAGTAGGACGGAAGATTATATTTCTTTTTACAAGAGAGAAATAGCTTTTAGGAAGATGGGAGAATATCCACCCTTTACAAATATCTTGGTTTTAACTATAAGTTCAAAAAATGAACGATATGCAGAAAAGCTTATTAATAGGCTTTCTACATACTTAAAAAAAGATGATGATAGATATGAGGTTTTAGGACCTACGAAACCATCACGAGATAAATTAGCTGATAGCTATAGAAGAGTTATTTATGTAAAATCAAAGAGCTATGCACTATTATTGCAGATGATAGATTTTATAAATGAAGTAAAAATAAAAGAGGATTATGAAAAAAATGCTATACTAAGCATTGATATTAATCCTACATATATGTGAGGTGAATAAAATGGCACTTAGAACAATAAGGCTTGACGGAGATGAAATTCTTAACAAAAAAGCAAAAAAAGTAAAAAATATTAACGAAAAAATCAAGACATTAGTTGATGATATGCTAGAAACTATGTATGAAGCTAATGGTGTAGGTTTAGCGGCACCACAAGTAGGTATGTTAAAGCGAGTTTTTGTAGTAGATGTTTCAGAGGAACGTGACCAAGCCTTAGTTTTTATCAATCCTGAGATAGAAGAAACTGAAGGTGAACAATGTGGTCCTGAGGGTTGTCTTAGCATACCTGGGAAGCAAGGAGAAGTTGTTAGACCGCAGAGGATCAAAATAAAGGCTTTGGATATTAATGGTGATGAATTTGAGATGGAGGCACAGGACTTTTTAGCGAGAGCTATTTGTCATGAAAACGACCATTTGAACGGAATTTTATATACTAGTAAGGCAAAGGAAGTATTTGAAGTATGAGAATAGTTTTTATGGGAACACCTGACTTTAGTGTTTCAACTTTAAAAAGTCTAGTCTCTTCAGGGCATGAAATCGTTTCTGTTGTAACTAAGCCAGACAAACCAAAGGGCAGGGGTAAAAAAGTTCAGATGTCGGCTGTAAAAGAATATGCTTTAGAATGCGGTTTAGAAGTTCTACAACCAATAAAGGTTAGAGAAGAAGACTTTGTATCTTTAATAAAATCAATGAATTTAGATTTGATAGTAGTAGTTGCTTTTGGGCAAATTATTCCAAAGGAAATATTAGATTCGCCAAAATATGGTTGTGTAAATGTTCATGCTTCACTCTTACCTAAATATAGAGGAGCTGGGCCAATTCAAAGAGCAATACTCAATGGAGACAAGCTTACTGGTATTACAACTATGCTAATGGATGAAGGACTTGACACTGGAGATATGCTCCTTAAAAAAGAAGTGAAAATCCTTGAGAGTGATACAGGTGGAAGCCTTTTTGAAAAACTTGCTGATGTTTCGGGTGACTTATTGTTAGAAACTATAAAAGGCTTAGAAAATAGTAGCATTGTTAGGCAAAAGCAAGATGAAGAATTTGTTTCCTATGCACCTATGCTTAGCAAATCAGATGGAATAATAGACTTTAATAATAGCCCTAGGACTGTATTTAACAAGGTAAGAGCATTAAATCCTTGGCCTAGTGCCTATACTTTTATCAATGGTAAAATGATGAAATTATGGATGGTTGAGGCGATAGATAATGAATCGATTAATTCACCTTTTGAGGTAATTGCAGTAGAGAAAGATTACTTTTCAATTTCGTGTGTAAATGGTTATGTAAAAGTATACGAGCTTCAATTACAAAACAAAAAACGTATGCCTGCGAGTGAGTTTTTAAAAGGTTACAAATTAAAAGTCGGAGATAAATTTACAAAAGTACAAAATGTATAGTAAAAGTTATATTTAATAAGGAGAAGATATGTTTACTTATTATGGTAGTATGATAGTCCTTATACCAGCTATGATTTTTGCAATGATTGCACAGTCTATGGTTAAGGGTAGTTTTAGAAGATATAGTAAAATAAGAAATAAAAGGAATTATACAGGTAAGGATGTTGCAAACATTATTTTAAGTAGAAACAATATAGGTTTTGTTGAGGTAAGGCCTGTTCCGGGTGTGCTTAGCGATCATTACGACCCTAGAAATAAATCCGTTAATCTATCTGAAGAAGTATATTCAAAGACTTCTTTGGCGGCACTTGCGGTTGCTGCTCACGAATGCGGTCATGCTATACAGGATGATGAAAACTATTTCTTTTTAAGGTTTAGACATGCAATATTACCAGCAGTAAATATAGCTAATCAAACTGCTATGCCACTTGCTATATTAGGTATATTTCTAGGAGCACTTACACAGACTCCAGGAATTGGTGGCTTAATACTAAAGCTATCAATTATGCTATTTACCCTAGTAGTGATATTTCATGTTGTTACACTTCCTGTTGAAATAAATGCCTCTAAGAGAGCTCTAGTAATACTTGAAGAAGAAGGATTTCTTGATTCGGAGGAAATTGGAGGAGCTAAGTCTGTTCTTAGAGCAGCTGCTCTTACTTACATAGCTAGTGCTGCCGTGGCTTTAAGTAACTTGATAAGACTTATTTTGCTTTCAAGGAGTAGAGATTGAAAAACAATATAAACGAAAGAAACTTGGTTTTAAGCACCCTTAAATATATAAGTGATGGACTTTTTGTCGATAGTGCTTTGAAAAAAGTATACAATGACAATCCTAAGCTTGAAAAAAGGCAGAAGAGTTTTATAAAAAAAGTGGTTTATGGAGTAGTTGAAAATAGAATTTTTCTAGACTACTACATCAACCATTTTTCAAATACTAGAACTAAAAAAATGAGTACAATAATAAGGCTAATAATGGAGCTTAGTGCATATCAGATTATTTTTATGGACTCAGTTCCAGATAGAGCTGTTATTAATGAGGCTGTAAAACTTACTAAGAAAAGGAAGATACATAGGCTTAGTGGTTTTGTGAATGCCGTTCTTCGTAAACTTTCTACTGAAAGAGATAAGGTTAAATTGCCAGATGATAAGTTTGAAAAAATCTCTGTAAAGTTTTCCATTCCAATTAGTCTGATTGATTTTTTGAAAGACGAATTAAACGGTAGAGAATTCGATGACTTTGTGTCAAGTTTAAATGACAATGCTAAGCTAAGCATTAGAACAAATAGTAGAAAAATAAAGGCAGAAAACCTTAAAAAAGAACTAATCAGAAGAGGGGTAAACGTAGAAAATGGTGATATTTTTGATTATAGTTTTAAGATTTCTAACTATGATAGTGTAAGTGAGTTATATGGTTTTGAAGAAGGGTTTTTCCAAGTTCAAGATGAAAGTTCTACTATAGTGGGTGAAATAATAAAGAATCTAAAGCCTAAGCAGGTCTTAGATTTATGTGCGGCTCCTGGTGGCAAAAGCACTCATATTGCTGAAGATGAAAACATCTCTCTCATTTCTTGCGATGTATCAGAAAAAAAGGTAGATTTAATAAAAGAAAATATTGCTAGACTAGGCTTAAACAACGTTAAAGTTATGGTAAATGATGCTAGTGTTTTTAATAGCGAGTTTGAAGAAAAGTTTGACCTCGTTTTATGTGACGTTCCTTGTTCAGGACTGGGTGTAATTAGGAAAAAACCAGATATAAAATTTGAGTTTACTAAAGAGGGAATGAATAGCCTTGTAAATTTGCAAAGAAAGATAATAGACAATGCACTTAAATACGTAAAAAAGGGTGGATATCTAGTATACAGCACCTGTACAATTACAAGTGCTGAAAATCAAGGTAATCTTGTCTATATATTGGAAAAGGGGAAAGGTTTTACCTTACAAAATATAGATTTTGATAAATTAGAAAGAAATGAAAAATATATACGATTACTTCCTAAAAAGGATAGTTATGATGGTTTCTTTATTTCGCTTTTTAAAAAGGAATAATAATGGATAAAATAGATATTAGAGGATTAACTTACACTGAGCTGGAAAAAAGTTTATTAGATTTAGGCGAAAAAAAATTTAGAGCAAAGCAAGTTTTTTCTTGGGTGCACGAAAAGAGTATTTCTAGTTTTGATGAAATGACTAATGTTAGCAAGGAATTAAAGGAAAAACTAGAAGAAAACTTTTTTATAACACCTATAAAAATGATTACTAAGCAAGTTGATGAGGTAGATGGAACTATAAAGTACCTTTTTGAGTTAAGTGGGGAATATATAGAAACTGTAATTATGAGGTATAAAGATCATACTTCGATTTGTGTTTCTTCGCAGGCAGGCTGTATTATGGGTTGTACTTTTTGTGCATCGGGAAAAAATGGTTTGAATAGGAACTTGTCTGCTGGTGAGATTCTTAGTCAGTTCTATTATGCGCAAAATGATATAGATGAACGCATTTCTCATATTGTTTATATGGGAACTGGCGAGCCGCTAGATAACTTTGATAATGTAGTAAAATCTATTGAACTTCTTAGTGATGAAAAAGGCAAAAACCTCTCAAAGAGAAATATAACTCTATCAACTTGTGGAATTGCCCCAAAAATTAAAGAGCTCGCTGATTTAAACTATCCGTTAACACTTGCATTATCACTTCACAGTACGAATGATGAAAACAGAAAGAAAACTATGCCTATTACCAATCGCTATAGTATAAAAGACTGTATGGAAGCTATGGAGTACTACTATACAAAAACAAAAAGACGTGTATCATTTGAATTTGCTCTTATAAGAGGAGTTAATGATAGTTTAGAGGAAAGTGATAGACTTGCTAGCCTACTTAAAAGTAGGAACTTCATATCTCATGTAAATATTATCTTAGTGAATAACGTAGTTGAAAACTATTATAGTAAACCTAGTAAAGAAGTGGTCAAGATATTTATAAATAATCTTAAAAAACATGGAATAGAAACAACTTTAAGACGAAGTGTAGGGGAGAATATAGATGGTGCCTGTGGGCAACTGAGACTTAAAACAGATAAAAAAAGAAATATAGACTAAAAAGTAGCGAGAGTTTTCTCGTTATTTTAATATAAATAATTATAGATAAAAAAATAACAATCTTAAAAAGTTCGCAATTACCTTGTGCACAAACTATTCTTTGTTGAATGTACTAAAAAAATACACAATTATTTAGTGTAAATTTATATTGACAAAATTTCTGCAAATATTTTTTATAGGTTTTATATAAATTATACTTATAAAAACTGTGAATTGTACTAAAAAAATACCTTAGCTAAAATCCATTGACATTATAAAATTGCTTTGTTAAAATTAACACATAGAAAGTAATGATAACTAGTATCAAGTACTAGTTAATTTATTAACATAAATGCAACTGTTTAACAAAAAGTAATAAATAATATTTTAGGAGGTATTATATGAGCAACACAGCTTGGAGAAGTTTTAAAGGCGGAGCTTGGGAGACTTCAATTAATACACATGATTTCATACAAAAGAACTACACACCTTATGATGGTGATGATAAGTTTTTAGCTGGCCCTACAGAGGCTACAGATAAACTTTGGGCAATAGCTAGCAAGCTATTTCTTGAAGAAAGAGATAAGGGGATTTTAGATGCAGAAACTAAAGTTCCAGCGGGAATAACTGCACATGGTGCTGGATACCTTGATAAAGATTTAGAAAAAATCTTAGGTTTCCAAACAGACAAACCATTAAAGAGAAGCATAATGCCATTCGGCGGCTTAAGAGTAGTTCAAAATGCACTTGACGCTTATGGTTATGCTTTAGATAAAGAAACAGAAGAAGTTTTCAAAAAGTATAGAAAAACACATAATGACGGTGTTTTTGATGCCTATACTCCAGATATGAGAGCGGTTAGACGTTCAGGTATCATCACAGGTCTGCCAGACGCTTACGGACGTGGTAGAATTATTGGTGACTATAGAAGGGTTGCACTTTACGGTGTAGATAGACTTATCGAAGCTAAATTAGAAGAAAAAACTAATCTTGACCACAGAGTAATGACTGAAGATGTAATCAACCTTCGTGAGGAACTTTCAGAACAAATTAAAGCTCTTAAAGAATTAATCGAAATGGGAAAAGAGTACGGATTTGATTTAAGCAAACCAGCTACTAATGCTAGGGAGGCTATCCAGTGGACTTACTTTGGATATCTTGCTGCTGCTAAAGAGCAAGACGGTGCTGCAATGAGTCTTGGTAGAACTTCATCATTCCTTGATATATATATTGAAAGAGATTTACAAGAAGGACTTATCACTGAGTCAGAAGCTCAAGAATTAATGGATCACTTTGTAATGAAGCTTAGAATGATTAGATTCCTTAGAACTCCTGCATACAATGAGCTATTCTCAGGAGACCCAACTTGGGTTACAGAATCAATCGGTGGTATGGGTAATGATGGACGTCACCAAGTTACTAAAAACTCATACCGTGTACTTCACACATTATACAACTTAGGACCAGCTCCAGAGCCAAACTTAACAGTTCTTTGGTCAGAGCAATTACCAGAAAACTTTAAGAACTTTGCTGCTAAGGTAAGTATTGATACAAGTTCAATTCAATACGAGAGCGATGATTTAATGCGTCCATGCTACGGTGATGACTACGGAATCGCTTGTTGTGTATCAGGTATGGCTATAGGTAAGCAAATGCAATTTTTCGGTGCGAGAGCTAACCTTGCAAAAGCACTTCTTTATGCTATTAATGGTGGTAAAGATGAAAAGAGTGGAGTACAAGTTGCACCTGAATTTGCACCAATAACTAGCGAATATCTTGACTATGAAGAAGTTGTACGTAAATATGACCAAGTACTTGATTGGTTAGCAGCACTTTATGTAAATACATTAAATGTAATCCACTTTATGCACGACAAGTATTCATATGAAAGATTGCAAATGTCAATGCATGACAGAGACATTTTTAGGACTTCGGCTTGTGGTATTGCTGGACTTTCAGTTGTAGCTGACTCACTTTCAGCTATAAAATACTCAAAAGTTAAAGTAATTCGTGATGAAAATGGTTTAGCAGTAGACTACGAAGTAGAGCCAGATTCATTCCCAGCTTTTGGTAACAATGATGATAGGGTAGATGATATTGCTACAAAATTAGTTGAAGACTTTATGAATAAAATTAGACAACAAACTACTTACAGGGGGGCAAAGCCTACAATGTCTATCCTTACTATTACTTCAAACGTAGTTTATGGCAAGAAGACAGGTTCAACACCAGACGGACGTAAGGCTGGTATGCCATTTGCACCAGGTGCTAACCCAATGCACGGACGTGATAAGAACGGTGCAATTGCCTCACTTACTTCAGTAGCAAAACTTCCTTACGAGCATGCAGAAGATGGTATTTCTTATACATTCTCAATCGTACCAGGAGCTTTAGGAAAGAGAAAAGAAGAAAGAATTGAACACTTAGTAGGTTTACTAGACGGTTACTTCCACGATGGCGGTCACCATATCAACATCAACGTATTTGATAAGCAAACTTTACTTGATGCTATGGAGCACCCAGAAGAGTATCCTCAACTTACAATCAGGGTTTCAGGATATGCTGTAAACTTTGTAAAACTTACTAGGGAACAGCAGTTAGACGTTATTAACCGTACTTTCCACGAGAGAGGGTAATACGACTTAAGACCTTGTTAAAGAGCGCCTATCGAGTAAGTACTTTTACTTCGTAAAAGCCACTCACTTCGTTCGTGTCCGCGTGTTTTTGCGGCACCACTTAAAATTGCACTCCTCTCAAGGGTCTGTACGGCTAAGTACTATTCCCTTGTGAGTCGGCAAATTTGCACCCGATATCCATCTCTTTATCAAGGTCTTTGATTTTATATATATTTTGAAATCCGACATTCTAGGCAGCAAAGAAAAAGACACTAATCTTAGTTATGCTTATGTATTAATAATGTCGGATTTCTACATTTTTTGTGGCAATCATTGATTTCAGCTTATAACAAGCGAAGTCCGATATTCCCTATAGTTAATAAAGAGACTTTCGACTTAGTTATACAATTGTAAGAATAATATCGGATTTCGACAAAATATTTTTTTACATACAATATTTTTTGTAATGCAGAAATCCGATTTAGATTCTATCACAAGCGATACTAAGACAATAGTATTTCTCTTTGCCATAGGGCAA
>PDWI01018942.1_pt1 | contig 11374 bp, 10 predicted proteins | sample 1430891 | NCBI WGS metagenome assembly PDWI01 (sample SAMN01162508, study PRJNA174530) | Oral metagenome, whole genome shotgun sequencing project. | biome: Marine environment; feature: Marine mammal; material: Swab sample of the gingival sulcus; isolation source: swab sample of gingival sulcus... | reverse complement strand
CCCCGCGTGCGCGTGTTGCAGGGCTACAGCCACTACCGCCAGGAAGATTACAAGCAGGCCATCCGCTGCTTCCAGAACGTGGTGGACAAGCACGTCAACACCGACGTGGCCGAACGCGCGCTCTTCTTGAGCACCCTGGCCTACCGCGAGACCGGTGACCTGGATCGTCTGGTGACGAACTACAACTACCTGGCCAGCCGCCTGCTGCCCACCCCCTGCGAGTGGCGCGCCCGCACCTACTACAACCTGGGCGAAGCCTACTACGAGCAGGGCCTGTATCGCGAGGCCTCCGGCATGTATCGGCTGGTCCTGACGGGCTACCCGCACAGCAATGTGGCCGCCGCTTCCCTGCAGGGGCTGGTGGCCGGCCTGAGCCGCATGGGCGAGTACGACCTGGCCCTGGAGGAGCAAGAGAAATTCCTGCTGGCCCTGGCCAACGCCGAGAGCGAGAACGGCACCAACAGCCTGGCCGTGGGCAGCATCTATTTCAACCAGCACAAGTACGAGGAAGCCCTGCGGCAGTTCGACGACTTCCTGGCCAAGAACCCGGACGATCCGCAGGCGTCCAACGCCCTGGCGAACCGGGCGGATTGCTACTACCGCCTGCAATACTACGACCAGGCCATCGAGAACTGGCAGGATCTGTTGACCCGTTTCCCGGATGCTTCCGAGGCGGAGGAGGCCATGTACCGCATTGCCGACACCCGCTTCGGTCTGGGCCAGTTCGCCGAAGCCGCGGCTTCCTTTGAAAGCCTGCAGCGGAAATACCCCGACGGCAAGCACGCCGCGGACGCCGCTTTCGGTCGGGCGAACTGCGCCTACAACCTGGGGCAGGACGAACAGGCCATCAGTTACTTCGGCGCCTTCGTCAGCGGTTATCCCGAGGATACCCGGGTCCAGGATGCGGAGCTGGGCATCCAGAGCAGCTACTATCGCAGCGGCCGGGACATGGAGGAGTACCTGGAAGGCCATCCGGACAGCCCCTTGGCCGCGGATGTCTACTGGAACAAGGGCCAGGACGCCTTTGCCGCCGGTGACTACAGCGCCGCCGCGCGGGCCTTCGAGCGCGTGACCCTGGACTACCCGGACAGCGAGTCCGGCCCGGGCGCCCTCTTCTATCTGGCCGAAAGCTACTACCGGGCCGAGGACATGGACCAGGCCCTGGCCGGTTACCGCAACTTCACCATCACCCATCCGGAACACGACCTGGCCGAACTGGCCCACCTGCGCGGCAGCACCGTCCTGTTCAAGCAGGAACAATTCCTGGAGGCGGCCATGGGCTACGAAACCCTGGTGGACCTTTTCCCGCAGGGGCAGTACACCAGCCTGGCCATGTACAACGCCGCCGTCTGTTACCAGGAAGTGGAAGACTGGCACGCCGCCATCGGCGGTTACGTGCGCTACCTGGCCGACTACCCCGAAGGCGAGAACGCTGAGGGGCTGTGGTTGCAGGTGGCCACCCTTTACCAGGAGGAGCTGGGGGACTACCGCCAGGCGGAGGAAGCCTACGAGCACGCCCAAGAAAACGGCGAAGCTCCTTTGGCCGAGGTGCGCTACCGCCAGGGCCAGTGTCTGGAAAAGGATGGGGATATGGACGGCGCCCTGGCCCGCTACGCCGATGCAGCGGCCAACGGCCCCACGGCCGATCCCTTCCGTATCGCCAGCCTGGCCCGGCAAGCGGAAATTGCCGAGGAACGCGGCGACTGGGCCGAGGCCCTGGCGGCCTGGGGGCAGATCCACGATGCGGGCGGCAAGGCCGAGTGGAAGGCTTTGGCCGCCGAAAGAATGGAAGCCATCCGCAGCAGCGGCGTGGTTGGTGGTTGACGCGCATCCCCATCGATCAGCCGATATGCCCGAACGTCTTACGGCGTTCGGGCATTGTTTTTGTGCGGGCCCGGCCGGTGTTGGCCGGGCCCTGCCGTTCGGCAGCGATGCCGGCCGCGGGAAAATACTCGTCTTCCGAATTTCTCCCGCACCGAATGGGGAGCGTGGCATACGCCTTGCCCTTAAGGGGCATAGAAGCTCCTCACCCGTTCTCATCGTGCCTTATGAGGGGGAAAGAGGGATCCGGGACTCGCAAAACGCAATCATCGGGAACCGGAAAGCATTCCAAAAGAGGATAAGGAATCCTCGACCCAGGAAGGGAAATCATGTTAGGCGAAATGTCACTTATCGGCCTGCTCTTGGCCTCCCCGACGATGATTGTTCTGGCGCTCTGTTCCATCATCACCGTGGGCTACACCGTGGAGCGTCTGCTCTACTTCCAGACCTCCGGTGGCGACAGCCAGCGTTTCATGAACGAACTGAGCAACAAGTTGAAGAACGGCAATCCTCGCGCCGCCCTGGACTTTTGCAACAGCAAGAAGAGCCCGGTGGCCCGTGTGATGGCGCAGGGCATCATCCACATCGGACGCACCCATGAAGAGCTGCAGCAGCGGCTGGACACGGCCATCGATCTGGAGACGGTGGAGATGGAGCGTCATCTGGGCGTGCTCGGCACCATGAGCAACATCGCGCCTCTGCTGGGCCTGTTCGGTACGGTGGTCGGTATCATTCGCGCCTTTGCCGACATCGCGCGTACCGGCAGCGGCGGCGGCGCCGTCGTGGCCATGGGTGTTTCGGAGGCCTTGCTGACTACCGCCGCCGGCATCGTCGTGGCCGTGATCGCGACGGTGGCCTTCAACTTCTTCGTGCGCCAGATCCGTAAGCGAACCGCCCAACTGGAAGATGCCCGCGAGGCGTACTTCACCCTTTGGCACCAGTTCAACAAGCGGGCCCGCCAGGCCACCGGCACGGCTCCTGCCGCCGGCGGGCGTGCGGTTGCCCAACCCAAATCCACCCGTCAGGAAGATCCCCTGGCCTCGGTGCTGAGCTAGGAGAGCAGAGATGGCATTGCGCAACAAGGGCGGGTCCCTCTCGGGGCAGAACGAGGCGAACATCACGCCCCTCGCCGATGTGACCACGACCCTGATCGTCGTTTTCCTGATCACCATGCCGACTTTGATGTGGAACGGCATCCGGGTGGATCCGGCGGACGCCGGCAGCGAGTCGGCGGTGGTCACGCCCACCGAGGTGGTGGAGGAAGACCTGCTGACCATCCGCATCGAGCCGGAAAGGGTGACCCTCAACGGTGCCATGATCCCCCTGGATGATCTGCAGATGGAGTTGAGTGGTAAGCTGGACGGCCGCGTGGACCGCACCGTGGTCATCGCGCCGCAGGATGAGGTCTTGCTGGGCCGTGTGGTGGAGGTCCTGGACATCGCCAAGGCCAGCGGGGCCGAGAACCTGGCCATGCTGAACGAGATCGGGAGATAGCGTGAAAAAGAAGACCTACAACACCGAGAGCCGCACGACCGTGGTGCCCATCATCAACGTCAGCCTGGTTGTGGTGCTGACGCTGATGATGATCTCGCCCTTCCTGAGCGAAGAGGACACGGACGTGAACTTGCCCACCGCGCGGGCCGCCGAGGTGGATGACACCGACAACGTGGAGATCACCTTCACCCTGGATCGCCAGGTCCTGGTGGCGGGTGAGCCCATGGACCGTGACGGCATGGCGACCTACCTGGGGACCTTCTTCGAGTCCACGCCCAACTGCGTGGCGCTGGTGAAGGCCGACCAGGGACTGCCCTACGGCGAGGTGGAGGCCCTGGTGGCCGAAATCAAGGCCGCCGACGCGCCGCGCATCGCGCTGGCCACCCGCGAGCGGGAGAACGAGGAGGCCGCCCCATGATCCAGCACAGCATCGACCGCAGCCGCAGCACCGGCGGAGGCATGGGGGCCAGCCTGGTCCTGCACGCCACCGTGCTGCTGCTGCTGAGTCTGCTGGCGGGACGCCAGGCCATCCAGCAGAACACCGCCCCGGAGCTGACGGAAATCTCCTACTTGGAGACCCTGCCGGGCGAGGATGTGACGACGAAGGTGAAGGAAGAGGTGGGTTCCACCAAGGTGGAGAAGCCTGAGCTTCCGGGAACCGGCATCGAAACCCGCAGTGCCATGAAGCCCCAGGAGGCGCCCGCGCCCGCGCCCGCGCCGAAGGTGGAGACGCCGGCGCCGGTCAAGGCGGAGTTGCCCCAGGTTCCGGAGCCCGTGCGGCGGTCCGAACCCAAGGCGGATATCGCCGCCGTGGCCGCGCCCGCGCCTTCGGCCAAGAAACCGATGGCTCAGGTACCTGAGGCCAAGATGCTGGCGCAGGCCACGCCGCGCCCGGCCAGCCGGAGAATCTCCGCTCCGGACGCCGCCACCCGGGCCGCGACCCAGGTCGTGGCCGAAGGGGCCACGCTGGTTTCGGCCCCGCGCCAGACCAGCACCCAGACCTTCCAGCCCAAGGAAGCCGGCCTCAAGCGCCGAACCGGGACCATCGCCGCCGGTGCCGATGTCATCGCGGCGGACACGGGCGGGCGCCGGGAGGCCGGTTTGGCCGAGGCTTCGGCCACCCTGGCGGCCGGTGGCCTGCAGGGACGTGAGAACAGGAAGCAGAGCACCTTCGCCATGGCGGGGGCCTCGCTCCAGTCTTCCCGCGGCCGCGGTGGCGGCGGTGTGGCGGATGTGGCTGGTCCCGCGACCGCAAGCACCGGTCGTGGCGGTTCGGGCAAGGGCCGGCGCACCATCCTGGATTACGGCAGCGGCGGTGGCGGTCGTGGCGGCGCCCTCAAGGGTAAGGGCCGGTTGGCGGAGCCGACGGCCACACCCGTGGAAGCCGCCCCGGCAACCGATTCCTCCGCCGGTCAGCAGGTCGCCGAAGCGGGTATGGACAAGCTGGATGGGAACATGACCATCACCGGTCAGATCCAGGGTCGCCAGATCCTGCGCAGTGTGCCCGCGGAGTATTCCGATCAGGCGCGCCGCAAGGGCTGGGAAGGCGTCGTGGCCGTGCACTTCACGGTGCTGGCCGACGGCCGGGTGAAGGACAACATGTACTTCGAGCAAACCAGCGTGCACCGCGATCTGAACCAGGCCGCCATGGCGGCCATCCGCAAGTTCCGTTTCGCCCCCTTGCCCGCGGATCAGGCCGCGGTGGAGCAATGGGGTGTGATCACCATCGTCTTCCGATTGAACTAGGGGAAAGACATGCGCATCAACAGGACCATCATCACCATCATCAGCCTTTGCCTGGCTTGCGGCCCGGTCGCGGCCCAGCAGGCCCCAGCCCAGGAGCAGGCCGAGCCGGAGGGGCAGGACTGGACCCAGGACGGCCAGGATGGCGCCGCGTTGCCGGAAATGGTGGTCGAGGCCACCAATGAGGTGGAGCAGAAAATCGAGAAAAGCGGCTTCACCTTCGAACTGGATGCCGCGGCCGTGGATTCCTTCTTCACGGGCATGGACGAGACCGCCTTGGGCGTCAGTCCCGTCAGTGGGCTGCAGCCTCACCTGAACAACCTGGAGATGCTGAGCAGCGATCAGCCGCCGCATTTCTGGATTCCGGAGATGGCCCGCACGCCGGTGGCCCGCTTCTACCCTCAGGATCCGGAAGGGCACAAGATCAAGCGCTGGACCCTGGCCGTGACGGACTTCAAGGGGGCTCCTTTCCGTACCTACAGCGGCAAGGGCAACCCGCCCAAGGGGCTGGACTGGGACGGAGAGGGCGACAGCGGGGAGATGCTGCAGGTGGGCTACCCCTACAGCTACGTCTTCAGCCTGACGGATAAGGGCACCAACACCTACAATCACGCGGGTGTCAGCTTCCGCATCCCCGCCCTGGATTACCAACGGGACGGAGACCGGGTTCTGGAAATTGCCGGCGAGGAGGTTTTCCAACGCCGGGAAAGCCATCTCAGCGACCAGGGTGAATTGTGGCTGACCCGCGGCAGCGACGAGATCCGGCGCCATCCGTACTCGCCCCTGCGGGTGGTTATCACGGCCGAATCGGAGCCTCTGGCCGAGAAGCGGGCCGCCGAGGTGGCCGCCTATCTGGCGGACAGCTTGATCCTGCCTTTGGAACAGGTGGAGACGGCTACGGTTGTCAAACCGGACCTGCGGGCGGAGATGGACGGGTCGGTGGCCGTGATCATCGAGCATGTGGAATAGGAACGGGTCGGCAGGACCGTGCTGATCTTGTCGAGAAGGGACTTCAGCTTGGAGTCCCTTCTGTTTTTGGGGCGGCCGGAACTTTTGGGATGCCCGGAACTTTTGGGGCGGCCGGAACTTCGGGGCGGCAGACTCGTACTTCCGCTGTTGGGCGATTATATTGACGGTTCCCATGGCTCCGCTTACTCTGGATCACGTCCCTCGGGACGGGGAGGTCCGATGCTGGATCTGGACAGGTTGAATGCCCATTCCCGGCTCTTTGCCGACATGCTCTTCAAGCGCTGGCCCGAATGGCTGCAGCATGCTCGCTTTGATCCCTACGAGGATTTCGAGAAGGAGGCGCTGCTGGTCGAGGTCCCGCGGCCGGTGGACGGTTCGTCCCACGGACTGTTCATCACCACGAGCGAGTGGGAGGTCTCCATCGGATTCGGGGAAAATTTCCACAGCCGCTTCGGCAGCAGTGGTGACCCGGACGAGGGGAATTTCATGGACGAAGCCCTCCATTTCCTGAATGACTTCGTGAATGAAGACGTGGTCATCGCCACCGCCAGTGAGAACGGCGAATGGCTGGGGGGATGGAAGATTGACCGGCACCGGGAAAACCTGGACGATGTCGCTGTGGAACCGGGGGTACACCTGCGGATCCGCAGTTGGCTCGGCACCTACGACCGGGAGTACCAGGCCTAATCGACGGCACTTCCACACCTTGCATCACGCGCGACCGGCCGGCAGACATGCGGCCAACAGGAGACATGCGGCCAACAGGATGATATGGCCGCCTACCAACGTGCCCTGCTGATCGTCAACCCCGTCTCGGGGCAGGCCCGTGGCCTGCGCCTGGGGCAGCAGTTGCGCCAGTCTCTCGAGGAGAAGGGCGTGGTTTGCAGCGTGCGTGTGACCAGCGCCGCCGGGGATGCCGAACGCTGGAGCCATTCCGCGGCGGAGGCGGGCTTCGAGGTCATCGTTGTCATCGGCGGGGACGGCACCGTGGGCGAGGTGGTGGCCGGCCAAGCCCGGACCAGCAACAAGGTGCCGGTGGCCATCGTGCCCGTCGGCACGGCCAATGTGGTGGCCATCGCGCTGACCCTGCCTCTGATCCCCGCCATGATCCGCGCCGGTGTTCTGGATGGCCGGGTGATGGATTTCGATGTGGGGTATCTGCCCGATCTGGATCGTCATTTCCTGCTCATGGCCGCCATCGGCTATCCCGCCAAGGTGACGCGGGACGCGCCCCGGCGGCTGAAGAATCTTTTCGGTGTGTTCAGCTACGCGTGGTCGGGGTTGCGCAACGCGTTCCGGCTAGATGAGGTGGATATCGCCATCGAGGATGGGGATGGGGTCCGCCGTTTTTTCCGGGGCAACACCATCCTGCTGGCCAACATCGGCAAGATCAGGGAAATCAACCTGAAGGTGAACCCGGACACCAGCGCGCACGACGGGAAATTCGATGTGACGATCATCAGCAGCCGCTCCCTGTGGGAACTGGTGACGGTGCTGTTCCGCATGCTGACCTGGCGCTACCGGGCGGCGCCGGCCATGCAGAACTTCCAGGCGCCGGAGGTTGTCGTCCGCACCGAGCCCCCGGTGGAGGTGCAGATCGATGGGGAGAATATCGGCCACACCCCGTTACGGGCGCGGGTGGTGCCGCGGGGTGTGAAGGTCATTGTGGGGCCCCGATACAAGGACCAGGTGGGTGAGCAGATGACCTCCTGATGGCCCTGGTTATGGCCTTCCGAGGGCCGTTTTGAGGCCCTGATTTGGACTTTCCCCCTAGCCTATTTGGGCAAAATAGGCTACCGAACGCCCAATCCCTCCAGCCGCAATACCGTTAGGGCTTTGATAACTTCTTGGCGGGTAGCCATTTCCGGATGCTTGGCCCACCAGCGCAGCACCTGCACCAGGGAGCCCACCATGGCTCGGGCGGCCAGGGCGCGGTTCAGGTCGCCGCGGTAGTAGCCTTTGGTCACGCCTTCCTGCAGTCCCCTTTCCTGGCTCTGGGTCAGGAAGTCCAGGGCCTCTTGGCCCGGTATTGTGGACAAATTACCACCATCAAAGAGCACGCTGGCCAGATCCGGGAAATTTTCTGTAAATGACGCCAGGGCAACCATTTTATCCTGGACGGGCGTGGCTGAGCTGGGAGGGAAGCGGATCAATTCCTGCTTCAGGCGCCCCAGGGCCAGCTTGAGTACGGCCTTGAGCAGGGCATCCTTGTCTTTGAAATGGAGGTAGACGGTGCCTACGGCCACTCCGGCCGCCCGGGCGATGTCCGCAGTTCTGGTGCCGGCGATACCATGGGCCGCGAAGAGGCCGGTGGCCGCCTCGATCAAGGCGATTCTGGTGGCTTCTTGACTGCGTTGGCGGGCTCTGGCGATGGGCTGGCGTTGGCCTTCCATGTCTGTCTCCTTTTGAATGTATATTCACTGAATTAATGTATATTCAAATTCTGAACGCGTCAACAGTGGGGTGGTGCGAGGTTCATCGTGTTGTCTATAGACAACAATTATCGACTATGGGTCGGGTCCAGGGCTCTGTAGGTGCTTGGCATGGGGCCGTGGGGCTTCTCAGAGATTGGGGGCCTCGTCATCATCATCATGCCGGATAAGGAAGGTGAAACCGTCATCCTCGTCTTCTTCTTCCGGCACCGGTTGCGGGCTTTCTTGTGCCGGTGTCGGGGCGGGTGGCGTCATTTTTCCGGGCTCTTCCCCACCGGGTACAGGGGTGGTTTCCTCAGCTTCGGTCTCGGCTGGAACCTGGGTGAGAATCCGGATTTCGGCTTCGGTTTCGGTCTCTTTTTCGGTCTCGGCGTCGGCTTCGACCTGGCTCCTGCTTTCATCCTCGGCCCCGGTTTCCGCCTTGTCCCCGGCATGGAAAGCGGCCGCCAAAGATGCCCCCAACACCGAGGCCACCTGAGGGTCGGTGCACCACCAGCCCACCGGCCCGTTACCGACGTCCTGGGGAGGGAAGCTCGCGGTCAGCCATGTCGTCCGGTCGATGACCAACTGCAACCAGGAGGGCACATCTTCGGTGCCAAAGGTGGCGGCAGCGGGTAATATGTGGTTTTCCAAGCCATTCATTGAAAATGGTTTATGGCTTATCAGCCGCACCGTGACTTCGGAGCTGGCCGCCAGGGCCTCGAGGGCCGTGCCCAGTTGGGTCAGCAATTGGGGGTCGGCAAAGATCAGCAGCTCGCCACGGCAATGGGTGAGCAGTTCGGCACTTTTTTCCAGGGCCTGCCGCCGGCTGCCCAGGGCCATGGGCACCCCGCGGGGCAACGCCGGTCGCAACTCCTGGAATTGGTCCATCACCGATGGCGCGCACCGCGCCCGCTCTTTCGAGGGCGACCAGGGTTTTGGAAAGATTGGCCGGATCCTTCCCCATGATCTGCGCCACATGGTAGGCGCTGACAGGTTCGGAGGCGCTGTCCAGGATCAGCGCCAGGTAGGCTTCGGCCTCGGCGCGGGTCAAGCCCAGTTGTTGTAGATCTTTGACTACAATGTTCTCGTTGCCCACGCTCCGCCACTCCTCACTGATCCCCATGGTTTTCCCTGATTTTCCGGGCTCGGTCGTTGTTGTTTATTTACCACATTCTTCTTTCCGGGGCAAGGTCAAGTTTTTGTCCGTCGTTTTACGGAAAAAAGGCGAGAGATCGGGCGGAGAGAGTTGGCAGAGTGGGCCCAAGTTGACTATCCTACCCGTTGACTATTGGGCTCGGCGTCTCCATCCCGAATTTTCTTCTTCCGCATTCCCCAAAACAAAGGCAGGCCTCATTCATGCAGATCAGGAACGTGGCGATCATCGCCCAGGGCAGGAGGTGCAGGAACGGGTCATGGACTCGGGCGACCTCGAACGCGAGCGCGGCATCACCATCACTTCCAAGAACTTCGCCGTCACCTACAAGGACACCCGCATCAACCTGATCGACACGCCGGGCCATGCCGACTTCGGCGGTGAGGTGGAACGGGTCCTGAAGATGGCCGACGGCGTGCTGCTGCTGGTGGATGCCTTCGAGGGTCCCATGCCCCAGACACGTTTCGTCCTGCAGAAGGCCATGCAACTGAACCTCAAGCCCGTGGTGGTCATCAACAAGGTGGACCGCAAGGGGGCGCGCCCGGACGAGGTCCTTGACGAGATCTTCAACCTCTTCGTGGAACTGGATGCCAGCGACGAGCAACTGGACTTCCGCGGCGTGTACGCGGCCGGTCGGGATGGCTGGGCCGTGGGGGAACTGGAGGATGAGCGGGTCAATCTTTTCCCCTTGCTGGACATGATCATCGAGCATGTGCCCGCCCCCCGGACCGCGACCGGGCCCACGCAGATGCTGATCGCGGCCATGGATCACAGCGACTATGTGGGCCGCATCGGCGTGGGGCGTATCGTGCGCGGCAGCCTCAAGGCCAGACAGCCGGTGGTGCTGATCAAGCGGGACGGAAGCGAGCACAAGACCCAGGTCAAACGCCTGTACGTCTTCGACAACCTGGGCCGGGCCGAGGTGCAGGAGGTGCAGTGCGGCGATATCTGCGCCGTGGTGGGGCTGGATTCCCCGGACATCGGCGACACCCTGGCCGACGCGGAGCATCCCGAGCCTCTGGAGATCATCTCCGTGGACGATCCCACCCTGAGTATGAGCTTCATGCCCAACGACAGCCCGGGCTACGGCCAGGAAGGCAAATACGTCACCAGCCGCCAGGTGCGCGAACGCCTCTTCAAGGCCGCGGAACGGGATGTGGCCCTGCGGGTGGAGGACACCGCCAGCGCGGACACCTTCAAGGTCAGCGGGCGGGGTATCCTGCACCTGAGCATCCTGATGGAGAACATGCGCCGCGAGGGGTACGAATTCATGGTGGGCCAGCCCCAGGTCATCTACCGGGAAATTGACGGCAAGAAGGCCGAACCGGTGGAGGTCCTGAACGTGGACGTGCCCCAGGACATGGCCGGCACCGTCATCGAACATGCCGCCACCCGCAAGGGCGAGATGGTCTCCATGGAGCAGCGCGAGGGGCGCACCCATCTGGAGTTCCGCATCCCCAGCCGGGGCCTGATCGGCTTCCGCTCGCGCATGCTGCGGGCCACCGCCGGGGAAATCGTCATGCACCACCGCTTCCACCAGTACGAGTTCTTCAAGGGCAGCATTCCCGAGCGCACCAACGGCAGCATCATCAGCATGGGCAAGGGCAAGGCCGTGGCCTTTGCCCTGGACGCGCTGCAGGATCGCGGCATTTTCTTCGTGGAGCCGGGCGAGGAACTGTATACCGGGCAGATCATCGGCGAGTACACGCGGGACGAGGATCTGGTGGTCAACGCCCAGAAAGCCAAGCAGCTTTCGAACATGCGCGCCTCCGGTTCGGAC
>PDWI01026637.1_pt1 | contig 11375 bp, 11 predicted proteins | sample 1430891 | NCBI WGS metagenome assembly PDWI01 (sample SAMN01162508, study PRJNA174530) | Oral metagenome, whole genome shotgun sequencing project. | biome: Marine environment; feature: Marine mammal; material: Swab sample of the gingival sulcus; isolation source: swab sample of gingival sulcus... | reverse complement strand
CGAGAAGAAACGCAACGAGTGTTTCCAGATGGCCATGCTGGAACCGAAGCTGGCCATTCTGGACGAGACCGACTCGGGGCTGGATATCGATGCCTTGCGCGTGGTCAGCAACGGCGTGAACGCTCTGCGGGGGCCCGGACGCAGCTTTCTGGTCATCACCCATTACCAGCGTCTGCTGGAGCACATCGTGCCCGATCACGTGCATGTCCTGGCCGGCGGACGGATCATCCGCAGCGGGGGCAAGGAGCTGGCTCTGGAACTGGAGAGCAAGGGCTACGGCTGGATCGAGGAGGCCTTGTCGTGATCCGGACCATGGACGACATCCTGATGGACCTGCGCGGTCGCGAGGATTGGAAATACAGCGATTTCAAGGGGCTGCAGCAGGCCGGGTTGGAGACTTGGCAACCCGCGGGATCTTCTGCCGGCACGGAGCTGCCCGCGGACCTGATGGGCACAGCCAAGTTGGTTTTCGTGAACGGCCGGTGGCGGCAGGATGCCGGCGGCGTGGTCGATCTGCCCGCCGGTGTGGTCTGCCGGCCTCTGCCCGCGGATGAAGTGGTGGCGGGTTTCGGCTCCCTGACAGACAAGGTGGACGGTCCTTTCATCGCTCTGAACAGCGCGCGCTGGAGCGGGGGGCTGCTGCTGGATGTGCCGGCGGGTGTTTCCCTGATCGAGCCCATCCACCTGCATTTCCTGACGGACGCGCGCCTGGATGGGCAGATGGTGGCCGTGCGCAATTTCGTGCGTTTGGGGCCGGGGGCTTCGGCCACCGTCATCGAGCATTACCATGGCGACGCTGCGGGTCGCGGCTTGCATCTGCCGGTGACGGAGGTGCTCTGTGCCGAGGACGCCACGGCCCGCCATCTGAAGATTGTGGACGAGGGACCGGCGATGCTGCATCTGGGAAGCACCCACGCACACCAGGAGGCGGGCAGCCGTTTCACCAGCCGCGAGTTTGCGCTGGGGGGGAGCATGGTGCGCCGCGAGCTGTATGTGGATCTGGCCGGTCCCAAGGCCTTCTGCGACCTGACGGCTTTGTCCATGGCCGCGGGACGGGACAAGCGGGACATGCGCACGCGCGTGGACCATAGCGTGCCGGGTTGCGAGACCCTGGAGCTGTACAAGGGCATTTTTGATGACGAGGCGCGCGGCGTTTTCGACGGACGTATTCTGGTGGCCCGCGACGCCCAGCAGACCAGCGCCCACCAGACGAATCGCAACCTGTTGCTGAGTGATGATGCCGTCAGCAACAGCATCCCGCGCCTGGAAATTTACGCCGACGATGTCAAGTGCAGCCATGGCAGCACCACCGGTCGTCTGGGCGATGACGAGGTCTTCTTCCTGCGGTCCCGCGGCTTCGATGCGCTGACGGCGCGGGTCATGCTGGCCAAGGCCTTTGCCGGGGAGATACTGGACGGCATCGTGGAAAATGAGGTGCGCGAGAAGCTGGGCGGGGAGATCACGACCCGCTTGGCGGCCACCCTCGGGAGGCAAGAAGGATGAATGAAGTGCCTGCCGTCGACGATCGTTGGACCGAGTTGCGGAGCGACTTCCCCATCTTTGGCGGCTCGGACGGCCAGGACTCCAACTTGGTCTACCTGGATAGCGGTGCCAGCGCCCAGAAACCCACCGCTGTGATCAAGGCCGTCAGCGATCTTTATGCGGAGAGCTACGCCAACATCCACCGTGGGGTCTACAAGCTGAGCGAGGAGGCCACGCGCCTGTTCGAGGGCGCCCGCGAAAAGGTGCGCGCCTTCCTGAACGCGGCCCGACGCGAGGAAATTGTTTTCGTGCGCGGCGCCACCGAAGGCATGAATCTGCTGGCCAACACTCTGGGTCGGCAACGCGTGGGTCAGGGCGACGAAATTCTGCTGACGCACCTGGAGCATCACGCCAACATCGTGCCCTGGCAGATGCTTTGCCAGAGCACCGGGGCCGTCCTGAAGGTGGCGCCCATCAACGAGGCGGGGGAGGTGGACATGGAGGCCTTCGCTGCGCTTTTTTCCGAGCGCACGAAGATCGTTTCGGTGGCCCATGTCTCCAACGCTCTGGGCACCATCAACCCGGTGCGGGAGATGATTGCCCTGGCACGGGAGCGCGATGTGCCCATCATTCTGGACGGAGCCCAAGCCGTGCCCCATCTTGGGCTGGACATGCAGGAACTGGGCTGCGACTTCTATGTCTTCAGCGGGCACAAGATGTACGGCCCCACCGGCATCGGCGCGGTCTACGGCCGTTTCGAACTGCTGGACAGCCTGCCGCCCTGGCAGGGTGGCGGGGACATGATCGAGTCCGTCACCTTCGCGAAGACCACCTACGCGCCCCTGCCCATGCGCCTGGAAGCGGGCACGCCGGATATTGCCGGTGCCGTGGGGCTGGGGGCGGCGGTGGACTATCTGCTGGGCGTCGGTTTCGCGGCCATCGAGGAACACGGCCGGCATCTGCTGGAGTACGGCAACAAGGTCCTGGGGGATATCCCGGGCCTGCGCATCATCGGCACGGCCGCGCAGAAGGTGCCCGTGTTCAGTTTTGTGCTGGATGGGGTGCATCCCCACGACGTGGGCACCCTGCTGGGGGCCGAGAACATCGCCGTGCGGACGGGGCATCACTGCGCCCAGCCCGTCATGGACCGCCTGGGGGTGCCGGCTACCACCCGCGCTTCCCTGGGTCTTTACAACACCACCGCCGATCTGGACGCCCTAGTCGAGGGCATCGGCAAGCTGCAAAGGTTTTTCGGAGCATGAGCGACTTGAGAGCCCTCTACCAGAGCCTGATCATGGATCACGGCAAGAACCCTCGCAACAAGCGTTCCATGGACGAGCACGGCGGTGGCTGTCGCTGCAGTGAGGGCTACAATCCCTTGTGCGGGGACAAGCTGAAGCTGTATGCTAAAACCGACGGGGACACGTTGGAAGACCTGAGTTTCGACGGCGAGGGCTGCGCCATCTTCACCGCTTCGAGCAGCATGCTGACCGAGGTGCTCAAGGGGCGCAGCATCGAAGAGATCCGCGAGGTCTTGGATCTGTACCTGAAAATGCTCACCGAAGAGGATGTGGAACTGGATCCCCACGGCCTGGGCAAGCTGGCGGTTTTCGGGGGCGTGAAGGAGTTTCCCGCGCGGGTGAAGTGCGCGACGTTGCCTTGGCGGGCGTTGGAGGCCATTCTGGAGGCTGTCGACGGTGAAGAGGCGATGCCCGAAAAGCCTGTCGCCACTGAGTAGATGACCAATTCTCCGGACAGATGACCAAGTTTCTCATCGCCGAATCGATCGCTGAATAGGCCATTGGCCGATCCAGGAGAAACCATGCCCGTCTCCGAACAAGAACCCTTGCGGTCCGCTCCGGACTCTTCGCCCAATCCGCCCAATCCAGCCAGTTCGCCCAATCCAACCAGTTCGCCCTGGTGGCGTCCTTACACGGATGTGGCCCTCATCGTCCTGGGGGCCGCCATGATGGCCGTGGCCCTCAACACCCTGCTGATTCCCAACGAGATCGTTGCCGGCGGCATCATCGGTCTGGCCGTCATCGCCGAGATCCAGCTGGGCGTTCCCATCAGCGTGGCGTTGCTGCTCATGAACCTGCCGCTGGTGTATCTGCAATGGCGTTATCTGGGGGGCTTGGGCTCGGTCTTGCGCACCATCCTGGGGGTGGTGTCGCTGGCGCTGCTCACGGAATACTCGCGCGGCATTTTCGGGCCGGTGACCCACGACCGATTGCTGACGGTGGTCTACGGCGGCGTGCTCAGTGGTGTGGGCCTGGCCATGGTCTTCATGGGCCGCGGCACTACCGGCGGGAGCGATATCCTCTGCCGGCTGGTTTTCCAGTTCTACGGCTGGAGCATGGGGCGCACCATGTTGGTGGTGAACGTGCTGGTCTACGGCCTGGCCGCCTGGCTCTTCGGCCTGGAACCGGTCATGCTGGCCTTGCTCCTGTCCTACGTCATGAGCCACGCGCTGGATACGGTCATGCATGGTATAACCAGCAATCGGGTGGTCTGGGTGGTGACGCGCCATCCGCAGGATGTGACGGCCGGCATCGTCCAGAATCTGGGCCGGGGGGTGACCACCCTGCAGGCGCGGGGCGGGCTTTCGGGACAGGATATGGGGTTCCTGTATATGGTGGTGCCACGCTCGGGGCTGCAACGGCTCAAACGGCGGGTTCTGCTGGAAGATCCCGACGCCTTCATCACGGTCATGTCGCCGCGGGAGTCGGTGGGCGGTTTCCAGAGTATGACGCCGCCCTCCTAGATCGGAATCCCTTGTGGGCTCCGAGGAGGGCGGGCTGATCCTTATCCGACGGTTTTCAAAGGGGCGGTCTTCAGAGCGGCGGGTGTGGAGCCGGCGCGAGAGCGGTCAGCTCTGCCACCCCATGGCTTTCCACATGCGCGCGGCCGCTTCCTGCAGTTCGAGGGCATCCACGGGCACCGTGTCGCCGTGACGATAGACCCGCCGGCCGCCCACGTACACCGCGTGAATATCCCAGGGATGGAAATCGAAAAGGAGATGTCCCAGCCACGTGTCGGTGGTCAGGGGCGTCTTCTGGAAATTTTCCAGAATGATGAAGTCCGCGGGCGCGCCCCGGTCCAGGCTGCCGAAGGGCTCGCCGAAAACTTCCCGGGCCAGCCGGTAGTTGCCCAGCCAGAAGCGGCCGGCGTCGGTGTAGCTCATGGGACCGCGGCCGCCTTCGTTGCCGCGGAAGAAGGTGGTGCGCAGCTCTCCCCAGATGTTGTCGTCCAGGCCGTCGGTTCCCAGGCCGCATCTGGTGGGGAAACGGTCCACCGGGGCCCGGCCCACGCCGTTGTTCATGTTGCTGCGGCCGCAGTGGATCAGCCAGACGTTCCTTTCTTCCAGGGTCTGCATGTCCAGGGGGCTCAGATCCACGCCATGGGCGAAGATGCTGCCGGGGCGCAGCAGTGCGGCTGCAGATACCCTCCAGCAGTTCCAGGGTGCGCTCTTCCAGGGTGAAGCTGGCGTGGGCGCCTACCTGGGCCTTGAAGTGAGGGACATCGGTGACGGGCTGATCGGCCAATTTGAGCAGGTAACGCTCGTTCTCCTGCAAAGTGATGTCACGCTGACCTTTGCCGCCCCGGTCGGTGGTTTCGTAGCAGAGACAGCCGCGGAGGCCCACCTCGTCCAACCCCTTCTCCACCCGGTCCAGGCTGCCGCCGACGGCGGCCAGACTGGCGTGATGATCGAAGATGAGGGTGGTGCCGCAGCGTACGGCATCCCAGCTGCCGGCCAGGGCGCTCAGGTAGGTGGCGTCCGCGTCCAGGCTGCGGTCCAGGGGCCACCAGATCTTGGTCAGGATGTCGGTGAAGGTGTCCAGCGGCTCTTTGGGCAGGGGCATGCCGGCCAGCAGAGAGGCGTACATGTGGCCGTGGGCGTTGATGTTGCCCGGCATGACGGTCACGCCTTTCAGGTCGATGACCTCATCGCCTTTGCGGGGGGCCAGATCGGGGCCCCGCTCGGTGATACGCTCGCCCTGGATGCGCAGGTCGCATTTCTCCACCTTGGGCGCCGGGTCGGCATCCATGGCGACGGGGAAGTAATCCAGAACGGTGGCGTTCTTAAGAAGAAGTCCTTTGCTCTCAGCCATTTCCCACTCCTCTGGTCCGCTGGCCGGTCTCGCTCACGCCTCACTTCGGGGCAAGCCATTGCGGGCTCCATACCTCAAGGTCGAGCCTGATTGGCAATTTAACACATGGAATCCATTTTGCCGGAAGGAATTTCGAAAAATTAGGCCCCGGCCGGAATAGCCGGGGCCCGGACAATAGGCAGGGGCTACTCGGCCAGCAGTTCTTTCCGGTCCTTGAAGATACTTTTGAGGGTGTAATCGGTCACCACCCAGATGGTCGGGCCGCCATCGATCCGCATGTAGGTCCCGGCGGTCACTCCCTCGCCCTTTTCCCGCGCGGTCCCGAATTCCAGTTTCAGCACGGTCCCGTCCTGGCGCTTGAGCTCCACCGCGCGATCGGGCGCGTCCAAACCGTAGGTCGCCAGGTCCCCGCCGGGGTCGGCCACATCGGTGGCGCGGATGCTGACAGCGGCGTTCAGAACGCCATCGACCTTGGTCTTGGCCAAGTCGGAGGCGGACTTCCCGTTCTCCAGCCATTCCCAGACGGCGCGGTCCTCGGTGGGGGCGGTGCCTTCAGGGGCGCCCTCGGCGGGCTCCACCAGCGCGAATTTCTTCGTCAGATCCCGCACCGTCTTCCCGTCGCGGATGAGCAGGCCGTCGATGCTTTCCCGGTTCTCCTTGACCGCTTGCAACTCCAGGAAGTGCCGGGCCGTGGGGGCGGCCGGGGGGCCGTAGATTCCCAGGTGAGAGAGCAGGCCCTTCTGGCTGACGAGGACGCGGCTGCTGCCCGGCTTGCGGATGAATTGGCCGGGGAAACCGGCGGGTGTCCGGCCCAGGCAGAGGGCGAAAAGCTCCTCGCCGGAGTCGTCGAAGGCGCGCACGGTGACGCACTCCTCGTCCCGCAGACCGTAGTCGCCCAGGACCTTGTCCGAGTCGGAACGTAACTCGCCCGTCACTTTGCTGAAGTTGCGCAGCACCGCGGCCACGCGCTGATCGCTGGCGCGGGCGCCGAAATGGCTGGGCAACAGCCAGCCCTCGGGGCCTTTCTTCAGCTCGACCTGGGGATCGCCCTCGCCGTAGATCAGGGTCAGGCGGGCCGTGTTCTCCTTGTCGAACTCACCGTTCAGCACCACCTCGGTGGCGCTGACGGTGGTCTCTTTCCGATGGTTGCTTTTCTGCAGCAGGCTGAGCCCGACCAACACCACCAGGACGGCGGCCAGGATCACCAGATTGCGCGTTTTGATCATGTCGCGTCTCCTTTCTCAGCCTTGGCGGCGATGCATGACGCTTTCCCGGTAACGGGCGGCTTCCTTGCGGCGCATGGCGGCGCGGCTGGTACCGAAAATCGTCAGCAGGATGGGCACCAGCAGGACGGCCACGAAGCGCCAGAACAGCTTGGTCCCCGCGTCCACGGGCTTGAGGGTGCGGTTGGTCAGGATCTTGGAGCGGATGCTCAGCAGATCCCGGCTGCCGGCCATGTAGTCCACGGCGTTCAGCAGCAGCAGGGCGTTCTGGGGCGCGGCAATGATGCTGTCGTCAAACATCTTGGCACACCCCACCACCAGCAGCTGGCTTGCCGTCGCGGTGACGGGCGCGGGATCCTCCGGAGGAGCCGGGGGCTCCTGGCCCTCGACCGCGGGGGCGGCGGGCCAGGCGGGCACGCCCTGATCGGCGAAGGTGTCCGGGAAGGTGCCCTCAACCAACACGGCCAGGGGCTGGGGGCCCAGCATCTGCTTGCCGTTGGGGGAGAACAGGCTGCCGGACAGCCGACCCTCGCTGAAGGGCTCCTGCCAGCAGTTGGGGCTGCTGAAGACCAGCTCCGTGCTCGTGAGATTGTTGTCTTTCAGGGTGACCGGATCGTTCAGCACGGGCACGCCCCACAGGAAGAAGGTCTGCGCGATGCGGTTGGTCAGGTCGGATTTCTGAGACATCTGGGCCTCGGGAACCTTGATCTGCATGGGCAGTTGCACGGGCTCGCTAGCCCTCATGCGCAGGCCGCCCATGTTCACCTCACGCGGCACCTCGATGACTTCCATGTTCATGTCCATGAAATGGTCTTCCACCAGGGTGACACCGATCTGGGCCAGCATGGCTTCCAGACCCGTGTCCACGGGCTGGGCGGTGATATCCCAACCGCGGCCGGCGCCGGCCGGGCTGAGGCGGTACTCATGGGCTTGGACGGCCATGATCACCGGCACGCCACGCTGCAGGGTGCGGTTGATCTCCCACACCTGGCGCTGGTTGAGCGGGGTGTTGGCCATGACGATCAGGGCCGCCGCATCTTCCGGGACCAGGGACTCGGGCGTCAGGTCCACGTTCACGGGCTGGTAATGGCCCTGCTGCAACAGATCGTTGATGCGCGCGAACTGGGGCTGCGGCTGGGGCGGCTGCATGCCCTGTTGCAGGTACATCATGGCTTCCTGCTGGTCGATGGCCTTCTTGGGCCCGAAGACCGCCACCTTGGGGGGGCTTTCTCGGGTCAGGCGATAAACCGGCCCGATGACATCATGCTCCAGGGCCATCAGGGACTGGGGCAGGACACGGGGCAGCACCTCGGCGGGCTTTTCCTTGTAGGTGATGGTCATGGCGCTCCAGATCAGCTTCAGGGCGATCTGGTCCTTGTCCATGCTGCGCACCTGGAAGGGCTGGATGCCCTTGGCTGCCAGTTCCTGCTGCATCTCCTCGTTGTCCTGGGGATTGTGCACCGAGAAGACCAAGCGCCCTTTGCTGACCTGCTCGAAGTTGCGCATCTGCTCGGTGATGTCGCGCTCGAGGTTCTTGTACTGGTTGGGCATCTTGTCCGCCGGCGTGATGTACAGCTTCACGAAGACGGGGACCTGCAGGTCCTCCAGGATACGCACCGCGGCGGGCGACATGGTGAACAGGCCATCGCTGGTCATGTCCACGCGGGCCCCGCGCAGGTTGCCCAGCACGCTGATGGCGGCAAAGACGATGGCCGTCAGCAGGATGGCCAGCACCCCGAAGGTCAGGCGGAAGTTGCGTCGTTGGTTGCTCATCCTAGTACTTCCTCCCTTCCAGCCAGAACGTGTTGAGAGTCAGGAAAAGGGCCGTCAGGCCCAGGAAAAAGGCCAGGTCGCCCACGGCCAGGATGCCGCGCTGCAGCATGCCGTAGTGGGTCCCCACGCCCATGAACTGCTGAATGGCGGTGCCCAGCCCCGGAACCCAGCCGTCCATGGTGGTCGCCACGAAATCCACGCCCGCCAGGCTGAACAAGGCGCAGACCAGCATGCCCAGAATCACGGCCGAAATCTGGTCCCGCACCAGGCCGCTGGTGAAGGTGCCGATGGCCAGGAAGAGCCCGCCCACCAGCGCGGCGCCGATGTAGCCGCTGACCATGGCCCCCACATCGGGGTTGCCCAGGGCCATGACCATCAGGGGCAAGGGCAGGGTGCCCGCCAGGCTGACCAGGTAAAAGGCGTAGGCCGCCAGGTACTTGCCCAGCATGATCTCCTTCGTGCTGACCGGCAACGTCATGAGCATCTCGAAGGTGCCCAGGCGCTTATCCTCCGCCCAGAGGCGCATACTGATGGCCGGCTGGAAGAAGATCAGCGTCCAGGGCAGCATGGTGAAGAACTGCCGCAGGTCGGCCACGTTCGCCACGAAGAAGCTGGTCATGAACAGGACCGTGTTGAAGATCAAAAAGGCGATGATGAAGATGTAGGCGATGGGGCTGTTGAAGTAGGCCCCGAACTCTCGCCGGAAGATGATGCCGCTGCCTTTCATCCTAAGCCACCCCCTTGTGCGCGCGCTTGATGCAGCTGATGAAGGTGTCCTCCAGGGTGTAGGGGGCTTCGCTCAGTTCCTTCAGGGACCAGCCGTTCTGACCGGCGGCCCGGGCCAGTTCGGTCACCGGGTCGGCGCTGAAGTCGGCGCGCACCTCGAAGCGGCAGCCGCTTTTCGCGGGCAAGGACCGCACGGCCTCCACGCCGGGCAGGCCGCGGAGGATGGGCTCCACCGCGGCGGCGTCCTCGCCCAGGGCCAGGAAGATGCGGTTGGTGACCATGGCTTCGCGGGTGATGGCCTCGATGTCGCCATCGGCGATGAGCCGTCCTTCGTTGATGATGGCCACACGGCTGGTGACCGGTCGCACCTCCTGCAGGATGTGCGTGCTGAAGATGATGGTCTTGGAGCCGGCCAGGCTTCTGATCAGTTCGCGGATACCCATGATCTGCAGCGGGTCCAGGCCGCTGGTGGGCTCGTCCAGGATCAGGATGTCCGGGTCGTGGATCAGGGCCTGGGCCAGGCCCGTGCGCTGCTTGAAGCCCTTGGACAGCTCGCTGATGGTTTTCTTGTATTCGGTGGTCAGGCCGCAGGCTTCCACGCACCAGTCAAGGCGTTCCTGCAACCGGCCTCCGGAAAGACCACGGGCCTGGCCCACGAATTTCAGATATTCGTGAACGTTCATGTCCAGATAAAGGGGCACATTTTCAGGTAAGTAGCCGATGCGGCGCCGCACATCCAGGGGCTTCTCCAGGACATCGATCCCATCCACCAGCACCGTCCCCTTGTTCGGGGCCAGGAAGGTGGTGATGATCTTCATGGTCGTGCTCTTGCCGGCGCCGTTGGGGCCCTCGTCGAGCGCGCGCATGGTCCCGAAGGATTTCGTGATACCACGAACCTCGATCATCTCGAAGACTCCTCAGGGGTGGAATTGATCCCGTTTTTCGTAAATGGAACGGGGGTAATGTAGTGTGACGGGCGGGAAACAGCAATTTCCGGTGAAAGTTCCCGGTGAGTGGGGTCCTAATCGCATGATCATTGCGGTTGAAAGGCAGGGACATCGCACATGCCTTTTAAGGAGACCCTGATCCGGCATCAAAGAAAAAGAAAAACCTCGTTGGCCCTGTAGAACCAGGGAATTAAGCTTACGTTTACCACAACCAAAGCTTAGCCAACGAGGTTAGACGGATCATGGCAGAAGGTATTTTGCCTTTCCAGTACAAAAAAGAGCGATGCCGCATCGGAGTCACGGGTCTGGCTAGGCTTCCTCTTTACCTGGAGCTCGCTAGCGCGGCCAAGCTACAGCAACTTGAAGAACGTTATTTTGGCCATCTCGGCCCACTGCAGGGATGGAGTACGGTCCAACATATTTTTGCGCTGGTAATGCTGAACCTTGCCGGTGGCGACTGCGTGGATGATCTGGAATGATTAAACGGTGACGCTGGATTCAGTAAGATTCTACGGCAAGCCGAGACGTTTCGTTTGGGTCGTCATCGCCGTCACGCACTGGAAAGACGTTGGCGCAAAGAGCGCCTGCGTTCTGTACCGTCTCCTTCGTCGTGCCGGCGGTTTTTGAACTTGTTCCATAACCCTGATATGGAGCATGAGCGACAGGACGGCAAAGCCTTTATCCCTGCACCAAACGCAACGTTCCTGCCGGTTACCAGCAGTTGCGTGTCTTCAAGGAGGCGCTGGAGCAGCTTCCTGACGGCGTCGAGGAGGTCTTCCTGCGTTCGGACAGCGCGGGTTACCAATGGGATCTTCTTCGGTATTGCGCCACAGGAGAGAACAAGAAGTACGGCGTCATCCAATTTGCTGTCTCATGCGACGTTACGCCTGAGTTCAAGAAGGCTGCGGCCGAGGTTCCGGACAGCCAGTGGCACCGGCTTGTTGCCGTCCGGTCTGTTCGGCGCCAACGCCGCCTGGTGGCAGATCATGAGCATCGCCTTGAACTTTAACGCCGTGTTCAAGCGCTTGGTATTGGGTAGGTCTTGGGAACCCCGACGCATGAAAGCGATCCGGTATCACGTGATCAATTTGCCGGGTCGAGTAATAGTACAT